>Ga0187766_10000258_pt1 | contig 28904 bp, 21 predicted proteins | sample 0216_QUI02_MP05__4_FD_132971 | JGI IMG/M metagenome (GOLD analysis project Ga0187766, IMG submission 132971) | Tropical peat soil microbial communities from peatlands in Department of Meta, Colombia - 0216_QUI02_MP05_20_MG | ecosystem: Environmental > Terrestrial > Soil > Wetlands > Peat ... | reverse complement strand
GGCCAGGCTCAAATCGTCGGGACCGATACCCGCCTCCGCGTAGGCAGCGTCGAGGATCTGATCCTTGAACACCCGCTCGGGTGCGGGCACAACCGCGGTGGAATCCGTTGCGATATCCGGCAATTCGGGCAGGTGCTGGGGGTAACGGGGCGTGACGGTGCTGACCGCCCGCACCGAGGGCACGCCCTGCAGGGAACCGAGGTGCTGGCGGGCGAACTTCGCGCTGGCCACGATCAGTGCCGCCGCGCCATCGGAGGTGGCGCAGATGTCCAGCAGCCGCAGCGGGTCGGCCACCACCGGGCTGGCCAGCACGTCCTCGACCGAGGTCTCCTTGCGGAACCGGGCGTTCGGATTCTGCAGGCCGTGGCGTGCGTTCTTGACCTTGACTTGCGCGAAATCCTCCACTGTGGCGCCGTAGAGGTCCATGCGGCGCCGCGCGAGCAGCGCGAAGTAGACCGGGTTGGTGGCCCCGATCAGATGGAACCGCTGCCAATCGGGGTCATTTTTGCGTTCGCCGCCGACCGGGGCGAAAAAGCCATTCGGGGTGGTGTCCGCGCCGACAACCAGCGCCACATCGCAGAAACCGGCCAGGATTTGAGCGCGGGCGCTCTGCAGCGCCTGCGAACCGCTGGCACACGCCGCATAGCTTGAGCTCACCGGGACGCCGTTCCAGCCGAGCTTCTGGGCGAATGTCGAGCCGGCGACGAATCCCGGATAGCCGTTGCGAATGGTATCCGCACCCGCCACCAGCTGGATCTGACGCCAGTCAAGGCCGGCTTCACCAAGTGCGGCGCGTGCGGCCGCCACCCCATACTCGGTGAAGTCGTTGCCCCACTTGCCCCAGGGGTGCATGCCGGCGCCCAGGATGTAGACCGGTTCGGGTGTCCTCATGCGATTCTCCACGCGTACACGATGCGCTCGACGCCTTCGTCGTCGGTGAACAGCGGCATGGTGGTCAGCTCCATCTCCATGCCAACCTTCAGGTCGGCCGCCAGCGTGCCCCCGACCACTTTGCCGAGGACGATCAGGCCCTCGTCGGCCAGCTCGACCGCGGCGATCGCGAACGGGGCGAAAGGGTTGGGTGCTGGATAGGGCGGGGGAGGAGCGTAACGGTTTTCGGTGTAGCTCCACAGGGTGCCGCGCCGTGACAGCAGCACCTGCTCAAGCGCGTTACCGTCACACCCGGGGTTGGGGCAGTTGTTGGCCCGCGGCGGAAAAACATACGTGCCGCACCGGGGACACTTGCTGCCGATCAGATGCGGCACACCGGCGTCGTCGGTTGCGAACCATCCATCGATTGCCGGTTGCCGGCGGGTGGCTGCTGGCACGCGGCCAGCCTACCGAGTCCGGCCGCAAAACTGAAACGTGTTGCAGTTCTCGCCGAAACCAGCACTACCGTGCACAACTGCGAGAAGGCATCCCGTTCACCGGCATCGGATGTCCGCCACAGTGCATAGAGTAGGGCCGTGAGCCCAGCCAAAGCCTCGGCCACCACGGCCGCAGGGACGTCGACGAGCCCCGACGACAAGCCCACACTGCTGCTGCTCGACGGCAATTCGCTGGCGTTCCGGGCTTTCTACGCGCTGCCGGCGGAGAACTTCAAGACCCAGGGTGGGCTGACCACGAACGCGGTCTACGGGTTCACCGCGATGCTGATCAACCTGCTGCGCGACGAATCCCCGACGCATGTGGCCGCGGCGTTCGACGTGTCGCGGCAGACCTTTCGCTCCGACCGCTACCCGGAATACAAGGCCAACCGGGCGTCCGCTCCCGACGAGTTCCACGGCCAGATCGAGATCACCAAGGAAGTCCTTGCCGCGCTCGGCATCACGGTACTGGCCGAGCCGGGCTACGAAGCTGACGACATCATCGCGACGTTGGCCACTGAGGCCGAAAACGAGGGCTACCGCGTCTTGGTGGTCACCGGCGACCGTGACTCGCTGCAGCTGGTCAGCGACGACGTGACGGTGCTCTATCCGCGCAAAGGCGTCAGCGACCTGACCCGCTTCACGCCCCAGGCGGTCGTCGAGAAATACGGGCTTACGGCGGCGCAGTATCCCGACTTTGCCGCGCTGCGCGGCGACCCCAGCGACAACCTGCCCGGGATTCCCGGGGTGGGGGAGAAGACCGCCGCCAAGTGGATCGCCGAATACGGCTCGCTGCAGGCGTTGGTCGACAACGTCGACTCGGTGCGCGGCAAGGTGGGCGATGCGCTGCGGGCGCATCTGGCCAGTGTGGTGCGCAATCGAGAGCTCACCGACCTGATCCGCGATGTGCCGCTGGCGCAGACACCGGACACGCTGCGGTTACAGCCATGGGATCGCGAACGGATCCACCAGCTCTTTGATCACTTGGAGTTTCGGGTGCTGCGTGACCGGCTGTTCGAGACGTTGGCCGCCGTCGAACCCGAGGTCGACGAGGGGTTCGACGTGCGCGGCGGAGCGCTGGCGGCCGGGAGCGTCGGGCAGTGGTTGGCCGAGCATGCCGGCGAGGGGCGCCGATGCGGGCTGGCGGTGGTCGGTACCCACCTGCCCTACGGCGGTGACGCCACGGCGCTGGCGATCGCGGCCGCCGACGGTGACGGCGGCTACATCGACACCAGCACGCTGACCCCCGACGACGACGCGGCACTGGCGGCCTGGCTGGCCGATCCCGAGAAACCGAAAGCACTGCACGAGGCGAAGCTCGCCATCCACGACCTCACCGGGCGCGGTTGGAGGCTGGACGGCGTCACCTCCGACACCGCGCTGGCCGCCTACCTGGTCCGGCCGGGCCAGCGCAGCTTCACCCTCGACGACCTTTCGCTGCGCTACCTGCGTCGCGAGCTGCGCGCGGAAACCCCTGAGCAACAGCAACTTTCGCTTCTCGACGACACCGGCGGGGTGGACGACCAAGCTGTGCAGACCACGATTCTGCGTGCCCGAGCTGTGGTGGACCTGGCCGACGCGCTGGATGTGGAGCTGGCGCGGATTGACTCCACGTCGTTGCTGGGCGAGATGGAGCTGCCGGTGCAAGGGGTTTTGGCGGGCATGGAGGCCGCGGGCATCGCGGTCGACCTGGGGCTGCTGGGCGAGTTGCAAAGCCAGTTCGGCGACCAGATCCGCGACGCGGCCGAGGCCGCGTACGCGGTGATCGGTAAGCAGATCAACCTCGGCTCGCCCAAACAGCTGCAGGTTGTGCTGTTCGATGAATTGGGAATGCCGAAAACCAAGCGGACGAAGACCGGGTACACCACCGACGCCGATGCCTTGCAGTCGCTGTTCGACAAGACCGGGCACCCGTTCCTCGAGCACCTGCTCGCGCACCGTGACGCTACCCGGCTGAAAGTCACCGTCGACGGGTTGCTCAACTCGGTGGCCGCCGATGGCCGTATCCACACCACGTTCAACCAGACGATTGCGGCGACTGGCAGGCTTTCCTCTACCGAGCCGAACCTGCAGAACATTCCGATCCGCACCGACGCCGGCCGGCAGATCCGGGACGCGTTTGTGGTCGGCGACGGCTACGCCGAGCTGATGACCGCCGACTACAGCCAGATCGAGATGCGGATCATGGCGCACCTGTCGCAAGATGACGGGCTCGTCGAGGCGTTCCGTACCGGTGAAGACCTGCACTCCTTCGTCGCGTCACGTGCATTCGGTGTGCCGATCGAGGAGGTGACCGGCGAGTTGCGCCGCCGCGTCAAGGCAATGTCCTACGGGCTGGCCTACGGGCTGAGCGCTTACGGGCTGGCGCAGCAGCTGAAAATCTCCAGCGAGGAGGCGAAGGTCCAGATGGACGCCTACTTCGCCCGGTTCGGCGGGGTGCGCGACTACCTGCATGCCGTCGTCGAACAGGCCCGCAAGGACGGCTACACCTCGACCGTGTTGGGCCGTCGGCGCTACCTGCCGGAGCTGGACAGCAGCAATCGCCAGGTGCGGGAAGCCGCCGAGCGGGCGGCGCTCAATGCGCCGATTCAGGGCAGCGCGGCCGACATCATCAAGGTGGCCATGATCGAGGTCGACAAGGCGCTCAAAGAAGCGGGGCTGGCGTCGCGCATGCTGCTGCAGGTACATGACGAACTGTTGTTCGAAGTGGCTCCCGGTCAGCGGGAACAGCTCGAGGCGCTGGTGCGCGACAAGATGGGCGGTGCATATCCGCTGGATGTGCCGCTAGAAGTGTCGGTGGGCTACGGCCGTAGTTGGGACTCTGCAGCACACTAGCGGCGCACGCTCGCCAAACGCACCGCCACGGCAAAATTTCACGTCCGATTTCGTCGCGGCGTTTCATTCGACGCAAATCGGCGTGTTGGGACTGAGTTTGTCCAGCGTGTCCACAGGCGAGTAGCCTCGACGGGTAGCCCGTGGCGAAATCGCGGGCGACGCTATGCAACTGTCCCTACGACCAAACCTGTCCGGAGCCACCCAACAATATGCCGAGTCCCGCCGTCACCTCTGCACAAGTAGCCGTTAATGACATCGGCTCGTCCGAGGACTTTCTCGCCGCCATCGACAAGACAATCAAATACTTCAACGATGGCGACATCGTGGAAGGGACCATAGTCAAGGTTGACCGGGATGAAGTCCTGCTCGACATCGGCTATAAGACCGAGGGGGTCATCCCCTCCCGCGAGCTTTCCATCAAGCACGACGTCGATCCCCATGAGGTGGTGTCCGTCGGCGACAAGGTCGAGGCCCTGGTGCTCACCAAGGAGGACAAAGAAGGCCGTTTGATCCTGTCCAAGAAACGCGCACAGTACGAGCGCGCCTGGGGCACCATCGAGGCGCTCAAGGAGAAGGACGAGGCGGTCAAGGGCACGGTCATCGAGGTCGTCAAAGGCGGGTTGATCCTCGACATCGGGCTGCGCGGCTTCTTGCCGGCCTCGTTGGTCGAGATGCGGCGCGTCCGCGATCTGCAGCCGTACATCGGCAAGGAGATCGAGGCCAAAATCATTGAGCTGGACAAGAACCGCAACAATGTGGTGCTGTCGCGACGGGCTTGGCTAGAGCAGACCCAGTCCGAGGTGCGCAGCGAATTCCTTAATCAGTTGCAGAAGGGCGCCATCCGAAAAGGTGTGGTGTCCTCGATCGTCAACTTCGGTGCCTTCGTCGATCTCGGCGGTGTGGACGGCCTGGTGCACGTCTCCGAGTTGTCCTGGAAGCACATCGACCACCCCTCCGAAGTGGTCCAGGTCGGCGACGAGGTCACCGTCGAGGTGCTCGATGTCGATATGGACCGCGAGCGGGTTTCGTTGTCGCTCAAGGCTACTCAGGAAGATCCGTGGCGGCACTTCGCGCGCACACACGCCATCGGCCAGATCGTGCCTGGGAAGGTCACCAAGCTGGTTCCGTTCGGTGCGTTTGTCCGCGTCGAGGAGGGGATCGAAGGCTTGGTGCACATCTCCGAATTGTCCGAGCGTCACGTCGAAGTGCCCGACCAGGTGGTCGCAGTCGGCGACGATGCGATGGTCAAGGTCATCGACATCGACTTGGAACGCCGCCGTATTTCGCTGTCGCTCAAACAGGCCAACGAGGACTACACCGAGGAATTCGACCCGGCGAAGTACGGCATGGCCGACAGCTACGACGAGCACGGCAACTACATTTTCCCGGAGGGGTTCGACCCCGAGACCAACGACTGGCTGGAGGGCTTCGAAAAGCAGCGTACCGAGTGGGAGGCGCGCTACGCTGAAGCCGAGCGCCGGCACAAGATGCACACCGCGCAGATGGAGAAGTTCGCGGCCGCCGCAGCCGCAGCGCCCGCCGATGCCGACCAGCCACCGGCCAACGGTTCGCAGTCCGAGGACAACACGGGCGGGTCGCTGGCTAGCGACGCCCAACTCGCCGCCTTGCGGGAGAAACTCGCCGGCAGCGCATAACCGCGTCCGCGGATGCTTCGGATTGGGCTGACCGGTGGCATCGGCGCTGGTAAGTCGGCGGTGTCGGCCACCTTCTCGGAATGTGGCGGGGTCGTTGTCGACGCTGACGTCATCGCCCGCGAGGTGGTCGAACCGGGCACCGAAGGACTGGCGGCGCTCGCGGAAACGTTCGGTCAAGACATTCTGCTGTCCGACGGGGCGCTGGATCGTCAAGCATTGGCTGCCAAGGCTTTTCGAGATGACACCACTCGCACCACCCTCAATGGGATCGTTCATCCGCTGGTTGCCAAGCGCCGCGCGGAGATCATCGCGGCCGTGCCCGAGGATGCGGTTGTCGTGGAAGACATTCCGCTGCTGGTGGAATCCGGTATGGCTCCGCTGTTCCCGCTGGTCGTTGTGGTGCATGCCGATGTCGAACTGCGAGTGCAGCGGCTGGTCGAACAACGTGGCATGGCCGAAGCCGACGCCCGCGCCAGGATTGCCGCACAGGCCGATGACGAACAGCGCCGCGCCGTCGCCGACGTCTTTCTGGACAACTCGGGTAGCCTGCAGGCCTTGGCCGAGAAGGCTCGCGAGGTGTGGAATCGTCGGATATTACCGTTCAGGCGCAACCTGAGTGCGCATGAGATTGCTCGTCCACCGGCGCGGCTGGTGCCGGCCGACCCAATCTGGCCGGAGCAGGCGCGCCGCATCGTCGCCCGGATCACGACCGCGTGCGGCACAAAAGCGCAGCGAGTTGACCACATCGGATCGACCGCGGTGCCCAGGCTGGACGCCAAGGATGCCATCGACATCCAGGTCACCGTCGAATCACTCGCATTAGCAGACGAACTCGCCGCGCTGCTGCTGCCCGCCGGCTACCCTCGCATCGAAGACATCACCGGAGACGTCGCCAAAGCCGATGCCCGAAGCACCGTCGAACGCTATGATCATAATAGCGATCCAGCATTGTGGCACAAGCGGATTCACGGCTCAGCCGATCCGGGCCGGCCAACATATGTTCATGTCCGGGTCAACGGCTGGCCCAATCAGCAGTTCGCGCTGCTGTTCGTCGACTGGCTGACGGCCAATCCCGCTGTGCGCGCACAGTATCTGGCCGTCAAGAGCAAAGCCGTGGAGGTGGCGGGCGGAGATATCGCCCGCTACGACACCGTCAAGGAGCGGTGGTTTCTCGACGCCTACCGTCGGGCGTGGGACTGGGCGGACGACATCGGCTGGCGGCCGTAGGCCCAATGGCCCGGCTCGCCCAAAACGGGGACCGGTGTTCGCATGTTTCAAAGCCAGTTTTCGGCGCGCACCCTACGTGGTGGCCAGCGGCGCGCCGCACGGCAGCACACCGTTCATCGGGTCATTGTTGCCCGGCGCCGGCCTAACGAACTGATCGACCTGCGCCGCGACGTTGTCGTCGATGTCGATTTCGCAGTGCACGTTCGCTGAATACGGCCAGCGGAGCGTCACCTGCATACCCGCTTTCGTCGGATCGGCCAGCACTGTGTTTGCCTCGAAGGCATTGCCGGGTAGCGAGCTCAAGTTGGCGGTGTTCGCCTGCCTCTCGTTGATCATGAAGGTTGCCACGGAGCCGGGGGCCACCCCGTCGACCCTGGCGATGTAGGTGACGTTGTGCCGCTCGTTTTGGGCCTGTGCAGTCGCCGGAATTAACTGCGCGCCGACCGCGGCGGCCATTACGGCGGCGATCGTCGTCCATCTGCGGCTGGTGGAGTTCATAACTGCGGACATTACGCGCAGAGCGTGGTGACGACCACGCCTTTGCCAGCTACCGTGGCTCGGCCTGATAGCGTGGGCACCACATCGACGTCCGGCCGCCGGTGCGGGCACGTGCGAGCCGGGTGCCACAGCGCGGGCAACTCGGGTCGGGATCGTCGCGCACACCCGTGAGCCACCGTGGCAGGCCGGGCACGCGGCCGTGTCGCACCGCAGTGCGTAGCACCCACCGCATCGTCGCGTGCAGCTGCCGGAGATCCGCGTCGTCCAGCTCGCTGACCGACCGAGACGGATGTAAGCGGGCCTGCCAGCAGATTTCGTCGGTGAGCAAGTTGCCGAGCCCGGCGATCACCGACTGGTCCGTCAGCGTCGTCTTCAGCCGGCCCCGGCGGCCGGCCAGCACATCGCGAAACCTCCGCAGGTCGATGCCCAGTGCATCAGGGCCCTGCGGACCGATCACCTCGGCGACGTCGTCTTCGCAGGGGGCCAGCCAGATGCCGCGTAGCTTGCGCTGGTCGGCGTAGCGCAACTCGCCGCGATCCAGCGACAACACCAGCCCGCTTGCCCCTCCTCTTCGGCGCCGGCGGGTGCGTAGTACGGATGACCCGTCATGCCGCTGTGCACTAGCAGCGCCGGGCCGTCGGTCGGCAGGATCAGCCACTTGCCGTGCCGGCGGGGGGCACCGAAGCGGTGGCCGTTCAAGTCGTGCCGGAGCCGCTGGGCGGTGGTATTGCACAGTACACCCGGGTCGCGCACCTCCACACGATGCACGCGCCGGCCGGGCAGCCTGCCCGCCAGCTGGCGGCGAAATCCCTCCACGTCGGGAAGTTCAGGCACGAGCACCACGCCATTTCGACAGTCGCTGGCGCGGGCGCGACAGGGGCCGGGCGTGCCGGCTCAGGTCGGCCCACGGATCCCGTTGCCCGGCCAGCCTTTTGGGGATGTCACGGATGCTGAACCGGTCCGCGCGCATATTGCGGGCGTCCAGCTCATCCCACTCCAGTGGCGTGGCCACCGGCGCGCCGCGGCGGGCCCGCACCGCATACGGTGCCACCGCGGTCTGCGCGTAGGCGTTGCGCATGACGTCGAGGTACACCCGATCACCGCGCTTGCTCTTGCGGACTTCGACCGTGCGGTGCGCGGGATCGTCAGCTGCGACCATGTCGGCGACGTCGCGGGCGAATTGCCGGGCCGTGTCGAAGTCGGCCTCGCCGGCTAGCGGCACCACGACGTGCAGCCCCCGCGATCCGGTCGTCTGCACGTAACGCGCCAGACCGAGGTCCTCCAGCACGTCGGCGAGCGCGCGGGCGGTGGCCCGCACGGCGGGGAAGCCGCTGACGGACGGGTCCAGGTCGAACACCAGCCGGTCCGGCTTGTCCAGCCGGTCCCGCCGGGACAGCCACATGTGCGGGGTGATGCAGTCCTGGTTGGCGAGCCACACCAGCGCCTCGCGGCGTTCGGCCACCGGATGCACTACGGTGCCGCCTTCTTTGGCGACTTCGGCGCGGCCCATCCAGTCGGGTAACGAATCTGCGAAATCCTGCTGGATGAAGCCGTTTTCGTCGATGCCGCGGGGAAACCGCTGCAGCGTGAGGGGCCGGCCCTTCAGGTGCGCCAGCATGACGTCGGCCACCTCGGAGTAGTAGTCGACGACGTCGCCCTTGGTGATCCCGTCGGCGGGAAACAGCACCCGGTCCCGGTGGGTGATCTCGACTGCGATGCGGGGCATTAGCGGGTCTCCCTCACTACTTCGTCGGGGTTCTTGTCGGTGCGCAGGCCGGGGTAGCACGGATGGCGTAGCTTTGCCGTCGCGAGTCCACTCGGTGAACCCAACCTCGGCCACCAACTGCGGCCGTACCCATCGGGTTCCGGCCTCACGGACCGGCCCGCGGGTGAATGGCATGCGTCCTGTTCGATGGCTGACAGCCGCTCGTGCAAGCGGCGCAGCGTGGTGTCGTCGAATCCGGTGCCCACCTTGCCGGCGTAGATCACGTGGCGCCCGTCGCCCACCAGCACCGCGCCCAGCCCGACCCGGCTCCCTTTCGGAGCGGTGTAGCCGCCGATCACGAACTCCTGGTCGCGGACACACTTGAACTTCAGCCAATTCGTGGACCGGCGACCCTCGTAGGTCGCGTCGGCCAGCTTGGCGCTCACACCCTCCTCGCCACGTGCGCACGCGGCCCGGTAAGCGATCTCGCCGCTCTGCACCCGGTGGATGGCGTAGCGTAGCGGGTCGGTGAACTGGAATGTCTTGCTCAGCAGCCGTTTACGCCAGATCAGCGGCAGCGCGGTGGTGGACTGTCCATCCAGGTGCAGCAAGTCGAAAAGGTAGTAGTAGACGCGGATTCGGGACGCCCGGGCCTGCTTCGGGCCGGTGATGCCCAGGCGGCCCTGCAACCTGGCGAAGCTGGTACGCCGTCCCTCGAACGCCACCACCTCACCATCCACGACAAACCGGGACGCATGGTGGACGGCGAGCGCGTCAACCAGCTCCGGATAAGTCCCGTTGAGCGACTGGCGTTTGCGGGACAGCAACCGCACCCGGTTGCCGTCGCGAAACGCCAAGCATCGCTCCCCGTCGAACTTGCGCTCGAAGATCCATCGCGGATCCGAAAACCGCTTATCGGTCAGGGTCGCCAGCATGGGAGCTCGCCAGTCCGGGACCGGTTCGGTGCGCAGCGCCGAGCGCACGTCGCTGGGCAGACCCGATAGATCCGTCACGACAATTCGTCCAAGGTGCGTCCGGATAGCACCGACTCCGGCCGGCTGCGTAGTGGGTTGCGCCGCGCGTCGGCGTCCTCATGTTTGCGCTTGACCAGCAGCCACGCCTCGTCCTTGCCTCGGCGCATCCGGGTGAGCGCGTAGCCGCCGTGTAGCTTCTCGCCGTGCAGCGAAAACGACAAATGCCCGCGTTCCATGGCCTCGGCCATCTCGTGGTCGCTTTCGTTGGTGTAGGTGCCGCGATCCCAGACGATGACGCCGCCGGCGCCGTATTCGCCCTCGGGGATGACGCCCTCGGACGTCTCGTACTCCAGCGGGTGGTCTTCGGTGCGGCGTGCCATCCGTTTGTCCTTCGGGTGCGTCGACGGGCCTTTGGGCACCGCCCACGACACGAGCACGCCGTCGATCTCGAGCCGGAAGTCGTAGTGATCGGTACGTGCGGCGGTGCTGGACGACGAAATGCGGCCCGTCTTTCGACCGCTGTTTTCGTAACTGCCCTCCGCGCGGCTCCGCGCTGGCTCCGGACCGCCGCTGGCGTCGATATTCGCTTAGGGACATGCCTAGGAAGTACCCGCGCCGGTCGGGCACTATGCGCCGCGCCACGTGAGCTCCATGCCCTCGGCGGCCAGCCAGCGCTGCAGATCATAGTCGTATCGGGAGAGGCCGTCTACGGCGTTGACGGCGCGATGCAGCGCCCGTTCGGCTACTTCTGGGCTTAACAGGCCGTGGCGAACGGCCGCCAGCAGCTCGTCGATATCAGACAGGTCGACCCCGCTGCCGGTGCGGACCTCCAGGTCGAGGTAATGGTCTTCGGAACGCCACACCGTCGGGCCGGGTGTGTATTCGCCGACGTCAAGGTAGTAGTCGTGGTCGCGTTCATAGCCCGGGTTGAAGTGGAACACCGTGGCGCGCAACCCCAACGAGGGCAGCAACCACAACTCGAGGTAATGGAACTGGGTGCGGCCGGGCGTGCGCCGGGCGACATAGAGGCCCCACGGACGCACGGTGTAGTCGTCCACCTCCCGCACGATGCCCTTCGGATCGGTGTTGGTGCGGGCGACCAGGTCGAACGTTTCGTGTTTTGGTGGATGGATAACGCCAGCTTACGACCGCCCGGCGACGATGCGCGCCGCGGAGCGGAGGGAGGAGGAACCGGACAATTGGATCGAGCCCGGCGACGATGCGCGCCGCGGAGCGGAGGGAGGAGGAACCGGGCAATTGGGTCGAGCCCGGCGACGATGCGCGCCGCGGAGCGGAGGGAGGAGGAACCGGGCAATTGGGTCGAGCTCAGCGGTGCAGCCGGATCTTCCACCGAACAAAACCGGCGTAGAACACGGACAACCCGGCAAGCATGCCCATGTCGAGCAGCCACGCGCTCGACGTGTGCTGCCAGTACCGGTCCTTGGGGATGAGCGAACCGGGTACCAGATGGCGCAAGTCGATCGTCGACGCCGACGCGGCGTAGCCCCAACGTGATGGCATCGCCCAGGACAGCTGGTCGAGAAGGAGCCGGTCGGTCACTGGGACCATCCCTCCGGAGAGCACTAGCTGCGCCATGACCGACACCACCAGCAGCGGCATGATCTGCTCATTGGAACGGACCAGCGCCGAAAGAGCCAGGCCGAGGATTGCCGACGCCACACAGGTGGCGGCGACAGTCGCAAACAGCTCGATGGTGGAATTACCGAGGAGCACGGCTCCATGGGTTGGCGCACTCTTGCCGAGAATCACAATGGTGGTCGCGATCACCGACTGCAGGATCGCGAACGCGCAGAACACACCGGTCTTGGCCAGCAGGTACGCGCTGGTCGAGAGGCCGACCGCTTGTTCGCGTTGGAAGATGGCGCGTTCGGCGACGAGATCGCGGATCGTCAGTGCGGTGCCCATAAAGACAGCGGCGATATTGAGCAGCACCAATATCTGCGCGGCTTCGTCGGGCGTGTCAGCTCGTGGGCCAGCAACGTGGAATCCGTTCGAGCCGGGAACGGTCAGTGACAGCGCACCCAGAATGAACGGCAGCACCGCCAAAAATGTGAAATAGGCGCGATCAGCAACGACCAGGCGAACCTGTCGGCGCGCGATCGTGGAGAATTGGCGCCGCACGCTGGTGTGCACCGGTTCCCCGAGTTCGGCCGGCTTATCCGCGTGCGCGGGTGGTGGCGGCCGGTTCTGGGCCAGGAAACGGCGATTGGCTTCGTCGGGATCGGCGCCCACCTTGGCGAAAATCTTGGCCCAGTTGCTGGTTCCCATGGCCGAACCGACCTGGTCAGCCGGGCCGCAAAACGCCGTTTTGCCGCCCGGGGCCACCAGCAGCACCTGGTCGCAGGTATCGAGATAGGACAGCATGTGCGTGACCACCACCACCACACGTCCGGCGTCGGCCAGTTGGCGCAGCATCATCATGACTTGGTGGTCCAGCGCGGGGTCCAGACCGGAAGTCGGCTCGTCGAGGATCAACAGCGATGGCCCGGTGAGCAGTTCCAGCGCCACCGACGCGCGTTTGCGTTGCCCGCCGGACAGCTTGTCCACCCGGGTGTCGGCGTGCTTGGTCAGGTCGAGTTCTTCGAGCACCTGGGCGACGACCTTGTCGCGGTCCGCTTTACTGGTGTCGGGCGGTAGGCGCAGCTCCGCAGCATAGCCGAGTGCCTGATTCACCGTCAGCTGGCGGTGCACGACATCGTCTTGGGGGACCATCCCGATCCTGCTGCGCAGCGACGCGTATTCGGCGTGGATGTCGTGGCCCTCGAAGGTGACCGAGCCGGAGCTGGGACGGGCGTAGCCGGCGATCAGCCTGGCCAGCGTGGTCTTGCCGGCGCCGGACCCGCCGATAATGGCGGTCAGCGTGCCAGGCCTGGCGGTCAGCGAGATGTTGTCGAGTAACTCCTTGCCGTCGACTTTGAAGTGGACCGCGTTCACCTCCAGACCGCCGGTGCGCGTCGCGGCTTCGGTGCGGCGGACCAATGTGCTGTCGGTGAACACCAGGTCGACGTTGCCGATCGTCACCACGTCGCCTTCGCTCAAAATCGCGGACCCGACCCGAGTTCCGTTGACGAACGTCCCGTTGATACTGCGGTCGCGGATCTCGGTGCCGAGTGGTGTCAGAACCAACGTCGCGTGATGGCGCGAGGCCAGCACGTCGGGGATGACGATGTCATTGTCATTGGCGCGACCGATCGTGACCGACCCGGCCTGTTTCTCCCGCGAGGATCCGGGTCGCAGGACCTTCACCAACCTGGTCGCGAAGTTCAACACGTCCGCCGACTGAACGTCGACCGCGGTTGTTTCGGCGGGTGGTTGCAGATTCGACGGTGACGCCCACCTGTCGGCGGCGGGACCTATCTGGGTGGGCGGTAGCAGATCCGACGGGGAGAACGGTTCCAGGATGGTCGGATAATCGGATAGTCCATGCGGACCGCTGGTCGGAGACATCGGCCGGGGTGGTGCGGTGTACGGCGGCGCGACGGGATGCGGCCGCATCCGTGGTGACTGTGCGGGCTTGGAGCCGTTGCCCCGCTTAGAGCCGCGCGTCTGGCGTGCGGACTGCAAGCGCGACTGTGCAGGCTCAGGACCGGACGACCACGAGATGGTGGGCGGTTGTTCGCCGTCCGCGGACATGGCTCGCGGTGGCCGACCGGCCATCCCATGGTGTCGTCCGATCTCGAAGGAAAGCCGCGGTCCGCTGGGATTGCCGATGTTGATGGTCTGGCCGTCGTAGACGTCGATTACCGTCATCCGGTAACCGGTGACAAATGTCCCGTTCAACGACCCGTTGTCGATTGCCAGCCACTTGCCCTGTTCGAAGCGCAGCAACAGATGCGCACGTGAGATCCGCGGGTCTGTGATGCGGATGTCGGCGCGCAGGTCACGTCCAATGACAACATCATGACCTGCCGCGAAGGTACGTTCTGAGGTGTCGTACCGAATGGTGAGCACAGGCAGGCTGGGTCGACTCATCGCCCCAGTATTGATTGGTGTTGACGGTGAAATTCGGGGGATTTCACCGGGTTTCGTCGTGGCCATCGCTCCCCTTGGGTGTTGGTGATCTGCGGCAACTGACGCCTTCGAAAAAACGAAGCCGCGCTTTGGTTTTGACGCACTCGCAGTGCGCCACCTAGCACTAGCGCACCTGGCCGAGTCTAGCAATGGCTTCGGGCGCAAAGGTTTCCACTCGGCGTGACTCATAGCTGATTCATAACTAGCACCTAGCTGCCGCTATTGTTCGCCTGGGCACTATGCGAAGCGTGAGATGTTTGGACCTTCGACCATGCGGGCTTCGGTGGCCACAATGTCAGCGTCTGGGTTATGGAAGGGAGTACTGCCAGCAAAGCCGGATAGGCTCGACTATGTTGCCGGACGAATAATCAGTCGACGCGCATCGGCCCGCGCCGTTCCGAAACGCCTAAAGTGCTGCGCCCGGTGTGTCGCACTCCGGCGAAGTTTGCAGGTACTTGGCGACTAATGAGGTGCGAACCGCAATGAACGAAATGGTGAGCAAGCACCGGGGCCGAGACGTCAGGCGGCGACTCCTGACCGACCAGCAACGCGTCCGTGAGGCGCTAAGGCGTGGCTGTCAAACGCTTCCGAATCTGGCGGTCACGCAATTACTACATCGCGTGCCGTTGATCAGATCAGGCACGAGTGGCGACGTAGAGGTGGGCGGCCACCATGGCAAGCAGAGCGCGCGCCGCTCATCAATGGCCAACCGTACGACCTTCGCCGGCTACACCATCTTGCGACCACTTGGTTCTGGCGGGATGGCCGAGGTCTATCTGGCTAAGCACCCCAGGTTACCCCGCCGCGACGCGCTCAAAGTCCTTACGAAGGGGATGACGGCCGACGGCGAATTCCGCGAGAGATTCAACCGGGAAGCCGACCTCGCGGCAACGCTTTGGCACCCGCACATTGTCGCGGTGCATGATCGCGGCGAATTCGACGGTCAACTCTGGATCGCGATGGACTACGTCGAGGGCACCGACGCCGCCCGACTGGTGAAAGAGCGTTACCGGAAAGGGATGTCAGAACACGACGTCTGCGCCATCGTTACCGCTGTCGCAGGCGCACTCGACTACGCCCATCATCGAGGCCTGCTACACCGCGATGTCAAACCCGCCAACATCTTGCTTACCCATCCCGCGGAGGGTGAACAACGGATCCTGCTGGCAGACTTTGGGGTAGCTCGCCAACTCGCTGACATCAGCGGAATTACGGCCACCAATGTCGCCGTGGGAACGGTCGCTTACGCTGCGCCGGAGCAGTTACTTGGTTCCAACATCGACGGGCGGGCTGACCAATACGCCTTGGCCGCCACCGCATTTCACTTGCTCACCGGCGCACCGCCGTATCGGCATTCCAACCCAGTTGAGGCCATCAGCCAGCACCTCAGTGCCCCTCCGCCCCGGCTCAGCGACTACCGCCCGGGTCTGGCGCGCCTCGATGACGTATTGTTCAAAGCCCTTGCGAAGGAGCCCGAGGCCAGATTCGGTTGGTGCCGTGACTTCGCCGCCGCCTTCAGCGAGCAGGTCTCCGGCGTCTCAAACAGTGGTCGCGGCACCAAGTCGGGTTTTATCGCAGCGGGCTGCGCCGCTTCTGCGAAGGCCGCGCGCAGACTAACGCTGGGGGCACGCATCGCAATCGGAATCATCTTCACGGTGCTGGTCGCCCTGGCGATAACGTGGGCGACCTCGTATTTCTCCTGGGAGGGCAACCCAGAGCCCAAGCCTGCGCCAAAACCGCGGGTCAATGCGACAGCCGCCCCGGCTGGTGTATCAGGTCGGGGCATCTCCAAGCCGGTACTCGACGGTACCTATCGGTTGGACTACGACCGCGCAAAGCAGACGTCCAACGGCGTCATCGCTAACGACGGCGCCCAAACCAGCTGGTGGGCCTTCCGTTCCGCATGCGCAGCGACCGGATGCGCCGCAACCGGGACCAAGCTGGACGGTGCCAATCACCAAGTGGCGAGGACCACTGGTACCGGCAATACCGGCGTTCTGCGGTTCGTCGATGGACACTGGCAGAGCGCGCCCAGGCAGGTACAGGTGCGGTGCCGTCAAGCAAACCGAACGCTGACATCTACACAAGACGAGACGGTGGTCTGGTCGTTGACACCGCAGGCTGGCGGCACATTGCGCGGCGTGCAGATTCAAACCGTCCACAGCAACGAGTGCGGTGCACCAGGGGCGACGCTCCGGATCCCGGTTGTGGCGACCCGGGTCGGGGACGTGCCGCCGAACGTAGCCGTGGCCGACCCGACAAAAGTTGCTGGCGCCCCTGTTACTTCGGCCGCAACGTCGTCGGCGCCTGTGCTCGGCGGGTCATGCAGCGACACCGACAAAATCGCCTACGACTCCAGCGCCAATGAGCAGGTCGTGTGCGAAGACAACACCTGGGACAAGGCGCCTATCACGACCGGCGTTCACCCGATCGGAACATCGTGTGATGAGCCCGACACACCAGTGTTCGCGATGTCGATGTCCGACGATGGGCATTTGATCGAATGCGATCCAGCCACCAAGGTGTGGACCAGCCAGCACGGATAAGACCCACCCCACCTGTCGGTGGCCGCACCTAATCTGGACGGCATGGCTTTCGCTACCGAGCATCCTGTGGTTGCGCACTCGGAATACCGGGCCGTCGAGGAGGTGGTGCGCGCCGGCGGTCGCTTCGAGGTGGTCAGCCCGCACGCTCCGGCCGGCGACCAGCCGACCGCCATCGACGAGCTGGAGCGGCGCATCAAGGCGGGAGAGCGCGATGTCGTGCTGCTGGGCGCCACCGGTACCGGGAAGTCGGCGACCACCGCGTGGCTCGTCGAACGTCTGCAGCGGCCCACCCTGGTGATGGAGCCGAACAAGACGCTGGCCGCCCAGATTGCGAACGAGCTACGCGAGATGTTGCCGCACAACGCAGTCGAGTACTTCGTTTCGTACTACGACTACTACCAGCCGGAGGCCTACATCGCGCAGACCGACACCTACATCGAAAAGGACAGCTCCATCAACGACGACGTGGAGCGGCTGCGGCACTCCGCGACGTCGGCCCTGCTGTCGCGCCGCGATGTGGTGGTGGTCGCGTCGGTGTCCTGCATCTACGGCCTCGGGACACCGCAGTCCTACCTGGACCGCTCCGTGGAGCTGAAGGTCGGCGATGAGGTTCCCCGCGATGGTCTGCTGCGGCTGCTGGTCGACGTGCAGTACACCCGCAACGACCTGTCGTTCACCCGCGGCTCGTTCCGGGTCCGCGGCGACACCGTCGAGATCATCCCGTCCTACGAAGAGCTGGCCGTTCGTATCGAGTTCTTCGGCGACGAGGTCGAGGAGCTCTACTATCTGCACCCGCTGACCGGTGAGGTGATCCGCAAGGTCGACTCGCTGCGGATCTTCCCCGCGACGCACTATGTGGCCGGGCCGGAGCGGATGACACACGCGATCTCGACGATCGAGGAAGAGCTGGCCGAACGGCTGGCCGAACTGGAGGGCCAGGGCAAGCTGCTGGAGGCGCAGCGGCTGCGCATGCGCACCAACTACGACATCGAAATGATGCGCCAGGTCGGGTTCTGCTCCGGCATCGAGAACTACTCTCGGCATATCGACGGCCGGGGGCCAGGCTCACCGCCGGCCACGCTGCTCGACTACTTTCCGGAGGATTTCCTGCTCGTCATCGACGAGTCGCATGTCACCGTGCCCCAGATCGGTGGCATGTACGAAGGGGACATCTCGCGCAAGCGCAACCTGGTGGAGTACGGCTTCCGGCTGCCGTCGGCGTGCGACAACCGCCCGTTGACCTGGGAGGAATTCGCCGATCGGATCGGGCAGACGGTGTACCTGTCAGCCACCCCGGGCCCGTATGAGCTGAGCCAGTCCGGCGGCGAGTTCGTCGAGCAGGTGATCCGACCGACCGGGCTGGTCGACCCGAAGGTGGTGGTCAAGCCGACCAAGGGCCAGATCGACGACCTGATCGGCGAAATCCGCAAGCGTGCCGATGCCGACCAGCGGGTGCTGGTGACGACGCTGACCAAGAAGATGGCCGAAGACCTAACCGACTATCTGCTGGAGATGGGCATCCGGGTGCGCTACCTGCACTCCGAGGTCGACACGCTGCGCCGGGTGGAACTGCTACGCCAGCTGCGGCTGGGTGAATTCGACGTGCTGGTCGGCATTAATTTGCTGCGTGAGGGTCTGGACCTGCCGGAGGTGTCGCTGGTGGCGATCCTCGACGCCGACAAGGAAGGATTCCTGCGCTCGTCGCGCAGCCTGATCCAAACCATTGGGCGGGCGGCACGAAACGTTTGCGGCGAGGTGCACCTGTACGCCGACACCATCACCGACTCGATGAAAGAGGCCATCGACGAGACCGAGCGGCGGCGGGCCAAGCAGATCGCGTACAACGAGGAGCACGGCATCGACCCGCAACCGCTGCGCAAGAAGATCGCCGACATCCTCGACCGGGTATACGACGAGGCCGACGACACCGACACCGTCGAGATCGGCGGGTCGGGGCGTAACGCGTCGCGCGGTCGCCGCGCCCAAGGCGAGCCCGGCCGGGCGGTCAGCGCGGGGGTGTTCGAGGGCCGCGACACCGCCAGCATGCCGCGCGCCGAGCTGGCCGACCTGATCAAAGATCTCACTGAGCAGATGATGGCCGCGGCCCGAGACCTGCAGTTTGAGCTGGCCGCGCGGTTCCGCGACGAGATCGCCGACCTGAAGAAGGAACTGCGCGCAATGGACGTCGCCGGCCTGAAGTGAGGCTTGACCAACGAGTTTCTGACCATCAAACGCCAGACCCCGGGCGATGCTGACCGCCGACCGTGGTCGCCGCCCGGCGTTGATCACCGCGTAGCGCGGGCCGCCGATGTCGGCGCCCCGTATCTGGTCGCGAAGAAGCCAGAACAGCGCACGCCAAACCAACATCGCGATAGAAGTTCAACCGCGGTTCGGCGCTTTGAAATGGATCTACCTGACGATGGCGCTGCTGATGACCGGCGCGATGGGCGACACCTTCACCTATGTACCGCTGTTCGGTCAGCATCTGGCGCATCTCTCTCCGGTGGCGGCCGGATTCCTGGGTGCGGCACTGGCGGTCGGCCGGACCGTCAGCGAGATCGTCAGCGCATCGCTGAATAACACCCGCGTCATTGCTCGCGTGGTCACGACCGCACCGGTGGTGATGGCGGTGGGTCTGGCGCTGGCCGCGGTGACTCAGCGCGATAATGCACCGGTCGGCATTGTGGCGCTTTGGGCGTTGGCCCTGCTGATCATCGGGACCGGTATCGGCGTCGCGTGGCCGCACCTCTCGGCGTGGGCGATGGACTGTGTCGACGACCCGGCCGAAGGCGGTGAGGCGGCCGCCGCGATCAATGTGGTGCAGCTGATCTCCGGGGCGTTCGGCGCCGGGCTGGCCGGTGTCGTCGTCAACACCACCGGAGGCGGCGACGTCGCGGCGGCCCGCGGGTTGTTCGCGGTATTCATGGTGCTGGGCGCTGTCGGTGGCATGGCCTCCTGTCGCGCCAGCCGAGGGCAGGTCGCGGGGATTAAGAGCTGTCCGTCCAGCTAGCGTGCTGAGCCCGCCGCTCCACGGCCCTCATCGTCTACCGTCAGTGCGTGGACGCCTTCGCCGCCGGGCAGCTGACCCGTTCCCTAGACCCCCTGCACGCCGTGGTGTACTTCGTGCCCTACGCCAACGAGAAGTCCGGCGAACTGGGCATGGAGTTCCGCATGCACTATTTCGCCAGCCGATCGGCAGCGATGGGCGCGGTATCGGCGAATGTCGTTGCTGCGACGTTTTATAACTTCAACCCGCAGCTGGTGGCGGCTGTGATTCCGGCCGCCTGGGAGCTGGCGCCGCCGGCGGCTGTGACGCGGGTGCGCTACAAAATCGTCTCGACGGCCTTGCCGGGGGTGCTCGGCGAAGAGCTGACCCGCTCACCGGAGTTGGCCAGAGCAGCAGAACTGCTGCGACGCGTCGCGGAGTCGGTCCCCAATGCCGACGGCCGGTCACTGTACGCCGGGCACGCCGAACTGCCGTGGCCGGACACCCCGCACGCCCAGGTGTGGCATGCGATCACCCTGTTGCGTGAATACCGCGGGGATGGACACATCGCAGCGTTGATGGCCAGTGGGCTCAGTGGCCTGGACGCGTTAATCACCCATACCGCAACAGGAATCGGCTTCAGCGCCGATTTCGCCCGGCGGTCGCGCGGGTGGAGCCGCGATGACTGGGACGCGGCCACCGAACACCTGAAGTCCCGCGGCATTCTGCGCAGTGACGGCGAGCTGACGACGGCCGGCATAGACCTGCGGTCGACGATCGAGGACCTCACCGACGAGTTGGGGTACCCGCCATGGCAGACGCTACCCGCGGATCAGGCCGACGAGCTGGTCGGACTGGCCAAGGTGATCCGTGGGGCCGTGCGAGCGTCTGGATTCTTTCCCGCCGCCGCCTTCGGTCCCCGATATGGTCAGCACCGTTAGCCCGGCGACGATGCAGACCGTGGGGGGACCCGGCTTGCCAGGGGACGGTCTGAGGAGGAGCCGGGCAATCAGGCTGAGCCTTGCGACCATGCGGACCGCATTCAGCGGGTTGACTTCATGACCTGCGCAAAGTGGAATTGCCATCGCTCGACGATACGGAACCCGAGTTTGCGGGGAACTTGGTACGCCGGGGCACGCCCGAAAACGGGTCCCGCGGGCAGCGATTGGCCGCTTTGATGGTCGGGCAGTGTCTTGTCGCGATTGGAGATCGTCCACACTGTGCTGCACTTGTTGAGCCGGTCCTTCACCAGCCAAACAGCGACGTGGCCGTCCCACAGGGTGCCGTGCTCGGGTCCCCGGGCACCGCGCCCGACGTCGGCCAGTGGCCGGAAGGCCGCCGGCCGCGCCGCCAGCAGGGCACGGATCGGCCCGGGTGACCAGTGCACGGTGTTGTCGACCAGCAGGCAATCCCCTGGGGTCGCATGAGCACTGATGACATCGGCCACCTGGCTATAGTCCCAGCCTTTTTCTTTGGCGTACGGCCCGCGTTGCGTCCAAAGGTAATTCGGGAAGGCCGCGCCGGCGAACAGAATCAGCACAGCGACGATGGCCCACCGCTTTCGCGCGACCGTGACGATGCAGACCGCCAGCACGACAGCCATCGCAGGCGCGGTGAAAGCCAAATAGCGCGGAACGTAGATCAGTTCGCCGATCGCCGAATAGATCAGGCTAGCCCCGGTTGGAACGATGATCCACGCGGCGCAGACAAGCAAAAGACTGCGCATCTCGCCGGCCGGGGCTCGCACGCCGGCCCGCACAGCCACGATCGCGGCAACGATGAGGACGCCGGCGAGAACAGCGAACGGAACACTCTGATCGAAATACTGCTGCTGCACGATGTCGATGACGTTGTGCCAGTTGAGCGGGAGGATCCACCCGAGCTGCCGTATCTGGCCATGAGCGAACACCATGAACGGAATCAGGATCGAAACCACGGCTGACGAGGTGGCCGCCCACCAAATGACCGCGGATTTTCGGCGTGCGATCACCGGCAGGATCGTGCCGTAAACCAGCACCAGCAGCGTCAGGTTCATGTTGAGCAAAATCGACAGCATCAGGGCCAGGGCGTAGAGCAGCCACAGCCACGGCCGGTTGCGACGTAGCGAGACGATGAGCAGCACGGTCAGCCAGACTGCGGCGGCCGCCGACAAGGCATAGGAGCGGGCTTCGATACCGGCCCACGTCGTTCGCGGCAGGATGGCAAAGACGGCACCTGCGCACACCGCGGTGGTTCGCGGCGAAAACTGTTTGGTGAAAACCACAACGCCCGCGGCCGCCGCCCCGATGGCCAAACAGCTGGGAACCCGCGACCAGAATTCCGTTGGGGGGAACAGTGTGAACCAGCCGTGCATCAGCAGGTAGTACAAACCGTGCACCGCATCGATATGGCCGAGCAGTCGCCACAGTTCCGGTAACGACCGGCTCGCCGAAGCCGAAATGGTCGCGCCTTCGTCGAACCACAATGAAGGCCGACTCGCGGCCGCGCCGCTGACAACAGCGGCCAGCACCGCGACCGCCACCGGGTCGAGCAGCGTGCCACGGCGGCGTGCACCTACCGGCGTGTCAGTGATCGCCGACGTGGGCTGTTCGACCATCGACGTAGACATGATGCTTGTCACTGTAGGGCGTATGCGGTGAGCCTGGTTACTTTTGCTTGACCCCGACCGGGCCACCAGCTGCCCGTCACCGGTTCGGGCCATTCGGACACCGCGGTTGGAGCGCACGAAATACCGTGAGCAGCAATGTTTTCCCGCTGGTCGATGACGATCGACAGCGGTGTCGTCGAAAACCCCGCCCGCTCGAGCACCTGCCCGGGCGACCCCGGGTTGCTGGCGCCGGAGTAGGTGGCGCAAATCGCATCATCTGTATCCGGCAAAGCGATACTGTCTTGGGTTGGCGTAGCAACCGACACCTGGGAGGGTAAATGAGCGCCTATCGGACCGTGGTGGTAGGAACCGACGGCTCGGATTCGTCGCTGCGCGCGGTGGACCGAGCAGGCGACATCGCCGGGGCGGACGCGAAGTTGATTATCGCGACGGCGTACTTGCCCCAACCCGAGGATGCCCGCGCCGCCGACATTCTGAAGGACGAAAGCTACAAGGTGTCGGGCACCGCCCCGATTTACGCGATCCTGCGCGAGGCGAGGGACCGGGCAAAGGCGGCCGGTGCCCACGACATCGAAGAGCGACCGATCCTCGGCGCTCCGGTCGACGCGCTGGTCCACCTCGTCGAGGAGGTCGACGCCGATCTGCTGGTGGTCGGCAACGTCGGTTTGAGCACGATCGCGGGTCGGCTGCTGGGATCCGTGCCGGCCAACGCCGCGCGGCGGGCTAAAAGCGACGTGCTGATCGTCCACACCACACCCTGAGCCCGCGCTGACGGTTGGTTGCTGCTGTTTACCAACCGCGGCTAGTCACCCCATACATAGACAGACCACGCTCGCGTGGCCCAATTCATTGGAACTCCTCTTCTGGGGCCACGATCGGCGCAAACCCACATCGCACCCGATCTTGTGATGATGCCGCCATCAGCTTCGGGGGTGCTCCCTCCGGTCGACATAGCGGCCGAATTCGGCAATGACCCGACATCGAGCAAGTCGACGCACACGTGCGCTCGCTCATGCAGACCGTGCTCGACGGGTTGGCTCGCAAGCACCGGTTGCCCATCCTGGGCTGACGCGCCGCTACGTCACCAGCGGCGCTCGCGGCACTCGCCAAGTCTGGGGCGCTCGTGCCGAGCGTGGTGTCGTCGCCGTGTCCGGGGTAGACCACGGTGAATCTGCGTAGACGTCGAACAGGCGGCGGGTGACGTCGTTGAGTCACCGCTCACGGGCTCGCTGGGGCATGCCGCGCCAGCTGGAAGGTTCGCGTGAAGCCGGCTGGCCGCGTTGTGAGGGTCACCTGCACCGCGCCGCCGGGCGTGACGACGTAGCGCTCCTCGACGTCGGGCCCGTTCTCCCGCCGGCCGACCGGTTGGCTGGCTAGATCTTGCTCGTCGTATAGGTCCGGGTCGAACGGGAAAAAGACCGGATCGTAGGGTGTCACGTCCCCGTCCGGGCGGCCCTCGAAGAGGCGGCTGCACTCGACGAACCGGAAGTGTCCGATGTTGTGCGCCGCCCGGTAGGTCCGCGTGACGATCAGTGGGGGTCGGCCAACAGCGGGAAGCGGGACGTCCTTCGGCAGGATCGTGTCGAAGACGACGTCCTGGCCCCGGTGCGCCTCGCGGAAGACCCCGAAATGCCGCGACAGTCGCTCGGACAGCGCGAACCCCGCCTCCTTGTCCAGGAAGACCGCGAGACCGATGGCGGTCGCCGCAAACCACATAGATACCCGCCACCTCGGACCAGTCCACCTCGCCGCTGTCCTGCCCCGGGTCACGGAGGACGCGAGAAAGGACGTCGACCGTCTTCTCGACCAGCGGCGCACAGGCCGCATAGACGTCGTCGATCGGGCAGAGGTACGGCCGCCGGTCGGCCGCGGAGAGGTCCACGAGAAAGCGACGTGTGTTCGCCCCGACGGCGTCCTTGCGGATGGTGCACTCCTCTAATAGCAGACACGCGTGGTCGCATCCACTTTGCGGAGCTGCGATCCTTTGAGGACGAGCTTCAGGATCGCCTCATCGAAGTCGTTGCCACCGAGGCGCTGGATGCCTTCGCTGGTGACGACCTCGTTCAATCGGCCCGTCATCTTCACAAGCGAGGCGTCGAACGTGCCGCCCCCAAGGTCGTAGATGAGGACGTACTCCGCTTGGTGGTGATGGTCGAGCGGTACCGGTGTGCATACTCGAAACCCGCGGCGGACGGCTCGTTGAGGAGTGCGACGACCTCGAAGCCCGCCTTGGCGAAGGCATCCAGTGTCAGGAACGCGCTCGAAGCGTTGGCCGGCACGCTGATCGCCGCCTGTATGCGCTCGCCCGGCGCGAGGCCGGCGTTCGATCGATGGTGAAGGTCGCTCTTCAACTGGGCAACGAAGCCCGTGAGGAGGTCGGCCAGCGGATAGGAGCACCCGCCCAGATTCACCTCGGTCCGGGGCCCGGCGTCATTGAGCAGACGCTTGAACGACCGGAGGACCGACCAACCCGGCTCGTGGCGGACGGCGGCGGCGTCCAACCCGAAGCGCAGCTCTCCAGCGGCGTTCGCGGCGACGGCCGAAGGCCACGCGTCCTCCCCATCGAACGACGCCACAGGGTAGTTGCCTCTGTCGACGACCGCCGTGACGGTGTGCGTCGTGCCGAAGTCGATGCCGACCCTCATCTCGCCAAAGTTTAGGCGCCGCGCGGCGTTCGAGCGCAGCCTGAGCACGTCGCGCAGAGCTCCGATTGCCTTGACGATGATCCTTGGGTTGGCGACCGTCATGTTCGCCGGCATCAGCGTCCTCGCCAAACGACGAAGGCCGCGGGTTTTGGGGTGGGCGCCGCCGGGGCAAATGGCGGATCGGGTTGCCTGGGTTCGCCCGCGGACGGTGCGACCGCACCGCAGTACCTGGCAAGTGCGCCGCGGGTTTCGGTCGTGGTTCTTCACCAGCCGCGTGCGCGCCATTCGTGCAGATGCGGACGCTCCGCGCCGAGGGTGGTGTCGTCTCCATGCCCGGGGTAGACAACCGTGTCGTCACCGAAACGGTCGAAGATCTTCGCCTTGACGCCGGTGAAAAGCGACTCGAAGTCTGCCGGTCTTGTTGTTCGCCCGACGCCGCCGGGGAACAGGCAGTCGCCCGTAAACAACTGTGTCGCGTTACCCGTAGGCGGGCCATTGAGTGCCAGCGCGATGGATCCCGGCGTGTGGCCGCGCAAGTGGATCACGTCGAACGTCAGCTTGCCTATCTGGACGGTGTCGCCGTTAGCCAGCAAACGGTCCGGTTTAACCGGGAGCGGGCCGGCATCGATCTTGTGCGCGGCGCTCGGCGCACCGGTGGCCTTGGCCACCGCTTCGAGCGCCTGCCAGTGGTCCCAGTGCTGGTGGCTGGTGACGATCAGCGAGAGCTTCGGCGCGTACCGTTGCACCAGGTCGATCAGGACTTCGGCATCGTTGGCGGCGTCGATCAGAAGCGTGTCCCCGGTCTGCGAACACGTCACCAAGTAGGCGTTGTTGTCCATCGGGCCCACCGAAGCCTTCAGGATCGTCGCACCCGGCAGGGTGCGCCGCGCCGCAGTACCCGGTTCGACGTGCCCGGTGTAGTAGTCGTCGACGACGGTCATAGGCGCCACGTTACAGCTCGACGCCTGGCGGACCTAGATGTCGGTACGGGCACATAGCATGGGGAACGACGTGTGTGATGACTCGCCTGTAATGACCGTGAAAGTGGCAAGGTGGCTGACCGCCTGATCATCAAGGGTGCGCGCGAGCACAACCTGCGCAGCGTCGACCTCGACTTGCCGCGCGACGCGCTGATCGTCTTCACCGGGCTATCCGGATCGGGCAAGTCGTCGCTGGCGTTCGACACCATCTTCGCCGAGGGGCAGCGGCGTTATGTGGAATCGCTGTCGGCCTACGCCCGCCAATTCTTGGGGCAGATGGACAAGCCGGACGTCGACTTCATCGAGGGCTTGTCCCCGGCGGTTTCCATCGACCAGAAGGCGACCAACCGCAACCCGCGATCGACGGTCGGGACGATCACCGAGGTGTACGACTATCTGCGGCTGCTGTACGCCCGCGCGGGCACGCCACATTGCCCGGTGTGTGGTGAGCGGATCGCCCGCCAGACGTCGCAGCAAATCGTCGACCAGGTGTTGGCGATGCCCGAAGGCACCCGATTCCAGGTGCTCGCCCCGGTCGTACGCACCCGCAAGGGCGAGTTCATCGACCTGTTCGAAAAACTCAACGCCCAGGGCTACAGCCGGGTCCGGGTCGACGGTGTGGTGCATCCGCTGACTGATCCGCCGAGGCTGAAGAAACAGGAGAAGCACGACATCGAAGTCGTGGTGGACCGCCTGACGGTCAAAGCCACCGCCAAGCAGCGGCTCACCGAATCGGTGGAAACCGCGCTGAACCTGGCCGACGGCATCGTGGTGCTGGAGTTCGTCGACCATGAACCGGGGGCGCCGCATCGCGAGCAGCGATTCTCCGAGAAGCTGGCGTGCCCCAACGGCCACGCCCTGGCCGTCGACGACCTGGAACCGCGGTCGTTCTCGTTCAACTCGCCCTATGGCGCCTGCCCCGAGTGCACGGGCCTGGGGATCCGCAAGGAGGTCGACCCCGACCTGGTGGTGCCCGACCCCGAACTTACGCTGGCGCAGGGCGCGGTGGCGCCGTGGTCGATGGGCCATGCGGCCGACTACTTCACCCGGATGATGGCGGGGCTCGGTGAGGCCATGGGCTTCGACGTCGACACGCCGTGGCGCAAACTGCCGGCCAAGGCGCGCAAGGCGATTCTGGAGGGCGCAGACGAGCAGGTGCACGTTCGGTACCGCAACCGGTACGGCCGCGTTCGGTCGTACTACGCCGACTTCGAAGGTGTGATGGCCTTCCTGTACCGCAAGATCGCGCAGACCGATTCCGAGCAAATGAAGGAACGCTACGAGGGCTTCATGCGCGATGTGTCGTGTCCGGTGTGTGACGGCACCCGACTGAAGCCGGAGATCCTGGCGGTGACGCTGTCCGCTGGACAACACGGAACGAAATCCATCGCCGAGGTCTGCGACCTGTCGATCTCAGACTGCGCGGACTTCCTCAGCGCGCTCACGCTCGGCCCGCGCGAGCAGGCCATCGCCGGGCAGGTACTGAAGGAAATCCAGTCGCGGCTCGGCTTTCTGCTCGACGTCGGGCTGGAATATCTGTGCTTGTCGCGGGCCGCCGCGACGCTGTCAGGTGGTGAGGCGCAACGGATCCGGCTGGCCACCCAGATCGGCTCCGGCCTGGTGGGTGTGCTCTATGTACTCGACGAGCCGTCGATCGGGCTGCATCAGCGAGACAACCGCCGCCTGATCGAAACCCTCACGCGGCTGCGGGATTTGGGAAACACACTGATCGTTGTCGAACACGACTTGGACACTATCGCGCACGCCGACTGGATCGTGGACATTGGCCCGGGCGCCGGCGAGCACGGCGGTCAGATCGTGCACAGCGGACCCTACGACGAGCTGCTGCGCAACACAGACTCGATCACCGGCGCCTACTTGTCGGGGAAGGAAAGCATTGAGATCCCCGCGATCCGACGCCCCGTCGACCGGCGACGTTGGCTCACGGTCGTCGGCGCGCGCGAGCACAACCTGCGTGAAATCGACGTGTCGTTTCCGCTCGGCGTGCTCACCTCGGTCACCGGGGTGTCCGGCTCCGGCAAGTCGACACTGGTCAATGACATCTTGGCCGCGGTGCTGGCCAACAGGCTCAACGGCGCGCGGCAGGTTCCCGGCCGGCACACGCGGGTCTCCGGCCTGGACGATGTCGACAAGCTGGTGCAGGTTGACCAGTCGCCGATCGGTCGCACACCACGGTCCAACCCCGCCACCTACACCGGGGTGTTCGACAAGATCCGCGCCCTGTTCGCGGCCACTACCGAGGCCAAGGTTCGTGGCTATCAACCTGGCCGATTCTCATTCAACGTCAAAGGCGGCCGCTGCGAGGCGTGTTCCGGCGACGGCACCATCAAGATCGAAATGAACTTCCTGCCCGACGTGTACGTGACGTGCGAAGTGTGCCACGGTGCCCGCTATAACCGGGAAACCCTCGAGGTGCACTACAAGGGCAAGACGATCTCCGAAGTGCTCGACATGTCGATCGAGGATGCGGCGAAGTTCTTCGAGCCGATCACCGGCATCCACCGCTATCTGCAGACTTTGGTCGACGTCGGGCTGGGGTACGTACGGCTCGGCCAGCCGGCCCCCACGCTGTCCGGCGGCGAGGCACAGCGGGTGAAGCTGGCTTCCGAACTGCAGAAGCGCTCCACCGGCCGCACCGTCTACATCCTCGACGAACCCACCACCGGGTTGCATTTCGACGACATCCGCAAGCTGCTCAACGTGCTCAATGGCCTTGTCGACAAAGGCAATACGGTGATCGTCATCGAGCACAACCTCGACGTGATCAAATTGTCGGACTGGATCATCGACCTGGGACCCGAGGGCGGCGCCGAAGGCGGGACAAT
>Ga0187766_10000257_pt1 | contig 28915 bp, 23 predicted proteins | sample 0216_QUI02_MP05__4_FD_132971 | JGI IMG/M metagenome (GOLD analysis project Ga0187766, IMG submission 132971) | Tropical peat soil microbial communities from peatlands in Department of Meta, Colombia - 0216_QUI02_MP05_20_MG | ecosystem: Environmental > Terrestrial > Soil > Wetlands > Peat ... | reverse complement strand
TGCGCAGCAGGCTGAACCAGTGACCGCGATCGCACAGCGGTGGATCCACGTAACCTGCACGCCGAGAGGCCCTCCGGCCGTACGTAGTACCGAGCGCGCGAGCTTGCCGGACAAGCGACAGCCGCCATCATTCACTGCCCTGCCCCCACGCGAGGCGCCGATGCCGGCCTTGTCGGCCGGTGGTCTCCTCGACGGCGTCCTCCGAACCAGACTTGCGAGTTCCCCGCATCCCGTTCTCCCTGAGCTCACGGAGTGGGTTCGCCGCGATCCTGCCAACTCGGTGGATTCACGAGATGTGTGTGTGGCCCCGGCCAGCGAGATGTGACGAACTTTGTGTAAGTTTAGACCGCGGCTGCCACGCACGATGCGTACCTTCACGCACGGCCGATCGAGATTAGGTAGTGTGCGTGTCGACAATCGACTCGGGGCAAGACAGCGCAAAGTAGTCCCAGCTCGCTGATGGCCGCCTGCAGCGTGAAGGGGTTGGCTAGATGACACGCTTGAGCGAGTGTGATGCAGGAATCGCGTCATAGGCAAAGGAGTCGCGCAGTGGAGCTGAACCGTAAGCTGGCCGTTGAGTTCATCGGGATGTTCCTGTTCATGTTCACGGTCGGCATGGCAACAGAAAAGACGACCGGTGCGGGAAATCTCGCTCCGATCGCGATCGGATTCGTGCTGATGGTGCTCGTGTTCGCCGGCGGTCACATTTCCGGCGGCCACTACAACCCTGCGGTCAGCACCGCCGTGCTGATCAGGGGCAAGATGGCCCCCAACGAGTGGGTCGCCTACGTGATCCTGCAACTAGTCGCAGCCGTGCTCGCCGGCCTCCTCGTGAGGGGCGTTGGCGGCCACGAAGCTGCGGCGACGGTCGCCGGTGACGGCAAGATGCTGGTGGTCGAATTCCTGTTCACCTTTGCGCTCGCCTTCGTCGTGCTCAATGTCGCCACGGCGAGAGGGACCGAGGGGAATTCGTTCTACGGCTTGGCGATCGGAGGGACGGTGGTGGTCGGCGCGTTCGCCGTGGGCGGGATCTCCGGCGGGGCGTTCAACCCGGCGATCGCACTTGGGGCGTGCGTGACGGGGCTGTTCAAGTGGTCGAACTACTGGATCTACCTGATTGCGGACCTGCTGGGCGGTGCGGCCGGAGCTGCCGCTTTCCTGTTCGTCCAGCCTGAGGAGAAGCTGACCGGGGATCTCGACGCCGCAAGTACCCGAGCCTGATCCTCGACGGGCCGAAGAACCAGCAGCCGCGCCGTGCGTCGTTCAGTGAAGATCTGCATGGCACAGAAGCGCATCTCCCACTAACCCGCGTGCGCATCGATACGTAAGGGTCACGCCACAGCTCACGCGGAACGCCACCGCCGCCGGCCGCACCGCGCAGCACCTCCTTGAGCGCGTCCCAGCGGCTCCACAGGTCGGACAGACCTCGAGCTCGACCGCGCGATACGGATCCGGCTCCGCGACGACGCGGCGCCACGGCTCGCGTTCCGCCACCGTTGGCGCTTCGTCGTCGCCGCGCAGCGCGACGGTCCGGGGCGCGGCCATCACCGCCTGCTTGTTGCCGACGGCGCTGAACACCGTCGGCTTGCTGACTCCGGCGCGCTCCGCGATCTGCTCGATCGTGGTCGCGCCGTAGCCCTGGGCCAGGAACAGCTCCAGGCGGCGCTCAGAACAACCGTCCGAGTTTCGGCGGCCTGCTGGTCGCGCAGCTCGGAGCTGTATGCGCGGCGGGGTTGCTTGACATCGGTCGCGCTTTGAGTTTATCGCCCCCATATTCGTCAGATGATTGATTAAGTGAATGGAGAACACCCCCGGTGCGAATCCTGCGCTCACGCGCCGCGCGACGGGAGCAGCCGATCGGCCCGCACCTCCCCGTGAGCCGAGCATGCGGTAGGAGACGGCCCGCAGGCGAGTTCGGTGCCGCTCGAAGCGCTCTGCCAGCCAGTCTTGCTCGTTCATGTCACATACCTCGCTTGGCGCGTGTCTTAGATATAGACCCATTAGACCGCGGGGACGGGACAAGCCCACACCAAGTGCTCCAGCAGGCCAAGGAGAAGCCAAATGTCGATAGACCACGAAACCAACAAAGCGACGATCAGACGCTTGCATGACGCCACCAACACCGGCGATGCGGAGCTGATCTCGAAGACGATCGACGAGCTCTTCGAGCCCGACGCACTGATCCGCACGCCATTGCCAATTGGAGCAACCGGTGCGCAAGCGTTGAAGGAGGTGTTCGCGAGGCTCGGTCGGGTCTTCGCCGACCTTCACGTCACGATCGAGGATCTGATTGCGGAGGGCGACAGGGTCGTCAGCCGCAACTCGGTTACGGGGACCCACCGCGGCGAGTACATGGGACTCCCACGAACCGGCAAACACGTCGCGTACAACGAGATCTTCATCTTCCGCTTTGCAGCCGGCCGAATCGCTGAGACGTGGGGGGTGGTCGACGTCTTCTCACAGATGAAACAGCTCGGGCTCATCCCCGCTACCCCCGAGCCACACGTCGGGGCAGCCCGCGAAGCGGCCCGGCCAGGATCAAGCTTGCCGCGACAAACAACGTGAGCCGGCGGGGCATTGACGACCGCGTGGAAGCCGGGCTCAAGTCCCCGATCGTCGCTGCCCGCAGAGTACGGCGAACCCGAGGGACTGACCGCCGCAATCCTCACCAGCACCGCGATCCGGAGGAAAGAGACGACCCGGGCGGGCGCGACCGCGCCCGCTCGGAGGCGTCGGCACGGCATCGTCCCAGGCGAGCAAGCGCCCGGCGGCGATGATTTCGGTGCGCTCGGGGGCGCCGACGTCTCGTCTGGGTTCCGTGCGCCGACCGGTGCCACCTGCGACCCGCGAGCTGTCGCGAACCGTTAGGCGGGCTCGTCCGTATCCCCATGAAGAGTAAGCAAGGCGGCGTCGTGCGCCATGCACGACCGCGCAAACGTAGGGGAGTCGACGTGAACCGACATAGCAATGAGGTACCGGTTGCCGACGCGACCGTGCGGGTAGTGGGCCGAGGGCGCTCGATGGTGAAGGGCTGGCGCGCTCGGCGGGTTGTGATTCTGGCCGGGGCGATCACGTTGCTCGGCGCCGGCTCGGCGATGGCGGACCTGGTGGGGTTGCCCGCGAGCGGCGTGCAGGTCAATAACGACCCGGCAAATGGGATCGACCCGAATCAGAACGCGGGCCAGTCGGATGTGGTCGGTGGGTCGCTGACGGGCGGGGCGAGGGTGCCGTGGGCGACGTTCGAGCAGAAGTCCGGTAGCTCGCAGCAGATCTTTGTGCGCGCGTTCAAGGGCGCATTCACGAACGGGCAGTGGGTGACGGAGGGGCAGTCGCTCAACATCGACCCGAACGCGGAGGCCGAGGCGCCGACGATCGATTTCGCGGGACCGGGACGTACGGTCCCGTGGGTCACCTGGTATGAGCCGAACGCAAAGCTCGGCGGCAAGCTGCAGATCTTCGCGAGCCGCTTCAACGCCGCGGCTAACCACTGGGTGCCGGAGGGGCAGGACCGCGGCTCGGGTGTCCCGTCGCTGAACATTCACACGAACAAGGACGCTGAGAACCCAGCGATTGCGGGTGGCGCGGCAGTCGCAGGCAAGGATCCAGTGCCGTGGGTGGCCTGGCAGGAGCAGGACGGGAACGTGAACGGTTCGGGCAACCACGACCAGATCTTCGTCTCCAAGGGCGTCAAGCAGGGGACCGCGAACGCGCCGTGCGCGGGGTTCAAGCCCTCGTCGTCGGCGAGCGTGAGCCAATTCTGCTTCCAGCAGGTCGGACTGGATCGCCTGGATCCCAGCGGCGGCTCATCGTCCACTGGGGACCCGACGTTGAACGTCGATCCGAGTCGCAACGGGATTGAGCCGGACATCGTGTTCACCGGCCCGAATGACACGGTCGCGTGGGTCGTCTGGTATGAGAAGGACGAAAGCCACCTTGGTCTGCGCAACAACGAACAGGTGTTCGCGGCCAAGATCGTCGCGGATCCGGGCGCTGACGGCGGATTTCACTGGCGGGCGGTGGGTCGTGGGACGGCCGGGCCTCCAGTGCAGGTCAATCCGCTGGATACCTCGGGCAAGAACGGGTTCAGTAATTGCGCGGTCTCGGTCGCAGCCGAGGACGCGTGCTCGCTGAACGCCAACCCCGCGCACGATGCGGAGGATCCGAGTGTGGCGGCGGGCACGCTCACGCCTGGCAGCCCGACGGTCCCGTGGGCAACGTGGTCCGAGGACACGGGCGGTGGGCGGCACGCGATCTTCGTCTCGCGGCTGGTCGGCGGCACGCATTTCGAGCTGTTCAACGGCGGCGCGCCGATCTCCGACCCCAACCACGATGCCACCAATCCGGACATCACGTTCTTCGGCAATACGCCGTACGTGTCGTGGCTCGAGAACCGCGGCGGCCAGAACATCGGGTTCGTCGGTCACTTCGACACCGACGGGGTGTTCGTCACCGACACCCCGGGTGGGGTGAGGCTGATCGGGCCGGGGGCTCGAGCCCATTTGCTGGATGACAAGCGGGCGCCGATCTCCTCGCCGTGCACGGCGGATCCGTTCACAACCGACGGGTCGAACTGCCAGATCGCCGCGGTCAACGCGCCGTTCTTCCTGTTCACCACCGTCGGCAGCCCGCAGCGTCTGTTCGCGCAGGCGATCGCCGGTGCGATCAGCTGCGCGCTGTTCCCCGCGTGCACGGTCAGCGTCACCCAGACCGGCAACGGCGCCGTGATCTTGAGCCAGCTCGGTCAGGATGACACCGTCGGGATCCTCGTGCAGCGGATCGTCCGCTTCACTCGCATCCGCGGCAAGTTGGTGCCGGTGGTCCGGACGATCGGGAAGGTGCCGCTCGGTCTGCACCGGCACGGACATCTACGCATTCACTGGAACCTGAAGGTAAACGGTCACCGGCTCGGCCGTGGCAAGTACTTGATCACCCTCCGCGGCTTCGACAAGCAGCACGTCCTGCTCGGGACGACCAAGCCGGTGATCTTCACGGTCCACTGACACGCGAACAGCCGATCGGCAAACCCTCGAAACACGGAGAGGCCGCCTCATCGAGGCGGCCTCTCTCGCGCACCGCTAGCGGACCGTTGTGGCGCAGGGGCTCATCGACTACCGGTGCGGGTGGTCTCGGCCTTCCCAGGCCATGCCGATTTCGACGCCGGCGTCGACGCCCTGATCTGCTGCCACGTAATCAACCTCTGCGGCGACAAAGCAGGGTGATCAGCGGAACCGCGCGAGCGCTGTCGGAACCGCGTGATGCGCGTCAGGCCGTGAGCGCAGGTCGGCCGGACGGGAGTTATGGCCGTCGGCAGTGATTCTCAGCTCATGACCGCCTCGGCCTGTTGGAGTTCTACGAACGCGCTGGGCTGGAGCGCCTCGACGCCCTCGAGACGCCCCTCGGGCAAACCCCAGGCTCAGGGGCCGGTCCGACCGCGCGACAGGAGGTCTTTGCCGGGTGCGTCCGGTCCCCTGCGACTCCAGGGCCCTGCGTCCACCTCCGCTCACCCGACGCCCAGCCGAACGGCGCCGAGCGGCCGCGCGTCGCCGAGGTCTGTTGCTGGGTCGCGGTGTATCGGAGTCATAACGCGGTTACGTCGCTGTTGCGGGTCGCTCCCCAACCCGCACCGCTACATCGCGGACGGTCGCGTAACTGGCGTTTTCGAACTGCATGCGCGCCCACGGGTAGCTAAATTGAGGCTGGGTCCGCTCAGGTCGCTAAGCGCGACAACGCAACGAAACGCACCGCTCAGCTCGATCGCAAACAAGCGACAGGTCACCTCCCGCTCGCTGGCGGCACCGGCCCCGGGACACGAGAAGGAAGCGGAATCTCCGCGTTGAAGGCTCGCACCGCGCCGTCGCGTCCGCAGGGATCGGCGCGCGCGCGGACCATCGAGCTGAGCAACCGGGTCCGGCTGGCTGGCGAGGGCTACGGCATCGGCGTGGCACGGCTGCGCGACCGCTACGCGGAGGTACAGTCGCCGCCGATGCGGTCTCGTTCGTGGCCATCCTCGTGGCAGTCGCGGTGGCCGCGATCCCTGCGCGCTCGCGCCCGCTTCCGCCGGAGCACGCAATCGCCGCGGTCCGCGCCGGCGGTCGCTTCGTGCGCAACTCGCCGGTGCTGCTCGCGCTGATCGCGCGGTCGACTGCGTTCGTGTTCCTGGCCGGGGCGATCTGGGCACTGCTGCCGCTCGTCGCGCGTCACCAGCTCGGACTGGGGTCGGGCGGCTACGGTCTGTTGCTCGGCTGCGTGGGCCTGGGCGCACTCCTGGCGGTGACCTACGGTCCGGCTCTCAGACGGCGATCGGGGCCGCGGCCGATCTACGCGCTGGCCTGCCTCCGCGTCGCCGCCGGTGCGGCCCTCCTGGCCGCCACGCACGCGGTCGCGGTGGCGGTGATCGCGCTGATCGTGGCTCTGACATCGACGATGACCGAGCCGCTACCGCTGCCGACGATCGAGTAGCGCTCGAGCTCGCGCACGAGGTAGTCGGACATCGTCTCGCGCAGATCCGCGCGGCGATGGAGCAGGGTCACGAGCGCGCCGCCGCGGGCGAGCCAGACCGCGGCTTGGCCGGCCGAGTTTCCCCCGCCCACGACGCCCGCCCGCCCGCCGCCGCACAGCTGCGCCTCGGGCGGTTCGGCGGCGTGGAAGACGCTTATCCCCTCGTACTCGGCGAGGGCATCGACCGGCGGTCGCCGGTACTGCGCGCCCGTTGCCAAGAGCACGGCGCGCGCGACGATCTCGTGATCCTCCTCGAGCCCCGCCACGAGCGCCGCCGCGGCCGGATCGTCGCCACGCTCGGGGTCACGCCAGGTGAACGGCAGGCGGTTGCTACGCGCGAAGTCGAGCAGCTGCATCGTGGCGTTCGAGGAGTGCGGGCCCACGATCTCCAGACCGATGCCCCGGACTGCCTGCAGAGCCGGCTCCGGAAGAGCGCCACAACACAGGGTTTATGAGCTTTGAACACGATTTGGCGGCTTCGCCGGGCCCGAGAAGCTTGACTTAAGCATTCGTTTATGCGTAGCTATCGCCATCAGGTCCGGAGGCCGCAAGTGCGCGCCTCAAATGGGTGTGGGTGGCAACGTGGGGCGAAACATGCGGGCACCGCAGAGGGCATTTACCCCGGCCAGAGCTGAGAACGGTCTGGCGCTTCCACCATCCCGGCTCACTGCTCTATCCCTTCCGCCGATGACGAGGAGCGCGCGTTGACCAGTTGTAGTAGCAGTTCTGTCGCAGTGACGCCCGTGGCGTTGGTTCCCCTCGAGGACGAGTCAAGAATTTCGCTAGAAGAGCTGTCGCAGGTCGCTGCTGCGCTGGAGATACAGGCGCTCCGCGATCTTGCTCCTGTGTGGGGCGTGTCCGCCAGCGTGTCTGCTTTCGCAAGGCTCGACGACGTCCCTCCCGGCTATCTCCTCCTCGCGGTCGTTGCCGATGAGCTTCCGGCGAGGAGCGAGGGGTTTCACTTCGTAATGGCCGGGATCCCGTTCGCGATGGTGAAGCGGGAGGGCGAGGGCGCGGCCGGTTGGTCGCGTCCGGCGAGTCATGAACTTTTGGAGATGCTGTGCAATCCATTTACGGAACGCACTGCATTGGCGCCGATAGAGATGCTTGCGGCCGCCGGTCAGCAGGGCGGCGCCAAGCCCGCCCCAGGGGGCGGCCCAGACCTGACGGGGCTTGTCAACTATGTGGTTGAAGTTTGCGATCCGTGTGAGGATCAGTCGTACTCGTACTACATCAATGGCTTACCTGTCTCTGACTTCGTCACGCCTCACTATTTCGCCGTCAATGACCGTCCGCACGGGCCGTACTCCTTCGCAGGTAATGTCAAGCGACCGTTTGAAGTCCTTGACGGCGGCGGCATCAGCTGGCGCATGCAGCTGCCGGACACTGCGATGTATCAGGCCCACGCGCAACCTTCGGCAGCGGGAGGTTCGCAGCAGCCCGCCGCGAACGCCAGCACATCGGCTGCGTGCAGCGCGCAGCCGATTGCAGCGAACGCCGGCGCGGCAACTCCCGCCCTCGACCTGACGATAACCAAGCTTCCCTCCGCGGACCCGGCAAACGCTAGCCAAAGCATAACGATACCTGCAACCGACGCGCAGGCCCCTTCTGACCCGACCGACTTGAGCCGCCTTTACAAACCGGTCGACGGTCAGAAAGTGCGAGGTGATTTTGAGGCCTTTCTCAACTTGCTGAAGACCGCAAGATCCCAGCCATCTCTCGGGGACATCATCAATCGTCTGAAGCAGCGTCCGCCTGATGCCCATCCGGCGCTGGAATACCTCCAACAGCAGGAGAAGATGTCTGGAGTCTTTGGTGCTGACTTCACGGGATCGGGTTTGGCGCTGTGGGAGTGCATGCACATCAGCTGACCGGGTGTCCCGCGTGACGCAGATTCGGCGGACGAGGTACGCCTGCTTCTATCCTGAGGAGAGGTGGAGACCAAACCTCTCCGCGTCGATGGAGCGCCCGCTTGCGGACCGGGAGAATGAGGCAGGGATCCTGGCGCTGGTCCCGCTGAATGCTGAACGCCACCGCATCAGCCGGGCCGAGCTGGATCTCCTCCTGTGTGTGCCGGCTGATCGCTGGGTCGACGCCACCGATTATGACCCCGATCTCGTGCGGACTTTGGTCTCGAAGGGGCTGCTTCTGAGCGACTCGGACGACGAGGAGCTCAGGGCCTCACGCGAACGCGATGAGGCGTTCACGGAGAACGAGTGGAACCTGTACGGTGCGCTGTATCACTTCATGACGCAATGGGGCGGCGTCGAGATCAAGGAAGGCGAGGAGGAGGCACCAGAACTCAAGATCCGGTCGCAGGCGGTGGCTCGCGCGCACGTCGCCGAGCACGGTCTCCCCCCTTCGGCAACTCATGAGTGCAATGGCGCAAGCGAGGTGCGCCTGCCGGGGGTCGAGCGTGATGGCCCGCTGTATCGGACGTTGTTGGCGCGGCGCACGACGCGTTCATTCGATCCGAAATCACCTATGACAATCGAAGAGCTGGACAGTATCCTACGATACGTCTTCGGCTGCCACGGCTACGCTCGCAACTCCGCTGACGTCGTATGCATCAAGCGCACGAGTCCTTCGGGCGGCGGGCTACATCCGATCGAGGTCTACCCAGTTATCAGCAATGTGGCCGGCGTTGCCGCGGGGATCTATCACTACAACGGCGGGAGCCACTCGCTTGCCATGCTGGAGGCTCTGGAGCCCGACGAAGCGCGGCGGCTGAGCACCTTCTTCATGTGCGGCCAGAGGTACTTCGGTAATGCGCACGTCGCGTGTGTGCTGACGGCAAGGTTCTATCGAAACCACTGGAAGTACCGCCGTCATCAGAAGGCATACGCCGGGATTCTCATGGACGCCGCGCACCTCAGTCAGACGCTCTACCTCGTCAGCACAGAGCTGAATCTCGGCGCCTTCGTCACGATCGCCATCAACGCTCGCGACATCGAGGACCGCTTAGGGCTCGACGGAGTCAGTGAAGGGGTCATCGCCATGACCGGCTGCGGACGGAGAACTTCCGAGGGATCCCCGCTCGAGCTCGATTTCTATGCTCACTTGGCTGATGTGTGACCTCACCCGACAGCGCTGGGCGTGCCGGCACCAGCAAACGTTGCCTCGAGCGCGCGCTGAGCTCGCCGCGCGACGGTTGCCGAAGACTGGATTCCCTTGCGCTCGTAGACCGTGATTGCCTTCGCGAGGTCTTTGGCCGCGATCTCAGGCTCGGCGAGCAGAGCCATCGCCTCCGCGCGATCGCTCAGCGTCTGACCGTACAGGAACAGAAAGTCGCTCTCGCGAGCGAGCGCAACCGCCCCGTCGCTCAGCCTTTTGGCGAGCCGCATGTTTCCGGCCCGCGCCAGAATCTTTGCGCGCATTGCTCGCCACAGCACCTGTGGTTCGATGTCCTCTTCGGACGCTGCCGCCTGGGCAACAGCGTTGAACTTCTCGGCCTCCTCGTACCGGCCTTGCGCGTAAAGCAAGCGCGCAAGGATGACGGCAGCCGAGCTGAGGCGTCCGCGATCACCAATTCGTTCGAACAGTGCGTAGGCCTCGGCAACTTCTGGCTCTGCCGCGTCAGGACGATTCGCGAGGAGTTCGATGAAGCCGTAGGACATGCGGATCACCGCCACGGTGTGACTCAGTCCAAGCTCCACCAGCCGCTGCTTGCTCTGTCGCCACCGATCGCGCGCGTCGTCGAAACGGCCGTCCATGGCCTCGAGGACGGCGAGCATCGCATTGATAAACGCCGCCGCCGCGACGTCGCCACCGGCGCGCTCGAGAATCACCCGGCAACGAGGGATTGCGTCATGCACCGGTCGCGGGCCGTAGACAAGAGAACGAGCGAGATACATCAACGCCCGAGAAGCCTCTCTCGGCTCGCCGGCGCGCGCTGCGTACGCCAGCGCTTGCTCCAGCGCCGGCTCCATCTTGGCACCGTGAGCGCGAATCCAATGCGCCCAAGCGATATGAAGCCAGGCCCGGGCCAACCCACCATGATCACCAACGGGCTTGAACAGCTCGATCGCTTCCTCGGCGATGGCGAGGATCTCGTCGACATGCGCGCTAGAGAAGGCGCGAGAGCGCCAGTACGAGAGCTCGATTAGCGCGCGCGCTTCTACGGCCGTCGCGTTGATCGCTTGCGCCTGCTCAAAGGCCGCCTGAAGGACGCGCTCGGCGTCGGCGAATTCCCCGGTCTCACTCAGCGCGCTGCCGAGGTCGAGCAGCACGTCAGGCCGCGCGCGGTCGCCGGCCTCGAGCAGGTCCGCTGAGCTTCGCAGCAGGCTCACTGCCGCGTTTGTGTCCCCACGCGACAGGGCCGTCCTGCCTGCTGCCGAAAGACTTTCTGCAGCCATGACCGCGAGCGCGATCACCGGCGCATCCGTTTGCCCGAGCTCACGCCTGCATCGAAAGGCTTGCCCCAGGTGGTAGCCGATGAACTCATCGTACGGCTCGTCGCGTTGTCGCAGCCACTCCGCGAATCGCTCGTGTAGGTCGGCTCGGGCCCACATCGGCGTAATGCGATATGCCACGTCGCGAATCAGGATATGGTGAAAATGCAGCTGCTCTTCGCCGGACAGGATGCTTCGCGTGGGTTGGATCAGACCGCGGTGGACGAGCGCGCGCAGGTGGTGACCGGCGGATTCGCGCGCCCCTTCCGGCAGCAGATCGACGACAGCGCTCGGCCAGAACTCACGGCCGATCACCGCGGCTCGCTCGATGAACGCGCGCTCACCTGGGCCGAGGCGATCGAGCCGGGCCGCCAGCAGGCTCTGGATCGTGGCGGGGATCTGACGCGCGCGATCCCACCACGGATCCTCCGCGTGCATCTGCAGCAGCTGCTCGACGAACAGTGGATTGCCCTCCGCCGTCTCGAGGATCCGGGCCTGCTCGACGTCGCTAAGCTGCTGACCGCCGAGGTAATGGCGCAAGAGCTGCAGGGCATCATCGTCGGCGAGTGATCCGAGCAGCAGTGAGGTGATCCGCGCGCGTCCACCGCCCCAGCCGGGACGAGCGTCGAAGAGCTCCGGCCGCGCCAGGCAGAGCAGCAGCGTCGGGGCCCTGAGCCAATCGATCACATAGTCGACCAGGTCGAGAAGCGCAGGATCTGCCCAGTGGGCGTCCTCGATGACCAGGAGCACCGGGCGACGCGCGGCGAGCACCTCCAGCAGTCTCCGGAACGCCCAGGGAACCTGCTCGGCGACGCTCTCGGCCGGCGCGAGCCCCAGCGTCGTGGCGATGGTGTCCGCAACGATGTCGGCGTCCTCCGCGCCCTCGAGCAGGTGGTGAATTGCCTCCCGGGATTCGCCGCCAGCGACGCGTGTCAGTGCCTCGCGCAGGGGCCAGTAGGCAATTCCCTCCCCGTACGAGAGACAGCGTCCGGTGAGTACGGTCGCGTCACTGATAAGGCAATCGGCAAGCTCCTTGGCGAATCGTGACTTTCCGATCCCCGCGTCGCCCGACACCGTCAGCAGGTGAGCCTCGCCCAACTGGACCGCGCGCCGGAACGTAGCGACGGCCGATGCCAGCTCTTCGTCGCGACCAACCATCGGGCTTCCGAGCTCCAATGGAACCGGAGTGTCTGAAACGAGTTCCACCAGCCGCCACGCGGTTGGGTCGTGCGTCGGCTCGACCCTGACGGCGGTCGACGCGAGGCGGCGCGTCTCATCGGCAAGTAACGTCTCGCCGTCGTCGGCCGCCTGCGTGAGCGACATGCCGCGGTTAAGCGGCTCTCCGAACACGTCGCCGGGTGCCTCTGCGACGACCTCACCGCTGGCGACGCCGAGGCGCACCGTGAGCCGGGACGGATCAGCCTCGGTCGATGCAAGCAGCTCGGTGTGCAGCTCGGCCGCGGCACGGAGCGCCCGCAGCGCGTCGTCTTCGCGTACGACCGGGACGCCGAAGACCCAAACGAGCTCACCGCCCAGCGCTCCCACGAACGCGCCGCCATGCCGGGCGACAACGTGTCCTGCTCGCTCCCTGGCCCGCGCGATCGACTGCCGGGCCATCTCAAGATCAGGCTGCCCCGACGGTCCGATCCTGCCGACCAGCACGGTCGCGGTCGTGCGGACGATCGGTTCGGCCCATTCCTCCGTGTCAACTGCCTCCTTCTCCTGGCCCGCGGGCCCCTCTTGGTAGATCGGCGAATCCTCGGCGACAGCTGTGTCGGCCTCCGGCGCTTGAAGAGATGGGTCCTGACGCAGGATCAGCTGCTCGAGCTCTCGCAGCGCCTGGCTCGGCTCGACGGCGAGCTCCTCGACCAGCAGCCGCCGCGCTTGTTGAAACGCCTCGAGTGCCTCCGCCTGGCGGCCACAGCGATACAGCGCGAGCATCAGCTGGCCCCGCGGCCGCTCGCGCAACGGGTGCTCACGCACGAGCGCCTCGAGATCGGATACGAGTTCCGCGTGCCGGCCCAATTCAAGCTTGGCCTCGATCAGCGCCTCGCGGCACCCGACCCTCAGCTCCTCCAGCCGCGCGATCGCCGCCTGCGCGAATGGCTCGTAGGCGAAGTCCGCAAGCGGAGGTCCGCGCCATAGCGCCTGAGCGTCGTTGAGCAACCTCACCGCGCCGACGGGATCGTCGGCAGCTAACGCCGCGTGCGCCGCTGAATAGAGGCGTTCACACCGGGCGGCGTCGACCTCGTCGGCTCCGAGCTCGAGCAGGTATCCGGGTGGCCTGGTGACCAGTCGCTCCCCAGCGTCGGCCAGTGCCCTTCGCAGCCGCGATACGAACACCTGAACCGTGTGCACGGCCGTCGGCGGGACGCTCTCGCCCCAGAGCTCGTCGATGAGACGGTCGGTCGAAACGACCTCGTTGGCGTGCAGCACGAGCACCGCGAGCAACGCCTTCTGCCGTAGCCCACCCAGCGCGATCGGAGCACCTCCATCTATTCGGACCTCAAACGGTCCGAGGATGGCAAGCTCAAGCACGGCCCCCACGCGGCAAACGGTACACGGTCCTACCGCTCAGTGAGCGGGTGCGAGTGCCGAGCCCGAGGCCGCGGTTCGCGCGCACCGCGCCGGGCGAGGCTCTCACGCGCGCGCGCACGCGACATTTGGGAGGGGTCGGGGCGCGGGCGGGGTCGGGCGGCCGGCTTCGGCGTCGATGGGTCTGACCCCGGATCCTCCTGTCCTGCTCGCGGGTGGCGGTAACGGCATCGGCGAGCTTGGATCCGGCGCTCCGAGCGGGCGATCGATGCTAGCAGGCTACGGCTGCAGCGAGGGGAGCGGTCGGCGAGCTGATCTGGGCCATCGGCGCCGCCGCGCCCGGCCGCTACCGGACAGCCGATCGATAGCTCGAGCGTGGGCCAGCACACGTTCGAGATCACCGCGAAATCCACTGACGAGCAGAGCAGTACCAGCACCGTCAGCTATACGGTCCTACTGCATCTCTGCCTGAAGCGTGTGCGCCCAAAACCTGAAAGCACCGCTGCTTCACTCGGTATGTTGTTAATCGCTCTCCCGGCCGGTCGGTTGCTCGTCTGTTATGAGCTATTGTGCCCGCGACGCCCGAAAAAGGAGCTGTGATGCGCAGACCTTCACGCGCTGTTCTTATTGCCTTGCTCGCACTGTTCTTTTCGCTCGCTGGAGGAGCGTTCGCTGCTGGTCAAGTTGTGATCAACGACATCAACCAGATCAAGCCCAGCGTGCTCGACCAGATTGTGAAGAAAGCGCGCGGACCCCGTGGTCCCGCAGGACCGGCGGGACCGAAGGGCAATCCCGGACCCGCAGGGCCGAAGGGGTCGAAGGGTGACAATGGCCCGAAAGGTCCCAAGGGGGACAAGGGGGACAAGGGGCCGAAGGGTGACACCGGGCCGAGGGGTCCGAAGGGTGACCGCGGTCCGCAAGGACCTGCAGGGCCGGAGACGTTGCCGGACCTCCAAGTTGAGGCAAGCCCCATAGTGCCCCTTGCGGCGGGCGCCGCGGCACAGGCAACGGCGAGCTGCTCGAGCAACTACCGTTCCATATCTGGAGGCTTTCAAGTGACGGGAGGTACCGTGACCTACTCTGCTCGGGTCGGTCGCGGGAGTGGCTGGACCGTGGTCGCGACGAGCACCGGCACAGCAGCAGGCAGCGTGCAGGCCTTTGTTTATTGCTGGCCAGAGAAGCGAGCGACCGCGTAGTAGCGCGGAAACCGGAGCGCTTGTTGCGGCCAGGCGTCTGGGTGCTGACCTCACGCCGCCCCAAGCAGTCTCTGTCACCGTCCGACGGCGCCTGCGCTCCATAGCGCCCCCAGGCGCAGGCGCCGTCGCCGGACAGGGCCCGTGGGGCGGATCGACCCGCCACGCGACGGCGACAGCGACGATTGCGATCGCATACACAGCCCGTGTAACGTAGTGCGACCGGACAATGGGATGATCGACTAGCGGCTACTGCTCGCAGACGGGCGATTCTGAGCGTGCGTTGGGCATTTGCGGCGCTGGCCGCGGATGCGCTGAACCGTTACGAGTCTGCGACCCGGGCGGCGCTCTGAAGGATTGCGCCAAGGTTCATTGCCTCGCCAGAAGTGAGTCGTGTCCGCATCAGTGCTTCGCCGTCACGCATCGCGATCGTGAGCCGGCCGTCATCGTCGACGACGACTAGGAATCCAATCTTGTGTAGACGATGGGACTTGCCAACTGCAAGGTCATAGGTGAATCTGGTCATCGCCCTCCATTGTCAGGCACCGCCAAAGCGCATTTCAGATCGCGAGGACGGGGTTGCGCCACAGCTCACCTGCCGCCCGGCTGCTCACGCCAGCGCGCTCGACGTCGCGCATCGCCGCCACCAGCCGCTCGCGCTGCTGCGAGCTCAACGGCGCGAGCACGGATCGAGCCAGCTCGTTCGCCCGCTCGTCGAGCGTCTCGCGCTCGCGGTGCCCGGCGTCGGCCAGGTGGGCGACTCGAATCCGGCGATCGGGGCTCGAAGTCATCGGTGCGTGCGCGGATCAGGCGCGGGACTGTCCGCGAAACGACCGCGAAGGAGCTGGACTACTCGCCGGCCCAGAGGGCTGGACTACTCGCCGGCCCAGAGGGCTGGACTACTCGCCGGCCCAGAAGGCTGGACTACTCGCCGGCCCAGAAGTGCTGAATGATCTCGCCGTCCGACTCCACGCGGGGCCCGAAGATGAGCACCTCGAGGCCGTCGGAGTCGGCTTCGAAGCATCGAGTGACGCCTGGGCTCACGCGCACCGCATCGAGCGGTGTCAGCTCCACCAGCTCGTCGTCGAGCCTCACGCGGCCCGAACCGGCCAGGACGACGTAGATCTCCTCAGCTGTGGGATGACGCCGGGCGAAACTCGCGCCACACAGGTGAACCTCGCGGCGTGAGATCCCCACCGCGGGAGATCTCACGCCTTCCACCGCGACGAGCACGGCTTCGCCCCCCGGAGCCACGCACGGACATCAGTCGGTGGCGAGGTTCGTAGTCAAGAGGCGTGACGATGCGTTCCTGATACATCACGCAGCGTGCACGCATTGACCACGTGCCCCTGCCTGGGACAGAGAAGCGGGTGAAACGGTGGTGAGCGGGCGTGACTCACGTGCCGCGTCGGCTTGCAGCAGCTGCGAACGCCATCTCTCGAGCTGGAATCGCTGACAGGCGGCGCACGTCCCGACGTGCTGGGAGTGAGCGCACGTCCGGGTCATGCCAGCTCCGGGCGCCGCCCAGACCGTCACTTGATCACCTCCGGTGCGCGTTGCAAGGCGCCGTCGTGGGCCGGCCGGGTCAACTCGACCAGCCGCTGGAGATCGCGCGCGGCCGCCTCTTCGCGATCGAGCGCCGCCTGGTAGGAGAGATACGCGTCCGGACCTCGGTCCAACGCTTGGCACCACGCTTGGAGCGCCACCTCGCAGTCGCCCTCGGCCACGAACCAGGCCATGTAGGCGTCATCGAGCAGGCGAACGCTTAGATTCACGACCTCGTGTCTTGGGTCATCGGTCATTGTGATCCCCTTCCTAGTCGATTGAAAGCAGGGCGAGAGTGCCGTCCCTACCGAGCTCTCGTCGTAGGCGCTCGAGCGCCCTGGCCCGCGTCGGCCCGATGCTCCCGATCGGCATGTCCAACGCCGACGAGATCTCCTCGTACGCGGGGCGGGAATCGGCCATCAGCAGACGCAGCAGCGCCTGGTCGCTGGGTCGCAGGCGGGAGAAGCTCCGCCAAAGGGCCACGTCGCGTTCGGCGATCAGCAGCTCGTCACCCTCGGAGATGTCCGGGGGATCGCCCTCGGGCAGCTCGTCGCCGAGCGGCACTTGCCGCTTGCCGTCCCGCAGCACGCGAAGGCACTCCCGGCGAGCGGTCGTCGCCAGCCACGCGCCGACCCGAGCCGGCTCGTTCAGGTCGTCGAGATGCTCGATCAGCTTGAGCCACGTGGCCTGGACCGCGTCGGCGGCATCTGCCTCGCCCAACCTGTGGCGGCGCGCGACTGCCCGGACCAGCCCGCCGAACCTGCCCACCAGCTGTACCCAGCTGGACTCATCGCCCGCGGCGGCGACGCGGACCAGCGCGGCGACCGCTTCGCCGCTGCGATGACCCGTGTCCCGGGGGTCGTGAGCGTCGCGGAGGCCAACCTCGATCCGCGTTGTCTCCTCGTCGGACTCGAGGTCGGTGGCCAGAGTGATGGGTCTCCTGGTCAGTGGGACAGCGCTCATGGCGCCTCCACTCGGACGGCGGCCCGCTCCTGGCGCCGGCCCGCCTTCGGCCGCGCCGGACGAACTCGCTGTGATGCGATGCTCGCCTCGCGGCGCCTGGCGGCCTCGCGGCGAAGATCGAAGTCCCTCGCGCTCGCAAGCGCCTTCATGAGGTGGGGGTTGCCAGTCATGGTTTCCTCGGTTCGCTTGACCGAGGGCAAGATCCGCCGAGACGATCAACATGCGGTCACGACCGCTCACCAACCGCTCACCAGCCGTCGGCGCCCCAGGGAGCAGGCGCGATCCTGTCAGCGCTCGCAGCGTGGGGGCCACACTTGAGCTGGCCATCCTTGGCCGATTTGAGGTCCTCATCGACGGGGCGCGTCGGTCGCACCCGCGACCGAGATCACGTCAGTGGATCGAGATCGATCCGCACCGTGACCAGCTCCGTGCCCATCGCTCGGACCACGAACGCGTTCATGCGGCCCGGCGGCGTCAACCCGCACCGGAACATAGTCTTCACCGGTGGGTTGACGAGATGGCGCTGCAACGCACGAACGAGTCGGAGCTTTACGGCGCAAAGCCACTGGGAGCAATGAACCACATGGTGAGGCCGGTGTCAGGTGCGCTGCGACCTGACTGAGCGCGACTGACCGTGGCGAATGCGATCCCGGGCCTCGTTGTAGCGCGCGAACTCGAACGCGATCAGCCCGCAGCAGATCGCGGTCACGATCGCGAGCGCGGCCAGCGCCGGGACCGCCATCGCGGCCGGGATCAGCGCCACGAGGATCCCCGCGACCACGAGCCGCTGGCGGTTGAAGGAGCCGATGTTGCGGCGTTTGAACGCACTCAGGGCGACTAGGTAGATGGCCAGGCCGCCGCACAGCGCCGTCGCCGGGACGAGTTGCAGGTGGCCGCCGTAGTCGGCCAGTGTCTTCTTCATGCCGATCGCGAAGATGATGATCCCGCCGACGATCAGCAGGTGCAGGTATGTATAGGAATCGCGCGCGATCAGCGCCTGGTCGCGCGGGGTGGCGCGGCGCAGGCGGCGCTCGGCGACGATCGCGACGACATCGAAATAGGCCCACCAGAGCGCCGCGGCGGTCGCGATCCCGAGCAGCGCTCCGGTAATCACCGCCGCGTCGAGGGGCTCGGCTCGTGCTCCGACGCCGAGCGAGACGATCGACTCGCCCAGCGCGATGATCACGATTGCGCTATGGCGCTCGGCGAAGTGCCCAGGCTCCACGCGCCACCCCTCCACGCCGCGCGCCACGATCCCTCCATAGTCGACCAGCAGCGCGGCCACCCAGAACAGCGCCCGAGCCGTCCCGCTCAACGCCCCCGCGACCACCAACAGGGCCGCCGCCGGAAGGATCGTCGAAGCTAAGCGGCCGACGAGCATGCCGAGCGCCGGATCGTGCTGCGAGCGTGCGACCGCGCTGTAGCAGCCCAGGTGCAGCGCCCGAACGACGAAGTAGGCGACGCCGAAGATCAATCCGTCCGCGCCGAACGCGTGCGGCACGGCGAGCGAGGCGATCAGCATCGCGCCCATCGCCGCGAACAGGATCACGCGCACGAGCCCCTCGTCGGTGTTGGCCGTGTTGCCGAGCCACGCGTAGCCCGACCACGCGAACCACAGCACCGCCAGGATCGCCAACCCCTCCGCAAGCCGCGTCCAGGACGGCGCCGCGGATACGAACCCGGTGACCTGCGTGATCGCGAACACGAACACGAGGTCGAAGAACAGCTCCAGCGGTGTCACGCGCTGAACCCGCTCCTCGGGTGCTTCGAACAGGGGCGCCGGGATCCCGCCCGAGTCGCTGCCGGCCGCTGCGGCTGAGTTCGCCTTCAGCTCCGCCGGCTGGTCGACCTGATCGCGCGCGGCCGCTGCCGCCCGGTCCGCCTCGAGCTCCGCCATCTGCTCGACATGATCGCGCGCGGCTGCGCCCGGTCGCGCCCCGCCGGCCGCGAGCAGCGACGGCGGCAATTCCGCCCGCCGGCGCGGCGTCCGAGGTCAGCCACCCGCGAGATGGCTCGGGAGGTGCTGAGTGCGCCTGGGCGGGTCGTCGAGGATCAGCTGCGGAACCGTCACCAGCCGGTAGCCGCGCGCCCGCAGCGCGCGGACGATCCTCGGCAGCGCGGCGATCGTCTGGGTGCGGTCGCCGCCGGCGTCGTGCATCAGGATGATCGCGCCCGGGCGCGCGCCGGCGAGCGCGCGATCGACGATCACGCCCACGCCGGGCCGCAGGTAGTCGTCGGTGTCGACGGTCCAGAGCACCATCAGCATGTGCAGCCGCTGCAGGATCGCGAGCGTCGTCGAGTCGTAGGAGCCGTACGGGGGACGCCACAGTCGCGGGAACGGGCCGTGATACCTGCGCACCCACTGCGTCTGCGCGAGGATCTGCGTCTGCTGGGCCGCGGGTGAGAGCAGCGCCATCATCGGATGGGTCTCGGTGTGGTCGCCGATCACGTCGCCGCTCCGCAGCTCGCGGCTGACGGAGGCGTGAAACCAGCGGAACATGAAGCCGATCTCGAAGAACGTCGCAGGCACGTGCAGGCGCTGTAACTCGTCGAGCACCAACGGCGTGTACGGCCCCGGGCCGTCGTCGAATGTGAGCGCGATCTCGCGCCGCTCGCCCCCGCCTGCGCTGATGAACGGTTGGCGCACCAGCAGCCGGTCGATCGCGGCGTTCTCGCGCGCCACCACGGCTGGCGCAGCGCCGCCGCCGCGGTTCTCGGCGCCTGTCGCGCTCGCGCCTTCTCCTGGATGGCGCCCGCGGGCGGCGATCTCGGTCCGCCCCGCGACGAACACCCGCGCACGCCGGCCGCCGCCGCTCGTCACCAGCCAGGCAACGACCACCACGCCGGCGATCGCGCCCACCGCCAGCGCCGCCCGGCGGCGCCGTCGCCGCGCGCGGCGACGCTGCTCGGCACGCCGCGCCTGGAGCGCGACGCGCGAGCGCGGCACCCGCCGATCATCCTCACCGGTCATGCGCTCCGACTATCCCACCTGCCGCGATAACGCCCGCAACGCCGCGTGCTTTTGACCGAATCAGCAGCTTCTCCTTCAAGCACATAGATCATGCGCCGGGCCGCCCCGCAGCGCCGGTGCCGAGACTACAGGCTCTCCACGACAGGCGGCGTGCTCACGGCGAGCCCGGCATCAGTCGTCAAGGAGACCGGCAACGTCTCCGCGCGTGGCGCGATAATTGTCTCTGTGTCGAGCGTTGGTGACGAGCACACGCTGCGGTTCGCGCGCACCGCGCCGGGCGAGCAGGCGCTCCGGAGCACGGTCGTGGTATCGGGCCGCCGGCGACCCGACCGTCCTCGGTACGGACCAGAACGGAGCAAGATGCGGATGCGGGGCGAGCCGCGTGCGGGCCACGATCCGGCTTCACCCGCGGATCAGAAGGGGGACGAGCGATGAGCGCGCAGCGGATGAACAATGCGGACGCGGCCTGGCTGCACATGGACCGCCCGACGAACCTGATGATCGTCCACGCGGTGCTGTGGTTCGACGAGCCCCTCGATCTCGAGCGCGCGACCGAGGTTCTGCGCCTGCGCTTCGTCGAGCCGTTCCCGCGGTTCCGGCAGCGGGTCGTCGAGCCGCGCGTCGGGATCGGTGCTCCCTCGTGGCAGGACGACTCGAACTTCGACCTCGGCCGTCACCTGCACCACATCGCGCTCCCCGCGCCCGGTGACAAGGCCGCGCTCGAGGAGCTCGTGGGTGACCTGATGGTGATGCCGCTCGACCGCTCGAAGGCGCTCTGGGACGTCTACCTGATCGACGGCTTCGGCAGCGGGATGGCGATGATGTTCCGGATCCACCACTGCACCGCCGACGGAATCGCGCTGTCGCGCGTGCTGCTCTCGCTGACCGACCAGCTGTCCGACACCGCGCTCGGAGCGCCGCGGGACGGCGCGCCGGGACGCGGCCGGATCGGGTCGCTCGCGGCGCCGGTCAAGGCCGGCGTGCAGCTCGCCGGAGCCGGCCTGCATGAGGGGATCGAGTTCGTCACACATCCGGCCACCGAGCTGACGTCGCTGGCCAGGAGCGGCACCGCCGAGGCGCGTGCGCTGGCAAAGCTGCTGATAACCGGCCCCGACGCGAAGACTGTCCTCAGCGGCAAGCTCGGCGTCGCGCGCCGGGTCACGTGGTCGGAGCCGATCCCGCTGGTGGACATCAAGAAGATCGGCGAGGCGACGGGAACGACGGTCAACGATGTGCTGGTCGCGGCGATGACCGGCGCCCTGCACCGCTACCTCAGCGAGCGCGACAGCCTCGTCGACGAGATTCGCGTGCTCGTGCCGTTCAACCTGCGGCCGCTCGACGAGCCCCTGCCCCCCGAGCTCGGCAACCGCTTCGGGTTCGCCTACCTGACGCTCCCCGTCGGCGTTGCCGATGCCGCCGGCCGTCTCGCCGAAGTGCACCGGCGGATGAAGGCGATCAAGCGCTCGCCCGAGAGCGCACTGTCGTACGGCATTCTTGAGGCGATCGGGCTGACGCCGCTACAGATCGAGCAACGGCTGCTCGACGTGTTCGCGCAGAAGATCAGTGCGGTGCTGACGAACGTCCCCGGGCCACCCGGGCCGCTCTCGTTCGCGGGCACGACGCTCGCCGGCGTGGTCTTCTGGGTGCCGGCCGCGGGGACGATCGGGATGGGGATCAGCATCTTCAGCTACAACGGCGGCGTCATCGTCGGGCTCCAGGTCGACCCCGGACTGGTTCCCGATCCGGACACGATCATCGCCGACTACGAGCACCAGGTGGCGACGCTCGACTGGCTCGCCACTCGCCACCGGACGAAATCTCGCGCGCGTTCAGCGGCGCCTGCGCGCCCTCGAGCAAGCGACGACGCCGAAAAGCACCGCTGAGAGGCGATTCACAAATCGGTGCGCGGGCGCCATCGCGATCGCGCCAACGGGGTCAACCGCGGCGTCGCGGGCGATCCGCGAGCCTCCCTGCCAGGTGCGTAGCACTTGGGAGACGAAGTCGCGGCAGGCCGGCGTCCGGACGGTGAACTACGCATCCTCACGCTCGCTCGTGGTTGTCGTGCTGCTCGCGCTAGTCGCGCTTGCCGGCCCCGCGGTGGCTCATGCGCAGGGGCCCGTATACGCAGCACAACCTCCCACCAAGGGTGCGCTCGACCACGACGGGCAGACCGGACGCTATCTCCTCGGTGGCACGTGGCTGTACCGGGCGGATCTGGACGACGTCGGGCTGGCGTCGGGGTGGTGGCGCGGGACCGACGCGACCGATGGCTGGTCGCCCGTCACGGTGCCGAACGCCGACAATGCCGGCAACCTGTCGCAAGCGAGCTCCACGGGCTGGGTCGGATGGTACCGCCGGGACTTCACGCTGCCGGCGAGCACGTTCTCGCGCTACGTTCCTGGGAATGCGCGGCGCTGGATGATCAGTTTCGAGTCGGTTGATTACGGGGCGACCGTGTGGCTCAACGGCCGCCTGCTCGGCAACCACGTCGGCGCGAGCCTGCCGTTCGAGTTCGATCTGAGCGGACTGCGCCGAGGTGTCAACCGCCTGATCGTGCGCGTCGACGGTCGCCGCTCTGCGGCGGATCTGCCGCCCGCCGGCGGCTGGTGGACCTACGGTGGAATCCTCGGGGAGGTGTACCTGCGAGCGGTTCAGCGTGCCGACATCGCGCATGTGCGGCTGCGACCCCTGCTGCCGTGTCCCAGCTGCGCGGTCACGATCGACGAGCAGGTGCAGGTGCGCAACGTCACCGGGGCACGACAGACGGTGCAGCTGCGCGGCGCGTACGGAGCAGCGAGGATGAACTTCGGGTCGGCAACGATCGCGCCGCACGCGACCTGGACCGCGCAGGCGTCGACTCGCATCGCTCACCCACGCCTATGGTCGATCGACGACCCGCAGTTATATGATGCGATGCTGACACTGTCAGACGCGCTCGGTCGGCGCCTCGGCGGCTACGCTGCGTATAGCGGGATCCGGAGCATCACGGTGACGAGTGGCGGGCGGCTCGCGCTCAACGGCCGCCTGTTGAACCTGCGCGGCGTCGATCTGCACGAACAGGACATCACGACCGGCGCGGCGATGTCACCGGCGCAGATCGCGCGGCTGATCGGCTGGATCAAGGAGCTGGGCGCGACCGTGGTCCGCGCCCACTATCCGCTCGGCCCCGTGTTTGAGGAGATGGCCGATCGCGCCGGGATCCTGATCTGGTCGGACATCCCCGTCAACCAGTATGTAAGCCGCGTGTACCTGGATCAGTCCGATTGGCTGGCGCGCGCGCACGCGTACCTGGAGGACAACATCCTCGCGAACGAGAACCATCCTTCACTGATGGTGTGGAGCATTGGCAATGAGCTTCCAACTCCGGCCACCACGGCGGAGGCCTCGTACATCGCCGGCGCGGCTGCGCTGGCACACAGTCTCGATCCGACGCGCCCTGTCGGGATGGCGGTCAGCGATTGGCCCGGAGTGCCCTGTCAGGCTGCCTACGCACCACTCGACGTGATCGGCGTCAACGAATACTTCGGATGGTTCGACGCCGGTGGGGGTGCGACCGACGACCGTGACGCGCTCAGTCCGTTCCTCGACAGCTTCAGAGCCTGTTACCCGAGCAAAGCGCTGTTCGTGACCGAATTCGGGTTCGACGCCAACCGCGACGGTCCGAGCGAGGAGCGGGGCACGTACCAGTTCCAGTCCGGTGCGGTCGCGTATCATCTCGGCGTGTTCGCGTCCAAGCCATGGCTTTCGGGCGCGATCTATTTTCTGCTCCAGGACGCGGTCGCCTTTCCGGGTTATTCAGGCGGCGATCCGTGGCCCGATCCACCGGTTGACCAGAAGGGGCTGCTCGACCTCGAGGGTAACCCGAAACCCGCCTGGGGAGTCGCGGCATCGATCTACCATGGAACGGTTCAGATTGCGCCGCCGGCACACTCGACGTGACACTGATGCGGCGTCCGCAGCCTGCGAGCCCCACTAGATGAGGTCCGGCGCGGAATGCGGGCGCTGGTTCGGATAGGTCCACGGCGCGCCGGCGTGCGTCGGGTTGCGCTCGTGCTCGCGGGTCTGTTGGGCGCCGGCGCCTTGTGGGCGGTCTCCGGCGGCCTGCCGGCGCGTGCGAGCGCGAACACGCGCGTGAGCGCCGGTATCGCCCAGCTGAGCGGTCAGCCGAGCGTCGCCGGCGGTGGCTGTCACCTGCACTCCCGAGTCGGTCGAGCGGCGCCCGACGATCCTGCAGCGCCGGGTTTTGACCGCGCGATCACGACCGCAGCAGGGCCCGCCCCGGCTCCGGGGACAAGTGTTGCGGGAGGCGGGAAATCGGGCGGATCCGGCCTCGTCCGCCCGCGGTTCGCTCCGGTTCGCAACGGGACGATCGTGCTCAGCTTGCCGCGCAGCGCGCGTGGCAAGGAGATCCCGGCCGGCTTCCTGGGCCTGTCGCTCGAATATCGGGCGATCGAGGCGTATGCGGGCCAGGACCCGCGGGCGATCGACCCGGTGCTCGTGCAGTTGATCCGCGACCTCACCCCGGGCCAGGCTCCCGTGATCAGAATCGGCGGCGACAGCACCGACTGGACCTGGTGGCCGGTCCCGCATGCGCCCCGGCCTCCCGGCGTGAGCTACTCGATCACCACGCGCTGGCTGCAAGTCACCCGTGCCCTTACAGATGCGCTCGGCGCCCGCCTGATCCTCGGCATCAACCTCGAGGCCGACAGCCCGAAGCTCGCCGCAGCGGAGTCGCGCGCGCTGATCGGAGGGATCGGCCGGAACTCGATCCTCGCGCTCGAGCCCGGCAACGAGCCCGAGCTGTACAGCAGCTGGGGCTGGTACTGCGCCGACGGACGCGCGGTCACCGGGCGCCCGGCGGGATACGACTTCGCCGCGTTCACAAATGACTTCTCAACGATCGCCGGTGCGCTTCCGACCGCGCCGCTCGCCGGACCTGCGATCGGGATCCCCACCTGGTTCCCGGACCTGCCCGCGTTTCTGGCGGCGGAGCGCAACGTGCGGGTGGTGACGCTGCACCGGTATCCGCTGCAGAACTACGTCTCGCCGTCATCTCCGAACTCACCCACGGTCAGTCACCTGCTGTCCGACGCCGCTTCTCAAGGGCTCGCCGCGAGTGTCGCGCCGTACGTGGCAATCGCGCACCACCATCACCTGCCGTTGCGGATCGACGAGATGAACAACGTTTCCGCCGGGATCGCCCCCGACGTCGCCAACGCGTTCGCCTCGGCGCTATGGATCGTCGACGCGCTGTTCCAGATGGCCGACGTGGGCGTCGACGGCATCAACGTCCACTCGTTTCCCGGGGCAACGTACGAATTGTTCAAGCCAACGGAGGTGAACCGTAACTGGCGGGCGTTCGTGTCACCCGAGTACTACGGGCTGCTGATGTTCGCGCAGGCAGCGCCTCCCGGCTCGAGGCTGTTCAAGCTCTCGGTGACAGACGACCCGTCGCTCCGCGCATGGGCCACTCGCAGCGCCCACGGGACGCTCCGCGTGGTGCTGATCAACGATGGCAACCGTCAACGCGTTGTTGCGCTGAAGGCGCCCGGCAGGACTGCCGCGGCGACGCTGGAACAGCTCAGAGCCCCCGGCCTCCACGCCGTCAAGGGGATCACGCTCGGCGGGCAGAGCTTTGGCCCGGCCACCGACACCGGTCTGCTCTCCGGCCCGTCGACGATCGTCACAGTGACTCCAGCGGCGGCTGCGTACAGCGTCAAGCTGGCCGCCGCCAGCGCGGCGCTGCTCACGATCCCGTGAGCCCGCACCCGCTCAACCCGCTCAACCCGCTCAACCCGCTCAACCCCGCCCACCCCGATCACGCCCGCGATGCGATCCCGAGCGCGTCGCGGAGATCGCCGAGTAACCGGTCCCACGCGACCCCGGACGTGGTATCCACCTCGATCAGGTCCGTGCCGACGCCGAGCGGAACGACCGTCCGGGCGAGCCGCGCGGCCTGCTCGGCGACGTCCGGATTGATCATGTCACGATGGATCCAATGTCTGTCAGCAGCCTGCCGCGCACGCATCCGCTGCTCGGCGAGCCTCGGTTCGCAGCGACAGAAGATCTCGACGCAGCCCGCAAATCGCTGCTGTGCCCGCTCGCGCCGCTCGCCGCGCCACCAGCCCTCGACCACTGCGACAGGGAACGTGGCGCTGAGCCGGAAGATGACCTCGGCGGCCGCATCGCCGAGCAGATACGACGACGCCTCCTCCCTCGTCCCGAGCACATCGCCGAGCGTCTCCTTGACCGTGTCCAGGCTGAGCAGCGGAAAGCCAAGCCGGTCCGCAACCACCTCCGCGACCGTCGTCTTGCCGGTCGCAGGCGCGCCGGACACGACGATCAGGCGCGTCGTGGTCATACCGAGATCATCACCGCCACAGCTTGCCGGGACGAACACAGGGTCGTAAATGTCCCGCATCGTGCCGGGTAGTGTGTCGGACTTCCGTGCTCGTTTGCAAGAATGGGGCGAGACGGCCGCACGCCCACTGCCGTGCGCCACGCGCTCGCATCACCGGACCGGTGGCACCGTCGAGCAGACCTCTCCGATGAACGACGCCGACCTCGCCAGGCTCAGAGCATTGATCCCATTTGCAGTGACGCTCGGGATCGAGTTGCTCGAAGCGAGCCCCGACCTGGTGCGGAGCCGCCTCGAGTGGGCGCCGGAGCTCACCACGGCGACGGCGTGATGCACGGCGGCGTGATCATGGCGCTGGCGGACAACGGCGGCGGGATCTGCGCCCTCCTCAACCTCCCCGACGGCGCGCAGGGCACCGCCACGATCGAGTCGAAGACGAACTTCATGCGCGCCGTCGGCGGCGGCGCGATCTCGGCGACGACGCGCCCGCTGCACCGAGGACGTACGCTGATCGTGCTCGAAACCGAGCTCGAGCGCGCTGACGGCAAGCTCGCCGCCAAGGTCACACAGACGCAGGCGTACCACTACCCTCGGTAATGATGTCGCGATGGCGTTGAAGGCGGCGGACCTCGAGACCGAGCTGATCGAGACCGTGTGCGCGCGCGTCCGGGATCGCCTCCCCGGACAGCAGGCAGGCGGCTGCCAGGAGTTCGTTCGCCAGTACTACCGCTGGGTCCCGGCCGGGGACCTCGCGGATCGCAGCCCGCTCGACCTGTACGGCGCGGCCGTCGCGCACTGGAACCTCGCGCAGCAGCGCGCGCCCGGCGAGGCGAAGGTCCACGTCTACAACCCCGATTTCGAGCAGCACGGCTGGCAGTCGCCGCACACGGTGGTCGAGATCGTCGGCGATGACATGCCGTTCGTCGTCGACTCCGTGACGATGGAGCTATCGCGCCAGGGATACGGGATCGACCTCGTGATCCATCCGGTTGTCCGCGTGCGACGCGACGCCGACGGCCGGCTGACCGAGTTGCTCGAGCCGGGCGCCGAGGCGTCCGACGCGATCGCCGAGTCGGTGCTCCACGCCGAGGTCGTACGCGAGCCGGACCGAGCGCTGCTCGAGCAGCTGCGAGACGGCATCGAGCGCGTGCTCGGCGAGGTGGCCGCGGCGGTCGAGGACTGGGCGCCAATGCGCGCGAAGACGCACGAGCTGAGCGAGGAGCTCGAGGCGCGGCCGACGCCGGTCGAGGCCGACGAGGTGCGCGAGGCGAGCGCGTTCCTGCGCTGGCTCGGGGAGGACAACTTCACGTTCCTGGGCTATCGCGAGTACGACCTGGTCGTCGAAGACGAGCAGGCGAGCCTGCGTGCGATCCCCGGGTCGGGCCTCGGGATCCTGCGCGATGAGCCCGCGACCGATCCCAAGCCGCTCACCCCGCGGCGGCGCGAGCTCGCATTCTCGCCGCACGTGCTCGTGCTGACCAAGGCCAACTCGCGCGCCACCGTCCACCATCCGGCGTACATGGATTACGTGGGCGTGAAGAGGTTCGGAGCCACAGGTGAGGTTACCGGCGAGCGCCGGTTCCTCGGGCTGTACACATCCCGGGCCTACAAGGCGAGCCCCCGGCAGATCCCGATGCTCCGGGGCAAGGTCGAACGCGTCCTGGAGCTCGCGGGATTCCCCCTCGGCAGTCACGACGCGAAGGCGCTGACGAAGATCCTCGAGTCCTACCCGCGGGACGGGCTGTTCCACATCAAGGCCGATGAGCTGTTCGAGACCGCGATCGGCATCCTCGGGCTCGGCGAGCGTCAGCGCGTGCGTCTGTTCATCAGCCTCGACGCGCTCGATCGGTTCGTCTCGTGCCTGGTCACGATCCCGCGCGACCGCTTCAACACCGAGAACCGAGAGCGGGTGGAACGGATCCTGCGCGACGCGTTCGGCGGCACGGACGTCGACTGGAGCGTCGAGCGCAGCGAGTCGGTGCTCGTCCGGGCGCACTACGTCGTGCACACCCCCGAGGGGGTTCCGTCCGATTACGACGTCGCCGAGATCGAGGCCCGGCTCGTCGCCGCGACGCGCGCCTGGACCGACGACCTGCGCGACGCGCTGCTTGAGGAGTACGGCGAGGACCAGGGCACGAAGCTGTACAAGTACTACGAGCGCGCGTTCCCGCCGGCATACCGAGCCGACTGGGTCGCGCGGTCGGCGGTCGCGGACATCGGCCGGCTCGAGGAGCTGGTGTCCTCGACGGCGCCGATCATGAGCCTGTATCGGCCGCTCGAGGCGCAGGAGGGGGTGATCCGCTGCAAGCTGTTCAGCTCCGGCGGGGTGTCGCTGTCCGAGGTGCTGCCGTCGTTCGAGCACATGGGCGCCCACGTCGTCGACGAGCGGCCGTACGAGACCACTCCGGAGGGCGGGCCGGCGGCGTGGGTCTACGACTTCGGCTTGCGGTGCCACGCGGGC
>Ga0187766_10000255_pt1 | contig 28980 bp, 24 predicted proteins | sample 0216_QUI02_MP05__4_FD_132971 | JGI IMG/M metagenome (GOLD analysis project Ga0187766, IMG submission 132971) | Tropical peat soil microbial communities from peatlands in Department of Meta, Colombia - 0216_QUI02_MP05_20_MG | ecosystem: Environmental > Terrestrial > Soil > Wetlands > Peat ... | reverse complement strand
GCTGCTTGAGCCACGGCAGCACGTCGAGCGGCTTGTCGAACTGATGCCGGTACATCTCGGGCGTGCGCGCGGCCATGAACCCCGCCACATCGCGGAACAGGCGAAGCCCCTCGACGGGCGGAGCCGTGTAGTTGCCGCCGTTCCAGGCGGGGTCGAGCATGATCGCCTTGCGGGAGGCGTCGACCACGACCGTCGACCACGCCGGAGTGCGGGCCAGCGGCACGATGGCCACCAGGCTGTGCATGAAGTCGGGATAGCTCACGCCCCACTGGAGCGCCTGCATGCCGCCCATGGAGGGCCCGATCACCGCGATGACCTTCGTGATGCCGAGCTTCTCGGTCAGGAGGCGGTACTGCGAGCGCACCATGTCGCGGATAGCGAAACGCGGGAACTGCATGCGCGGCTGGGTCTTGCTGTTGCTCGGCGAGGTGGTGAGCCCGTTGGAGATCGCGTCGGTGCAGACGATGAAGTACTTCGTCGGATCGAGCGCCTTGCCGGGGCCGATCAGGAAATCGAGGCGATGGTGGTTGCCGCTGAGCGCCGTCACCATCAGGATCGCGTTGGTTTTCCGGGCGTTGAGCGTGCCGTGGGTCACGTACGAGATCGCGAAGTCCCGGATCACCTGGCCGCTCTCGAGCTGCAGATCGCCCATCTGATAGAGCTGATGCGGCGGATCGGTGGGCCGGTGGGCCGACGCGGAGGACACCAGCGCGCTGCTGCATGCCAGCCCCATCACCACGCCGAGGGTCCGGTATCGCATCGGTCGGTTCCCCTTTCTAGCGCACTCGGAGCCTCGGGTCCAGCACGTCTCGCAGGCCGTCGCCCAGCAGGTTCAGGCTGAGCCCGGCCACCGTCAGGGCCAGACCGGGGAAGAGGCTCACCCAGAAGGCCTCGCGGATCACGTTCTTGCCGCTCGCGATCACGTTGCCCCACGAGGGTACGTAGGGCGGCACGCCCACGCCCAGGAAGCCGAGGATGGCCTCGGCGAGGATCGCGTAGGCGAAGACGAAGCTGCCCTGCACGAGCAGCGGGCCCACGCAGTTGGGCAGGACGTGGCGCAGCGCGATCGTGCTGTCGCGCCGGCCGAGCGCGCGCGCGGCCTGGATGTAGTCCAGCTCGCGCAGGCTCAGCACGGTGGAGCGGATGAGCATCGCGGTGCGCGGCATGTAGACGACGGACAGCGCCACGATCACGTTCCACACCCCGGGCCCGCGGGCGGCCATGAGCGCGATCGCGAGCAGGATCGCGGGAAACGCCATCAGCCCGTCCATGCAGCGCATGAGCGGCACGTCGAGCCGGCGCGAGAACCCCGCGGCGAGCCCGATCACGATGCCGCCCGCCGAGGTCAGCAGCATCGTGGTGAGGCCGACCAGCAGGGAGACCCGGGCACCGTGCAGGACGAGGCTGTAGACGTCGCGCCCGAACTCGTCGGTGCCGAGATAGTGCTGGGCACTCGGCGGCTTGAGTCGGTTCGCCGGCGTCAGGCGGGTGGGGTTGTAGGGCGAGACCACGTCCGCGAGCAGGGCCGCGGCCACCAGCACCAGCAGGATGGCCGCGCCGGTCACCACCCCCCCGTTGCGAAGGAGCCGCCGGGCCCAGCGCTGGCGTTCGGTCCGCGGCTCAGTCATAGCGGATGCGCGGATCGATGAACGCGTAGAGGATGTCCACCAGCAGGTTGATCAGCACGTAGGTCGACGCAGTCACCAGCACCACGCCCTGCACCACCGGGTAGTCCCGCCGAAGGATCGCCGAGATGACGAGCCGGCCCAGGCCCGGAATGTTGAAGACGATCTCGGTGATGACCGCGCCGCCGATCAGCACGGCGGTGGTCACGCCGATCACGGTGACCACCGGGACCAGCGCGTTGCGGAAGGCGTGCACGTAGGTGACCGTGCGCTCGGGCAGTCCCTTCGCCTGCGCGGTGCGCACGTAGTCCTGCTGCAGGGCCTCCAGCATGCACGAACGGCTGATCCGGGCGATCAGGGCCGACTGGTTGAAGCCGAGGGAGACCGCGGGCAGCACCATGTAGCGGAGCGCGCTCACCGGGTCCGCGAAGAGCGACGCGTAGCCCGCCGCGGGCAGCCAGCCGAGGCGCACCGCGAAGAGATAGATGAAGTTGAGGCTCAGCCAGAATCCGGGCACGCAGACCCCGAGCAGCGAGCCCAGCATGAGGCCACGGTCCCAGAGCGAGCCGCGGTGGGCCGCCGCGACCACTCCCGAGGGCACGCCGATCACCACAGCCACCAGCAGCGCGCAGACCATCAGCATCAGCGTTGGCTCGGCGCGCTCCACGATCGCGGTGACGACCGGCCGATCGAGGAAGTACGACTGGCCGAGGTCGCCCCGGAGCACGCGCCCGTAGAAGCCCAGGAGCTGGGCGTAGAGCGGCCGATCGAGCCCGAGCGCGGCCCGGGTGGCGTCGATCTGGCCCGGGGTGGCGTCCGGCCCCAGCATCACGCTGACCGGGTCGCCGGGGATCAGGTGGATGAGCAGGAACACCACCGTGACGACCACCGCCATCACGGGGATGACGGCGAGGCCGCGGCGGACGAGGTAGGCGAACACGGCGGGCGGTCAGGCCGCGGTGCGGATGGGCTGCGCCCTCAATTATTTATCCGCTCGGCTCGCCTGCGGCTGCGCCTCGCCAAGCTATGTATCCGCTCGGCTCGCCTGCGGCTGCGCCTCGCCAAGCCACTGCGCCTAGGCAAGCGGCTATTTTTCGAGCCAGACGTTGTAGAAGCGCACGCGCTCGGTGGACTCGTTGAGTCCCTTCACGGTGTTGCGCGCCGCCCGCAGGCCGAACAGGTCGCCGTAGCGGATGACCGGCACCTTCTCGTAGAACTGCCGCGTCTGCTGCTCCCAGAGCGCGAAGCGCTTCTTGGGATCGGTCTCACGGGCCATCTCCGCCTGAAGTTTCAGAATCCCCTCGTCATTCGTCCAGCCCGGCCAGCTCGGCGTCAGGTAAACGTGGTGGGTCGGGTCGTAGGCGGCCCCGATGCCGGTCGTGAAGGCGTCGTACTCCTTGGGGTTGTTGCGCCGCTTGACCAGCGTGGCCCAGTCCACCACCTGCAGGTCGATGTTGAAGCCCACGTCCTCGAGCTGCTGCTTGGTGAGCAGCGCGAAGTCGTACATCCACTTGTACTCCTGGGTGGTCATGAAGCGGATCGGCTCCTGCTTGTAGCCGGCCTCCTGCAGCAGCCGCTTGGCCTTGTCCCGGTTGTGCTCGTTCCACGGCAGCCCGGCGAGGTGGGTGTGCCAGGCCGAGATCTCGACGGGCGCGAGGCTGCTGTCCATCCGGTAGAACTCCTTCTTGCCCCCCGCCACGTTCCGCATGATCGGCTCGATGTCGATCGCGGCCTGCCAGGCCTGCCGCAGCTTCTGGTTGGTCATCGGGCCTTCCTTCTTGTTGAAGACCGCGACCAGCCAGTAGTAGGGCTTCGAGATGATCGGGCGCGCGTTGGGATTGCTCTTGAGCCGGTCGTACGCGTCGAGGTTCAGATCGTCGGCGAAGTCGAGCTCGCCGGTCTCCACCTGCGCGACGCGCGTCGCCACCTCCGGCACCGGGATCCAGCGGATCTCGTCGAGCCAGGCGGTCTTGCCGCCGCCGTACCCGTTCGGCTTCTCGTTGCGCGACTTGTAGTCGTCGAACCGCACCATCCGGATGTACTGGTCGGGCTTCCACTCGGCGAGCTTGTAGGGCCCGGTCCCCACGTACTCGGTCACCTTGACCTCGGGCGGGAACTTCTCGGCGATCTCCTTCGGGTAGATGGCGCCGAAGTTGTTGGGCACCGCGAGCGAGATCAGCACGATCGCCGACTTCTCCTTGAGCTTCATCTCGACCGTGTAGGGATCGAGCGCGCGCAGCTCGGCGACCTGCGCGAACAGGGCCTTGCCGTAGATGGCCTGCTTGCTCCAGCGGTTCAGCGAGGCCACCACGTCCTCGGAGGTCATCTCCTTGCCGTTGTGGAACTTCACGCCCTGCCGGAGCTTGAAGGTATAGGTGAGCCCGTCCTTGCTGACCGTGTGGCCCTCGGCCAACATCGGGATCGGCCGGTTGTCGCGATCCAGGCTGTAGAGCCCCTCGTAGATGTGGTTGGTCAGCGTCTCGGTGATCGTGGCGGTCGTCCAGTGCGCGTCGAGCGACGGCGGCTCGCCGAGGTTGCCCACCCGCAGCACCCCACCCTTCTTCTGCGCGTCGGCGGGGGCCGCCGCGAGCGTGAGCAGCGCCGCCATCGCGGACGCGACCAGGAGCCGTAGCGGGGATGCGAGACGCGCCATGCTGCACCTCCGGGGAGAGGGGTGGCCTTCGGTGCCAGCACTCTGCGATGGTCGCTACGCCTTGTCAACCGCCGGACCCCACCCGGGGGTCGCGGCCGGGACCACCTCGCGCCCCGCGGCCTCTCGGCGTAGACTACCGGCCATGCGGATCTCCGGGCTGGCCCTGATCCTGGCGGCAGCGGTGGTTCTCGGCGCGGGCGCGCCGGCCCGCGCCCAGGCCCCGGGCATCCTGTACGCGGACTCGCTCCGCACGGAGTGGACCGTGGAGCCCACGCGGAACGGGCGGGCCCACGTCGTCGGCTACCTCTACAACAGCAACATCAAGGACGCGGCCCGCGTGGTCATGCGGGTGGATCGGGTGGCGGCCGACGGCACGGTCGCCGGCACCTATCGCGCGTGGGTGGTCGGCGACGTGCTCTCGCACGATCGCGGCCTCTTCGACGTGCCGGTGCCGGAAGCGACCGCGACCTACCGGGTGAGCGTCGAGGCGGTGGACTGGGTCAAGGAGTGCCGCTAGCGTCCTCCTGATGCCCGACCTCCTGGACTCAATCGAGATCGAGACCGCGTCCGCTCCCACCGCCGCGGTCGTGTGGATGCACGGCCTCGGCGCCGACGGCCACGACTTCGAGCCGATCGTGCCCGAGCTGGAGCTGCCGCCGAGGCTCGCGATCCGCTTCGTGTTCCCCCACGCTCCGCTGCGGCCGGTCACGATCAACCAGGGCCACGTCATGCGAGCCTGGTACGACATCCGCGCCCTCGCCGGCGTGCGCCGCGAGGACGAGGCGGGCGTGCGCCAGTCAGCGAGGCAGATCGAGGCGCTCGTGCAGCGCGAGCGCCAGCGCGGCGTCGCCCCGGGGCGGATCGTGCTGGCCGGCTTCTCCCAGGGCGGCGCCATGGCGCTGCACGTGGGGCTGCGCTATCCGGACCGGCTCGCCGGCATCCTGGCGCTCTCGTGCTACCTGCCGCTGTCCGGCACGCTGGCCGCCGAGGCCTCGGCCGCCAATCGCGCCGTGCCGATCTTCTGGGCCCACGGCGTCCACGACCCGATGATCCCGCTCGCCATGGCCGAGCAGGCACGCGAGCAGGTCGCGGCGCTCGGCTACCCGATCGAGTGGCACCAGTACGCGATCCCCCACTCCGTCTCCGCCGACGAGATCGCCGAGGTGTCCCGCTGGCTGGGACGCGTCCTCGGCTCGTGACCGATGCCCGGTGACCCACCTCGAGGAGGTACGCTCATGCAGATCGACCGACTGAAGATGCCGATCGGGGAAGCGATGTTCACCCAGCGGTCCACCCGGAAGCTTCGCCCCGATCCGATCCCGGTGGAGGACCTCCACCTGATCATGGAGGCCGCGGTGAAGGCCCCCAACGGGGGCAACCACCAGGTGGGCCGGTTCCTGATCGTGAACGACCGCGCGAAGATCCGCGAGTTCGGCGCGCTCTACAAGGAAGCGTGGTGGGCCAAGCGGTGGGACGACCACAAGTGGACCAAGCCGGAGGACATCCCGCCCACCGACAGGAACTACCGCTCGGCGATGGGGCTGGCCGAGGACATGAAGGACGTGCCGTGCGTGGTCTTCGCGTTCACCGCGCCGGGCGGCGGCGCCAACTCGGTGATCCCGGCCTGCCAGAACCTCATGCTCGCGGCACACGCCCTCGGCATCGGCTCGCTGCCCACCACGCTGCACGCCAAGGTGATGGACCGCTTCCACGCCCTCTTCGGCATCCCCAAGGACATGACGTTCCACTTCTGCATCCCGCTCGGCTACCCGGCCGTGAAGTACGGGGCCAGCAAGCGGCGGCCCACGGCGGAGACCACCTCGCTCAACCGCTGGGGTGGAGCGGTGCCGTGGGCGTGAGTCGCAAGCCCGCGGTCAGCCTCGCCGCCGTACCGGGGCGGCGCAAGGCGACGGTCGAGATGGCCAAGCGCCTCGAGGAGGAGGGCTTCACCGGCCTCTACTGCCCGAGCCTCGGCGACGGTCTCGGGCTCTGCGAGGCCATCGCGCTCGCCACGCGGTCCATCGCCTTCGGCACGAGCATCTCCAACATCTACACGCGGCATCCCTACGACTTCGCGCAGACCGCAGCGCTCGTGCACGGGCTCTCGGGCGGCCGGTTCCGCTTCGGCATCGGCGTCAGCCACGGGCCCACCCACGAGCGCCTGAGCGTCAGACCCGGCAAGCCGCTCGAAGACGTCCGCCGGTTCGTCCAGGATCTCAAGACCGGCGCCAAGCAGGCGGGCGAGCTGCCCCCCATCACGCTGGCGACGCTCAGGAAGAAGATGACCGCGCTGGCGGGCGAGATCGCCCAGGGGGCGGTCTGGGCCAACGCGGCGCGCTCGCACGTGCCGGAGTCGCTCAAGGCCCTTCCCGCCGCGGCGCGCACCGGCCCTGACTTCTTCGTGGGCAACATGGTGCCCACGTGCATCGACGCCGACCGCGCGGCCGCGGCCGCGGTGAACCGCCGCACCCTGATCGGCTACGTCAAGCTCCCGAACTACCAGAACTACTGGATCGAGGCCGGCTTCGAGGAGGAGATGCAGGGCATCCGCAAGGCGATCGCCTCGGGCCAGGAGGACCGGATCCCGTCGCTCATGTCCGACCGCTGGCTCTCCCAGGTCACGCTCTACGGCAGCCCGGCCGAGGTCCGCGACGGCGTGGAGGCCTGGTACGCGGCCGGGGTCAAGACGCTGATCGTGGTGCCGTCGTCCACGAAGGGCAACCAGATGGTGGCCCTTCAGGAGCTGATCGACCTCTTCCGCTGAGCCCGCGCGCGCCCGGGCTCCCGCCCGGAGCCGTGGAAAAACTACAAAGGCCGCGGCAAAAAATACCCACGCTCACCTAGGAGGCGTGCGGCGCGAGCGAGCGGGCCCACGATCCGGCTGCGTCCACGGTGTGTTGCGAGCCCCGGGCGGGCGGGCAGGCGTGGCACGGGCGATGCTACCCACGGTCCTGATGCACGAGGACACCCTCACCGACTACCGCCGCTGGCCGCTTTCATTTCTCGCTCGTTACATCCGGACCCGGCTGACGTCGCACCTCGCCATCCTCGTCGCCGTGGTCTTCGCCGTGGGCTGCTCCGTCGGGACCCAGTACGCGGTCAAGATGCTGGTCGACCGGCTCGCGGGTCGCCCCGGCGCGCAGGCCCACATCTGGGGCGCCTTCGGAGTGCTCGTCGTCCTCATCGCAGGAGACATCCTGCTCTGGCGGGTGGCCGGCGTCATCTCGAGCTTTGCCTTCGTCGGCGTCACCGGCGATGTGCGCCGGGACCTGTTCCGCTACCTGACCGGGCACGCCCCCAGCTACTTCCTCGACCGCTTGCCCGGAGCGCTGACGAGCCGCATCACGGCCACCGCGAACGCGGTGTTCACGCTCGAGACCATGACGATGTGGAACGTCCTGCCGCCCTGTCTCGCCACGCTGACCGCCGTCGCGCTGCTCTCGACTGTCAACGTGGTGATGACCCTGGTCATGGCCACGGTCGCGGTCGTGGTGGCCTGCGCCCTGTTCCGGCTGGCCGCCAAGGGCGAGCCGCTGCACCGCGGCTTCGCCGACCACGCCGCCGCCGTGGACGGCGAGATGATCGACATCGTCGGCAACATGCCGCTGGTTCGCGCGTTCGGCGGGCTCGGGCGCGAGCAGCGGCGGTTCGAGGCGGTCATCGGCCGCGAGATGACCGCGCGGCGTCGAAGCCTCCTCTACATCGAGCGGGTGCGCCTGACCCACGCGGTGACCACCATCGCCTTCACGGTCGCGCTGCTGGCGTGGGCGATCGTCCTCTGGCAGCGAGGGGAGGCGAGCACGGGCGACGTCGTCCTCGTCACGACCCTCGGCTTCACGATCCTCTACGCGACCCGCGACCTCGCGGTGGCCCTCGTCGACGTGACCCAGCACCGGGCCCGATTGGCCGAGGCGCTCGCGACCATCCTGGTGCCCTACACGCTGCGCGACCACGCGGCGGCGGCCCCGCTGGACGATCGCCGCGGCAGCGTCGCGTTCGAGGGCGTGCAGTTCCGGTATCCGGGCGGCCACGCGGTCTTCACCAGCTTCGCGCTCCGCATCCCGGCCGGGCAGCGCGTCGGGCTGGTCGGCGCCTCCGGGGCCGGCAAGTCGACCCTGCTCGCGCTCCTCCAGCGGTTCTACGACGTGCAGGGGGGACGCGTCCTCATCGACGGGCGAGACATCACCCGCATCACCCAGGACAGCCTGCGCGAGGCGATCGCGGTCGTGCCTCAAGACGTCTCCTTGTTCCACCGCTCGGTCCTCGAGAACATCCGCTACGGCCGACCCGAGGCCTCCGACAGCGAGGTGCTGGAGGCCGCGGAGGCGGCCCAGTGCCGCGACTTCATCGAGGCCCTCCCGCAGGGCATCAACACGATCGTGGGCGACCGCGGCATCAAGCTCTCCGGGGGGCAGCGGCAGCGCCTCGCCATCGCCCGCGCCCTCGTGAAGGACGCGCCGATCCTACTCCTCGACGAGGCGACCTCCGAGCTCGACATCGACTCGGAGGAGGCCATCCGGATCGCGCTCGAGCGGCTCATGCGCGGCCGGACCGTGATCGCGGTCGCGCATCGCCTCTCCACGCTGCGTGACTTCGACCGCATCGTCGTGCTGCGGGCGGGCCGGATCGTCCAGGATGGCCCGCCGGACGAGCTCCTGCGTGGTCCCGGCGCCTACCGCGAGCTGGTCCAGCGCGAGATGGGGCGGCTCGGCCTGCACGTCGTCGAGACGCCCGATCCGATCTCATGGCGTCCCAGCCGGGATGTTCGTAGCCGAGCAGCGCGCTCCTGATCGGTCCCACCCGCCCCGCAGCCTGCTCTTCGAATGGGACTTCGGCTGGCTCTGGTGGGGGCAGCTCGTCTCCCAGGTCGGTGACGGGATCACCCGCCTCGCCCTGCTCTGGTTCGTCTACTCCGCCACCGGCTCGGCGCTCCAGACCACGGTCGTCGGCCTCCTGCAGACGCTGCCCCCGGTCATCTTCGGGCCGCTGATCGGCGTCTACCTCGACCGCCTGCCGAAGAAGTGGCTGATGATCGCGAGCGACCTGCTGCGGATGGTGATCATCGGGCTGATCCCCTGGCTGGTCTCGCCCCAGCGGCTGACCGTCGAGTTCCTCTTCACCCTCGTATTCCTGAACTCGATCGCGGCGGCCGTGTTCGGCCCCGCGATGATCGCCGCGGTGCCATTCATCGTCGACCGCGACCGCAGCACCGCGGCCAACGCGCTGCTCCAGATCACCTCGAGCCTGGGCGTGGTGGCCGGATCGACCCTGAGCGGCGTCGGCATCGCCGCCTTCAGCTCGCAGGAGGTCCTGGGCATCAACGCCGTGACGTACCTGGTCTCCGCCGCGTGCCTGCTCCTCGTGCGCATCCCTTCGGCCCCGCCGGAGGAGGCCACGGCCAACCAGTGGACGTCCACGATCGGCGACCTCGTCGCGGGCATCCGCTACGCGTTCGTGCAGCACCAGGTGGTGCTGGAGCTGATCCTGACCGCGGCGCTCTACAGCTTCGGGATGAGCGCGTTCTCCACCCTGTTCCCGATCTTCGGGAAGAACCGCCTCGGCCTCGGCCCCGCGGATATCGGCTATCTCTGGTCGAGCCTCGGCGTCGGGCTGCTCGCGGTCTCGCTGGGGCTGGTTCGCATGGGCGTGTGGAGCCTACCCGCGCGCGTGCGTGCCATCGCGCTGTCGAGCGTGGTCAGCGCCGTCTGCCTGGCCGGCTTGATCCTCACCCCGAACCGGGTGATCGTCGGCATCCTGCTCTGCCTGGTCGGGACCGGCATCGGGCTCTTCACGCCCGTCGCCTGGGGCGTCCTTCAGGAAATCGCCCCGGCCGCGATGCTCGGCCGCCTGCTCACGCTGTACGGCGCGGTGGCCATGGCCGCCGCGATGCTCGGGATGACGATCCTGGCGTGGGTGATGCAACATCTCGGCAGCGACATCACGGTGGTGCTGATCAGCATGGCGCTGCTCGTCACGGCGGGCATGGCGGGTCGACTCAGTCGGAGGATGGGTTGAACCGGTTTCATCTGCTGGTAACCGATCTGGCCCTCGTCATGGCGTTCCTGGCGAGCCCGATCGACCAGGCCGCCGCCGACCCGCCCCCGCGGCGACCGCCGGTCGCTCCGGCCACGCCGGCGCCTCCGCCCGCTCCACCGATGCCCCAGCCGCCGCTGCCGTCGAACCCACTTCCCCTGCAGCTCCCCTCGGCGCCGGTGAAGCCGCAGCCCCCGGGCGCGACCTGCCCGGCCGGTCCACCGAATCGGACCGACGGAGCGCCTCCCGCCGCCTCGGCGGAAGGCCCGTGTCCCCCCACGCCTGCGCCGGCGCCTGCGCGCTAGGCGAGTAAAGTTGACTAGGGAGACTTTACATCCCTGCCCACTCGCCATCGGTGATCGCGCTCCCAAGTCTCCGCTCTGAAAGAACTTCGCTGCCGGCACATCCCTTGCTGACGAGAATGAGCAGATTGGAGGGATCCTCGACGATGAGCAAACTGGTGGCTCGTTACTCGCGCCTGCTTCTCGGTGCGTTGCTGGTGCTCGCGTTCGCATCACCGGCTCGGACGCAAGTGAGCGTCGGGATCGGCTTGCCCTCCCTCGACATCGGAATCCATCTCGGGGCGCTGCCGAGCCTGACGGTCGTCCCCGGCTCGCCCGTCTACTACGCGCCGAGCGTGAACGGGAACTTCTTCTTCTACGACGGGATGTACTGGGTGTTCGAGAACGACAACTGGTACAGCAGCTCCTGGTACAACGGCCCCTGGGCCCTGGTCGATCCGGACATCGTGCCGAACTTCGTCCTTCAGGTGCCGGTCCGGTACTACCGCCAGCCGCCGACCTTCTTCCGCGGCTGGGCCGCGAATGCGCCGCCTCGATGGGGTGATCACTGGGGCAACGCGTGGGCGGAGAAGCACAGCGGCTGGGACAAGCGTGTGGATCGCGGGCACGTCCCGCCGCCGGCGCCGGTCCCCACGTACCAGAAGCAGTACGCCGGCAAGAAGTACCCCCCGGTGCAGCAGCAGCCCGTCTTGCACAGCCAGAACTACAAGTACCAGCCTCGTGAGCCGGTGGTGCAGCAGCACTACCAGCAGCACGCGGCCGCGCCCCAGCCGCGTGGCGAGGCCCGGCCCGGTCCGGCAGAAAAGGGCGAAGAGCACAAGAAATAGCCCGGTCCCCGCCCAGCCCATCCACGATCGATCGATAGAATGCGAATCGCTCATGTCGCTCCGCTGTACGAGCGCGTGCCCCCGAAGCTGTACGGGGGCACGGAGCGAGTCGTCTCTCATCTGGTGGAGGAGCAGGTCCGGCGCGGTCACGAGGTGACGCTGTTCGCCAGCGGCGACTCGCGCACGAACGCCACGCTGATCGCGTCGGTGCCCCGCGCGCTCCGGCTCGACCTGACCGTCACCGACCCGCTCGCCCCGCACATCGTGGAGCTGACCAACGTCTTCGAGCGGGCCGCGGAGTTCGATCTGATCCACTGCCACGTGGACTACCTCGGGTTCCCGTTCTCGCGCCTCACCACGACCCCGACCGTCCACACGTTGCACGGCCGGCTCGACCTGCATCACGTCCACATGGTCCTGAGCTACTTCAACGACGTGCCGCTGGTCTCGATCAGCAACGCTCAGCGTCGCCCGCTCCACGACCTCGATCTGGCCTGGGCCGGCACCGTGCATCACGGCCTGCCGCTCGAGGCCTACCGTCCGGGCGCGGGTCGCGGCGGCTACCTGGCCTTCCTGGGCCGCATCTCGCCCGAGAAGCGTCCCGATCTCGCGATCGAGGCGGCCAAGCGCGCCGGGGTCCCGCTGAAGATCGCGGCGAAGGTCGATCCGGTGGACCGTGAGTACTTCGAGCGCGAGATCGAGCCCCTGCTCCACCATCCGCTGATCGAGTACCTGGGAGAGATCGGCGATACCGACAAGGTCACGTTCCTGGGTGGCGCGGTCGGCCTGCTGTTCCCCATCGACTGGCCCGAGCCGTTCGGCCTCGTGATGATCGAGGCGCTCGCCTGTGGCACCCCGGTCATCGCCCGTCCGTTCGGATCCGTGCCCGAGGTCATCGACCCCGGTCGCACCGGATTCATCGCCGACACCGTCGACGAGATCGTGGGAGCGATCCGTCGTCTCGATCGCATCGATCGCGCGACCTGCCGGCGCGAGGCGGAGGTTCGCTTCAGCGTGTCCCGCATGGCGGACGGCTACGAGGCGATCTACGACCGCCTCGAAGCCGGAGCGCCCACCCTGCCCGAAGCCTCCGCCTGAGCCCGAGCTCGGGCCATGCCTCCGGCCGACGACGAGGAAGGTGCACGGGACCGCTACTACATCCGGACCTCCGGCAACGACCTCCCGCGGCTGGTCGTGAAGTGTGACGAGGCCTTCTTCGTCGCGGACAACCACGGCGACTTCCCCGAGCTTCCGGAGAGCGAGTTCGGCTTCTACGTGGGCGGCACCCGCTTCCTGCGCAGCCTCGAGCTGGCGGTGCACGGTCAGCGGCCGATCCATCTGAACGCCGCGGTCTCCGACGACGGACGCCAGGTGGCGATCGATCTGACCAACCCGGACCTGGTCCACGGCGAGATCGTGGTGCTCAAGGGCCGGCTGCTGCGGCTGGCCCGTCGGCTCGTGCTCGAGCCCAGCGCGCTGGTCCAGATCCTGACGGTGGAGAGCTTCAGCCCCGAGGCGCACGAGCTGATCCTCGGCTGGCACTACGTGGTCGATTTCGCCGACGTCTTCGAGGTGCGCGGCATGATCCGCGAGCGGCGCGGCGCGCTCCTGCCGCCCGCGGTCGACGGCCCCGGGGTCAAGCTCTCGTATCGCGGCCTCGACGACGTGGTGCGGGTCACCGCGCTCTCGTTCGACCCGCCGCCGGAGAAGCTCACCGAGTCCTTCGCGCGGCATCGTCTGATGATCTCGCCGGGCCAGTCCCACGAGATCCGGCTGACCGTCTCGGCGATCGAGGGCGACGCGGGTGCCGCGGCCGCTGGCCGCGCGGCGGTGACGCGCGCCGCCGAGCCGGCGCCGACCGCGCGGGTGCGCACCGCCAACGCGGGATTCGACGAGTGGGTGGCGCGGTCGTGGTCAGATCTTCGGATGCTCACGACCGAGACCCCGTACGGCCGCATCGCCTACGCGGGGATCCCCTGGTACGTGGCGCCGTTCGGCCGCGACAGCATCATCACCGCGCTCCAGCACCTGCCCTTCGATCCCGGGCTCGCCCGCGGGACGATCCGGTTCCTCGCCGCCTACCAGGGCCGCGAGGACGACGAGTTCACGGACCAGAACCCGGGCAAGATCCTCCACGAGTACCGGCGCGGCGAGATGGCGGCCTGCCGCGAGATCGTGTTCATCCCCTACTACGGCACGGTGGACGCGACCCCTCTGTTCCTGATGCTGGTCGCCGAGTACCTGCGCTGGACCGACGACCGGGCGCTGCTCGCCGAGATGGAGCCGGCGATCGAGGCCGCGCTCGCCTGGACCGAGCGCTCGGAGTACGTCACCTACGCGTCACGCTCCGCGCGGGGCCTCGTGAACCAGGGCTGGAAGGACTCGCACGACGCGATCATGCATCGGGACGGGCGCGCCGCGACCGGGCCGATCGCGCTCGTCGAGGTGCAGGGATACAAGTACGCCGCGCTTCAAGGTGTCGCCGAGATCGCCGACCGGCTGGGGCGCGGCGACGACGCGCGCCGTCGGCGGCTCGCCGCGGCCCAGCTCCGCGAGTCGTTCCTCCGCGACTTCTGGATGGAGGACGACGGCTTCTGTGCCCTCGCGCTCGACGGCGAGGGCGAGCCCTGCCGGGTGATCTCCTCGAACCCGGCGCACGCGCTCTGGACGGGCCTGCTGCCGGCGGATCACGCCCCGCGCATCGCCGAGCGTCTGCTCAAGCCCGACCTCTTCTCGGGCTGGGGCATCCGGACCCTGGCCGCCCACGAGCGGCTCTACAACCCGATGAGCTACCACGACGGCTCGGTCTGGCCCCACGACACCGCGATCGCGGCCACCGGGCTCCGGCGCTATGGCTTCACCAGCGCCTTCCTGTCGCTCGCGAGCGGCCTCTTCGAGGCTTCTCAGCACGTGGACGGGCATCGGCTGCCCGAGCTGTTCTGTGGCTTCCCCCGCGTCCCGGGTTACGGTCCAACTCCCTACCCCGTGGCCTGCTCACCGCAAGCCTGGTCGGCCGGAGTCGCCTCGCAGCTCCTGGCCGGTCTCCTGGGACTCGAGCCCGACGCCGCGAAGAACCGGCTCAGCTTCCGCGATCCCGTCCTGCCGGACTGGCTGCCGCGAGTGGAAGTCCGCGGCCTCCGGATCGCCGGATCGACGATCGACATCCTGGCCAGACGCGCCGGCACCGGCGCGGTGATCGAGGTGCTCGACCGGCGAGGGGACGCCGAGATCGCCGTCGAGCAGTAACCCAGCTGCGCCCCGGCGCTACGGATTCGCGGCCAGGAACGCGCGAGCCTGGCTGAGATCGGGCCTCGCGTCGCCCGCGCCCGCCATGTCGACCAGCTTGACGTAGTAGTGACGAGCCTTCGCGCGGTCGCCGCTCTGGACGGCGGCGCGCGCCGCCCCCGCGTAGCCGCGGAAGCGCCCCGGCTCGCGGAGCTGCGAGGTCTCGAACTCCTTCAGGGCCTCCGCCGGGCGCTTGAGCTCGAGCAGCATGTCTCCGAGCAGCTCGCGCGCGGGCAGGATGCGGCCCGGCGTCACGATGTGCTTCTCGCTGCGGTCCTCCGCGTCGGCCGCGCTCCGCATGAGCGCGAGCGCCTCGTCCGCCTTGCCCCGCGCCAGCGCGGCCCACGCGGTCACGCCGAGGCGGCTCACCTCGACCTCGCCGGCCCAGTACTCGCTCTTCGCGGCCCTGAGCGCGTCGCGCAGGCGGGTCAGCTCCTGCCCCTCCCGCTCGGCGCCGGCGGCGTCGCCGCTGCGCGCGGCTCCGATGCCCCGCGCGAAGTGGGTCAGCGCCTCCGTGAACGGGAACTGGCTCGGCGTGGGCTCGAGCTTCGCGGCGGTCGCCCAGTCCTCGCGCTCGGCCGCGTAGCGGGCGGGCATCGCGGCCAGCGCGTAGGGAGCGGCGAAGCGCACGGCCCGGCCGACCTGCGATCGCTCGTCGACCACGCGCTTCGCGTCGGTGTCCCGCGCGAGCTGAAGGTAGGCGTAGACCATGTAGTCCATCGCGTGGGCCTGCTCGTCGTTGTCTCCCTCGCGGCGGGACGCCTCGACGGAGCGGGCGTTTGTCTCGACCGACTCGCTCCACAGGCCCACGCGCGTGAAGATGTGCGAGGGCATGTGCAGCGCGTGCGGGGCGGCCGGCGCGATCGAGGCGTACCGTCGCGCCGCGGGCACGCCCTTGGCGGCGATCGGCGGCGCGTCGTAGCTGTGGATGAGGTAGTGGGCGACGCCGGGATGGTCGGGGTGCTTCGCGAACTGCTTCTCGAGGATCCCGGCCGCGGTCAGGTACGCCGTGTAGCTCTGGTCCGCCAGCGACTGCGTCGAGGCCAGGTAGAGCGCGTAGAAGATCTGCGCCTCGTCGTCGGCGGGGTAGCGGGCCGCGAGGGCCTCGAAGGCCTTCGCGCGGTTCTGCTGGCGGACGCGCTCCGGCCGGTTGCTCCAGTCCTCGTAGTACGCGGCGACCGCCTCGATGTAGTCGCGCTCCCGCGCGGTCTTGGCGCCGATCTTCCGGCCCTGGTCGATGGCCGCCTGCGCGCGCTCCGCCCACTCCTTGGTGGGCCCGATGCCCGCGAGCGGGTTGTTCATCAGGAGGGCCGCGATGCCCCACGTGGCGATGGCGCAGGTGGGATCCTGGACCAGCACCTCGCGGAACGCGCGCTCGCCCTCGCCGTAGCGGAAGGAGTGCAGCATGGCCACCGAGCGCTGGAAGCTCTCCTGCACCGCGGGCGTGCACGAGTTCGCGAAGTCGACGGTGCCGAGCTGCTCCTTCGGCTGGGCCCCGGCGGGCCGGGGCGGGACGAGGGCGTCGGAACCGAGGGAGAGACCCAGCGCCAGCAACACGAGCCACGCGCGTGCCATGCTCATCGTGCGCCTCCGTACGCGAGCTCGCTAGCCGAGCTCGGCGAGAATCTCCTTGCGATGCTGATCCAGCGACGGCGCCACCGCGCGCGGGCTACCGCTCACGAGCGGTGGCAGGCCCGGCACGTGCGGCACCGGGACCCGCCCGAGGCCGGGCTGCTCGATCCAGGCCACCGCGCCGGTCGCCTTCACGTGGGGATCGTCGAGGAACTCGAGGAAGCTGTTGACCCGCTGATGCATCAGCCGGGCCCCGCGCAGTCGCGCCGAGAGATCGGCGGTGGTGCGCGAGGCGAACGCGGGCTCGAGCAGCGCGTTCAGCGCCGCGAGGTGGGCGAAGCGCGAGTCGTTGGTGGCGAAGCGCGGATCGGCCTTGCCCGCGGGGACCTCGAGCGCGTCGCAGAGCACCGGGAAGTCCTGGTCGCGCAGGATCGTCAGGTTGATCCAGCCGTCGCTCGCCCTGAACGTGCCGGACGGGGTCAGGCCGGGCTGCGGCTTGCCGCCCTCCAGATGGTGCTGGATCAGCGAGACGGCCTGGATGGTCGCGCCGCCCCGCAGCAGGCTGGACTCGATGTAGCGCCCCCGCGGCTCGTCGCGGCGCGCGTAGAGCGCGACCGCCATCGCCTGGAAGTTGCTCAGCGCGGTGGCCATGTCCATCACGATCACCGGCACCCGGTGCGGGATGCCGTCGAGGCCGCGATTGACCGACATGAGCCCGGTGAAGGCCTGGAACACGGTGTCGACCGCGGGCCGCTCCGCGTCGGGCCCGGTCTGGCCGAAGCCGGAGACCGACAGGTAGATGACGCGCGGGTTGATCGCCGCGACGTCCGGATAGCCGACCCCGAGCCGCGCCGCCACGCCGGGCCGGAACGACTCGAGGAACACGTCGGCGGTCGACACGAGCCGGCGCAGGACCTGCCGGTCCTCCTCGTCCTTGAGGTCGAGCACGATCGACCGCTTGCCCAGGTTCGCCGCGATGGCGAACGCGGTCATGTCGCCGTAGCGCTTGCCGAGCCCGCGCGCCCAATCGCCCTCGGGCGGCTCCACCTTGATCACGTCGGCGCCGTACTGGGCCAGCAGCATGGCCGAGTAGGGGCCGGCGATGCCCTGGCTCAGGTCGACCACCTTGAGGCCGGCGAAGGGCGCATCGTAACTCATCGAAGCCTCGTCCTCCGGACTGGGCGATAATGGCGCTCGCTGATCATACCCGAGGGAGGGGTCATATGCTCAAGGTCGAGAAGCCACAGGATCTGCTCCAGCACGTGGGCAAGGAGCTGGGCCCGTCGGAGTGGCTCACGGTGACGCAGGAGATGATCGACAAGTTCGCCGACGCCACCGGGGACCACCAGTGGATCCACGTCGACGTCGAGCGGGCGAAGAAGGAGCTGCCCGGAGGCAAGACCATCGCCCACGGCTACCTGACGCTGTCCCTGCTCCCGCGCCTGGCGCCGACGCTGATGAGCGTGGAGAAGCGCCGCCGGGGCCTGAACTACGGCTCGAACCGCATCCGTTTCACCGCGCCGGTGCCCGCGGGCGCGCGCATCCGCCTGCGCCAGAAGCTGGTCAAGGTGGAGCCGGTCGAGGACAACGGCATGCGCATCACGAGCGAGATGACCATGGAGGTCGAGGGCAGCGGCCGCCCCGCCATGGTGGCCGAGACGCTGTCGATCGTCTACGCGTGAGGCGGCCGGTCGGACGCTAGCGCTTGCCGGTCACGCGCGCGCGCACCTCCGCCACCTGCTGGTGGAACGGTGTGCCCGGCGGCGAGTTCATCGGCGTGCTGTCCGCGAGCCCGGTCATCAGCTGGGCCATGATCGGGCCGTCGTCGGAGAGGAGGCTCGGCAGCCGCTTCTTGAGGTCGTCGAGCGTGCCGATCGTGCACGAGGCGCGGTAGCCGGCGGCCTTCGCCATCGCCGCGAAGTCGACGCCCTGGCCGCCCGGTGTCTCCTGCGAGCCCGAGGTGTGGTAGACGCCGTTCTTGAAGAGCAGGTGCGTGAAGTTGCGCGGAGCCGCGCCCGCGATGGTGGCGAGCGAGCCCAGCTGCATCAGCAGCGAGCCGTCGCCGTCGAAGACGATCACGCGGCGGTCGGGGGCGCCCAGCGCGAGGCCGAGCCCCATCGCCGCGGCACCGCCCATGAAGCCAACGCAGCCCACCGAGAGATCGTCGGGGGCGATCTTGCGCCACGCCGGCGACGTCGTCATGGTCGGCACGCAGATCGCCGCACCGCGCGCGGCCGCGACCAGCTTGAGGACCTCCTCGGGCTTCATCATCACGCGGTCTCCAGTCCGACGAGCACCGCGGCCGGGCCCTTCCGCTCTCGGCTCTTGCGGTAGTACTCGGGGATCAGCTTGACGTCGTCCGGGCCCTCCATGCGGGCGTGGGGGATGCCGAACACGTCGAGCAGGGGCTCGGCGAAGCGCACCATGGAGTGACGCGAGTCCTTCGGGTCCTTGTCCTTCTCGCGGCTCAGCAGCCCGATCATGTAGAAGATGGGCACCTTGCCGTCCATGGAGATGCCGCGGATCGTGTTCACGCTCGCGTAGAGGCCGGCGTGCTGGATCATGACGATCACCGGCTCGCCGGTCATGTAGAGCCCGGCCGCCACCGCGTTGGCGTCGTCCTCGGTCGAGCACGTGAGCACGCGCAGGCTCCGGTCCTTGTCGAGCGCGGCCAGCACGCTCTTCTGGTGCGTGTCGGGCACGCTGATGATCCAGCCGAGCGGGTCCTGGCGCGGAGAGCCGCGGCGCTCGGCCTGGAACACTTCCTTGAACGTGTCGGTGATGAGCGACGAGGGAACCGATTCGGGCATGGGCGCCTCCTGAGCGGGCTTATGCTACACCAGACCGGGCGCGGCATGTCATCCCCCCTCCCCGACCTCCTGCGCGAGCACGACGGGCACCGGCCCTGGTGGCGGCGCGCGCTCTATCTCCTCGTCGCGCTGCTCTGCCTGGCCGCGGGCGTCGCGGGCTGGCTCATCCCGGTGATCACCGGCCTGCCGTTCTACGTCGCCGCGGTCGTGTTCCTGGGCCTGGCCAGCGACCGGGTGCGGCGCGCGATCAACCGGCTGGAGCGGCGGCTCGCGGAGGGAACGCGGCGGAAGCTGCGGGGGGCGATGGCCCGGCTCCCCGGCGAGTGGGTGCGCCGTCTGATCCACATTCCGGACGAGAGCTGATCTCTTAAGATAGGCGCATGCGCTCTCGACCGAGCCGGGTGGCCGCGCTCGCCGCCCTGCTCTGGCTGGCCGGTCCGGTGCAGGCCGCCGACACGCCGAGCGAGGAAGGCCTCGACCTCCACCAGCTCACGCCGGACCAGCGCCGCCACCTCGCGGCGGGCGAGACCATCGCCTACCAGGTCCCCGAGAGCGGCGACACCGAGCTGGGCGCGGGCGTGGCCATGTACCTGCCGGTCCCGATCGCCCGCGTGGCCGAGATCCTCACCAGCTCGGAGATCGTGCTGCAGGACGCGGGCATCGTCGCCTCGGGACCGATCGCGGCGGACGCGACCAGCTCGGCTGCGGTCGGCTTCCGGCTCTCCGGGAGCGAGAGCGGCGAGGCCCAGGAGGCGCTCGACGCCTCCCCCGGCTCGCGCTTCAACCTTTCGACGACCGAGATCGAGGGCTTCCGCGCGACCCGGGCCACCCTGCGGAGCAGCGACCGATCCGCCGCGGTCGAGGCGGCCAACGGCCAGTGGCGCGCGCTCCTCTTCCAGCGGTGGCAGGCCTTCCAGGCGCGCGGCCTCGACGGCATCGCGCCCTACGCGCGCTCGCGCGGGGTGAGCGATCCCGCCGCGCTGCTCCGCGTGGCCGCGGGCGACGCGCGCATCCTCGCCACCTACGCCCCGCGCCTCGCGGACGCGCTCCTGCGCTATCCGGTCGAGCAGAGCTCCACCGCGCGGAGCCAGTTCTACTGGGTGAAGCGCCAGGTCCAGGGGCGGCCCACCGCGATCCTGATCCACCACCTGGTGGACGTCGGCCCCACGCTCGCGCTCTACGTCGAGCGGCACGTCTACGTTGAGCACACCTACAACGCGAGCCAGATCCTCTCCGCGGCGGTGCCGTACGAGTCCGGTGTGCTGATCTTCTCGAGCAACCGGGTCTCCACCGACCAGGTGGCCGGGCTGGGCGGCGACATGAAGCGGATGATCGGGCGCCGCCAGCTCCGTGGGGAGATCGTGAAGCGCTTCGAGCGCATCCGCGCCGCGGTGCTCCGCGTGACGCCGCCGCCGGTCCGCGTGGAGAGCCCGTAGCGCGATTCGCCGCCCGCACTTGACAAGCGCACCCGGCGGGCTCAGTGTCTCGGACGTCCAAGCTTCTGCCAGGCCGATGCCAGGAGGGACCGCGCCATGACGACCAAGCGCTCGCGAAAGCCGGCCCGCTCCAAGCGCCCCGCCGCGAAGAAGGCTCACGCGCCGGTGCGGGCGGCGCGCGACCTGCTGCTGGCGCCGATCAAGGGCGCCCACCGGCGCGTCGTGGGCGGCGTGACGATCGACGTCGTGACCGCCGCCAACGGCCGCGTCAAGCGGGTCTGCTATCCGCCGGGGTTCCGCTGGTCCACCCACATGCAGCAGATCGTAAACACGCCGCTCTGCATGCACGCCCACGTGGGCTTCCTGGCCCGCGGCCGCGTGCGGGGCACCTACGCCGACGGGTGCGCGTTCGATCTTGCCGCGCCGCGCGCGATCGTGGTGGAGCCGGGCCACGACGCGTGGGTGGTGGGCAAGGAGCCCGCCGTGCTCATCGAGTTCGACGCCGAGAGCGCCACCGCCGCGCGCTTCGGCCTGCCCGAGTCGCACCGCCACGCCTGAAACCGGAGACGACACCGTCCATGAGCTCAGAGCTCGAAGACAAGTTCCAGACTCTGCACGAGATCGTCCGCGCCGCGCGCATGAACCTGGCCCCCGGCCCGTGGGACTACCTGGTGGGCGGCACCGAGACCGAGACCACGCTGCGCCGCAATCGCCTCGGCATCGACAGCCTCGCCTTCCGCGCGCGCGTGCTGCGCGACGTCTCGCGCATCGACACCGGCTCCACCTTCTTCGGGCGCCGCGTGCGCATCCCGGTGATGCTGGCACCGATCGGCTCGATCGAGAGCTTCACGCCGGGAGGCGGCGCCACCGCCGCGAAGGCCTCCGGGGCCTTCGGCGTGCCCCAGATGCTCAGCTCGGCCTGCAACCCGGGGCTCGAGGCCACCGCGGCGGCCGCGGACAACTTCCGCATCTTCCAGCTCTACGTGCGGGGCGACGACGCCTTCGTGGACGATCACGTGCGACGGGCCAAGGACCACGGCTACGCGCTCTTCTGCATGACCGTCGACACCGCGGTCTACAGCCGCCGCGAGCGCGACCTCGCGCGGCGCTTCGTGAAGCCCTGGCGCGTGCGCGCCACCGGCCAGGAGTTCCAGGCCGCGCTGTCGTGGGACCAGGTCAAGCGCTTCAAGGACCGCCACGACATGCCGCTGATCCTGAAGGGCATCGCCACCGGCGAGGACGCGGCGATCGCCTGCGACCTGGGCGTCGACGCGATCTACGTCTCCAACCACGGCGGGCGCCAGCTCGACCACGGGCGCGGCTCGATCGAGGTGCTGCCCGAGGTCGTGAAGGCGGTCGGGGGCCGCCGGGTTGTGATGGTGGACGGCGGCTTCATGCGCGGCACCGACGTCGTGAAGGCGATCGCGCTCGGCGCGCAGATCGTGGGGATCGGGCGCCTCGGCTGCCTCGGGCTGGCCGCGGCGGGCGAGGGTGGGCTGGTGCGCGCGCTCGAGCTGCTCGAGGACGAGATCCGCATCTGCCTGGGCCTGCTCGGCGTCCACAGCCTGGGCCTGCTCGACTCCTCGTACCTGCACCCGGCCGCGCCGGTCACGCTGCCGCACGTCACGAGCGCGTTCCCGCTGCTGGACCTCGACGACCGCCGCTACTTGCTCCGTGCTGGACCTCAAGATCACGGGTGGCCGGCTGATCGACGGCACCGGCGCGCCCGCGCGGCCCGGCGACCTCGGCGTGACCGGCGACACCATCACCGCGGTCGGCGACCTCGCCCGCGAGCCCGCGGGCCGCACCATCGACGCGGCGGGCCGTGTCGTCGCGCCCGGCTTCATCGACATGCACTCGCACTCGGACTGGCGCCTCTGGGACAACCGGCGCGCCGAATCGAAGATCCGCCAGGGCGTGACCACCGAGGTGGTCGGCAACTGCGGCTTCTCGCCCGCTCCCGTCTCGGACGCCTTCCGCGACGACATGAAGGGCTTCGCGCTCTACCTGCCCGAGGGCATGGACTTCTCGTGGAAGTCGGTCCGCGAGTACCTCTCGCGCTACGAAGGCCTGGGCGTCGCGCTCAACGTGGCCCAGCTCATTGGCCACGGCACGCTGCGCGTCGCCGCCATGGGCTTCGCGCGCCGGCCGCCCACCGCGGCCGAGCAGGCGCACATGGAGCGGATGATGGACGAGGCGATGGCCGACGGCGCCTACGGGCTCGCCACTGGCCTGATCTACGCGCCCGGCTCCTACGCGACCACCGAGGAGATCATCGGCATCGCCCGGCGCGCGGGCGGCCGGCGCGGCTTCTACGCGAGCCACATCCGCGGCGAGGGCGCGACCCTGCTCGACGCGGTGGCCGAGGCGATCCGGGTGGGGCGCGAGGGCGGACTGCCCGTGCAGGTGAGCCACGTGAAGGCGGCGGGGCGACCGAACTGGGGCAAGGTCGCCGACGCGCTCGCCCTCATCGACGCCGCGCGGGCGCAGGGCCAGGACGTCATGGGCGACGTCTACCCCTACACCGCCTCCAGCACCACGCTGCGGACGCTGCTGCCCGACTGGGTTCTCGACGGCGGCATCGACGCGATGCTCGCGCGGCTCGCCGATCCGGCGACGGTGGCGCGCATTCGCGCCGAGCTGACCGGCGGCGGCGAGAACTTGCTGCGCGGGCTCGACTGGGCCGACATCATGGTGGCCTACTCACCCTCGCGGCCAGACGCGCAGGGGCGGCGCATCGCGGAGATCGCGGCACGCTGGGGCCGCGATCCGCTCGACACCGCGATCGAGCTGATCATCGCCGAGCACGGCAAGGGCTACATGATCCTCTTCCAGCTCGACGAGGCCGATCTCCGCCGCGCGCTCACCCACCCGCACGTGATGGTGGGCTCCGACGGCTCCTCGCTCGCGGCCCAGGGCCCCCTCGCGGTCGGCAAGCCACACCCGCGCAGCTACGGCACCTTCCCGCGCGTGCTCGGGCGCTACGCGCGCGACGAGCGCGTGCTCTCGCTGGAGAGCGCGGTGTGGAAGATGACCGGCCTGCCGGCGCGCCGGCTCGCCCTGCGCGACCGCGGGGTGCTCGCGGCGGGAGCCAAGGCCGACGTGGTCGTCTTCGACCCGGCCACGGTGGGCGATCGCGCCACGTACGAGGAGCCGCACCAGTACGCGGCGGGAATCGATCACGTGCTGGTGAACGGCCGCGTGGTCATCTCGGGCGGAGAGCACACCGGGGCTCTCCCCGGCCGCCTCCTCCACCCCTGACCCTCTCTCCCTCCCCCTGGGGAGAGGGCAGGGTGAGGGGGAAACGACCTACCGCGCCAGCCAGACGCCCCAGAAGTACAGGAACGGTCCGGGCTTGAACCCGCGCACGTCCTTCCGCATCACCTGGAGCAGGTAGTAGTCGCCGAGCTTGATGCGGCCCACGTCGTCGTAGAAGATCGCCTGCACGCGCTCGATGATGGCGCGGCGCTTCTTCGGATCGCTCTCGCGCAAGAGGTCGGCCATGAGCCGGTCCTTCTCCTCGTTGCACCACCAGCCCGGCCAGTTGCACTGCAGCGAGGTGGAGAGCGCGGGATCCGGCCCGAACGTGAAGCCGGTGGAGAAGACGTCGAACAGCTCGGACTTGTTGCGCCGCTGCACTAGGGTGGCCCAGTCGACGACCTGCAGGTCCACGACGAAGCCGGCCTCCTCCATCTGCTGCTTGGCCACCACCGAGGTGTTGTACATCCAGTCGTACTCCTTGGTGGTGATCCAGCGCACGGGCTGGCCGGCGTAGCCGGCCTCCTTCAGCAGCGCGCGCGCCCGCTCCTTGCTCTTCACGTTGTACGCGGTGACGCCGGACGTCGAGTAGAACGCGGGCTGTTCGGGATAGAAGAGCGTGCCGGACAGACGGTAGAACTCCTTGTTGCCGATCCCCGCCGCCATGATCGGCTCGAGATCCAGTACCGCCTGGAACGCCTGGCGGATCTTCTTGCTCGCCATGACGCCCTGCTTGTGATTGGGCACCGCGGTGATCCAGCCGTACGGCTTCACGACCCCGGCCGTGAGGTCGGCGCGGTTCTTGATCCCGTCGTACTTGTCCTGGTTCACCGTGTTGGCGAAGTGATATTCCCCGGTCTCCACCCCGGCCAGGCGCACCGCCACGTCGGGCACGGGAATGAAGAGGATCTCGTCGAGATAGGCCACGCGCCGGCCCCCGTAGCCGTCGGGAGCCTCCCGGCGGGCCGCGTACTCCTTGAAGCGCGCCAGCCGGATGTGCTGGTCGGGGCGGTGCTCGACGAAGCGATAGGGCCCGGTCCCGATGAACTCCTTCACCGGCCCGTCCCCGGCCGCCGCGACGACCTCGCGGGGGTAGATGGCGCCGCCGTTGTTCGGGCTGGCCAGCGCGTAGAGCAGTGAGCCCGAAGGCTCCTTGAGATGGATCACGACCGTGTAGGCGTCGGGCGCCTCGACCGCTTCCACCGAGCGCCACATCGCCTTCCCGGTGGTGGCGACCTTGCCCCAGCGCGTGAGCGACGCCACCACGTCGGCGGAGGTCATCTCCTTGCCGTTGTGGAAGCGCACGCCTCGACGGAGCGTGATCGTGTAGCGTCGGCCGTCCGGCGTTACCGTGGACGACTCCGCCAGCATCGGGATCGGCGCGTAGTTGTGGTCGTAGGTGAAGAGGCCCTCGTAGACGTGGAACGTGATCTCCTGGGTGATGACCGCGGTCGTCCAGTGCAGGTCGAGGCTCGGCGGCTCGCCGATCATCGCGACCTTCAGCACGCCGCCCAGGCGCGGCGTCTCCTGGGCCTGGACCGATCCGAGTCCGACGGCGCAGACGGCCAGCGTCGCCAGAAGTGCTAGGGTCACCATCGCGGTTCGTGAGCGCATGTCGGGAACTCTGCCACGGTTCCCACGCACCCGACAAGCCTCGTCCACTGGCGTCGGCCGGTGGCGGGCCGATTGACCCATCCCGGGCGGCGCGCTAAGCTGCTTTCCGCTCCCGGAGGTCCTCGGATGCAGTGCACCCGGTGCCGAGCCGAAAACCGAGCGGGTCGCCGCTTCTGCGCAGAGTGCGGCGCGTCCCTCGCCCTCGCGTGCGCCGCCTGCGGCTTCTCGAACGAACCCGACGAGAAGTTCTGTGGCGGGTGTGGCCGGCCGCTCCACGCCGCTCCACCGGCCGCCCCCAGGTTCTCCGCGCCGGACTCCTACACCCCCCGGCACCTCGCCGAGAAGATCCTGACTTCGCGGAGCGCGCTCGAAGGCGAGCGCAAGCAGGTGACGGTCCTCTTCGCAGACCTGAAGGGCTCGATGGAGCTCCTGGCCGATCGCGACCCTGAAGAGGCCCGCCGGATCCTCGATCCGGTCCTCGAGCGCTTGATGGAGGCCGTGCACCGCTACGAGGGCACCGTCAACCAGGTCATGGGCGACGGGATCATGGCGCTCTTCGGCGCGCCGCTCGCCCACGAGGACCACGCGGTGCGGGCCTGCTACGCCGCTATGCGGATGCAGGAGTCGGTCACGCGCTACGCGGAGGAGACGCGTCGCGCAACCGGCACGCCGGTCTCCATCCGCGTGGGCCTGAACTCCGGCGAGGTCGTCGTCCGATCGATCGGCAGCGACCTCAGGATGGACTACACGGCGGTGGGCCAGACCACACATCTGGCCGCGCGCATGGAGCAGGCGGCGCTGCCCGGGTCGATCGTGATCACGCGAGCGACCCTCCGCCTGGCCGACGGATACGTCAACGTGAAGCCACTCGGGCCAACATCCGTGAAGGGCCTGAGCGAGCCGGTCGACTCCTTCGAGGTCACGGGCGCCGGGCCGATCCGACGCCGTTCGCAGGCGCTGGCGTCCGGCGTCCTCAGCCGGTTCGTCGGCCGCCACGCCGAGATCGAGCACCTCGCACGCGCGCTCCAGCGAGCCGGTGAAGGCCGCGGACAGCTCGTGGCGGTGATCGGCGAGCCGGGGATCGGAAAGTCACGGCTCTTCTACGAGTTCAGCCGGTCGCATCACGCGAGCGGCTGGCTCGTTCTCGAAAGCGGGGCCGTCTCCTACGGCAAGACCACGCCGTACCTTCCGGTCACCGATCTCCTCAAGACCTACTTCAAGATCGAGGACCGCGACGACCAGCGGCGGGTCCGCGAGAAGATCACCGGAAAGCTCTTCACCCTGGACCGGGCCTTCGAGGCTTCCGTACCCGCGTTCCTGGCACTCTTCGACGTGCCGGTCGACGATCATGAGTGGCGCGCGAGCGATCCGCAGCAGCGGCGAAGGCGGACGCTCGACGCGGTCAAGCGATTGCTCCTGGCCGAGAGCCGCGTCCAGCCGGTGCTGCTGGTCCTCGAGGACCTCCACTGGGTCGACGGCGAGACCCAGATCCTCCTCGACACGCTGATCGAGAGCCTGCCGGCCGCGCGCGTCCTGGTCCTCGTCAACTATCGGCCCGAGTACGAGCACGCCTGGAGTCAGAAGACCTACTACGCGCAGATGCGTATCGACCCGCTACCCAGCGAGAGCGCGGACGAATTCCTCGGCGCCCTGCTCGGTCACGATCCAGAGCTCGATCCCCTGAAGCGGCTCCTGATCGAGCGAACGGAGGGCAACCCGTTCTTCCTCGAGGAGAGCGTGCGGGCCCTCGTCGAGACGGGTGCGCTCGTGGGCGAGCGCGGCGCCTATCGCGCCCCGCGGGCGGTGCGGACGGTCGACATCCCGGCCACCGCCCAGGCGATCCTCGCCGCGCGCATCGATCGGCTCCCTCCCGGGCACAAGCGCGTGCTCCAGGCCGCGTCGGTCATCGGGAAGGACGTGTCGTTCCCCCTCCTGCAGGCGATCGCCGAAGAGGAGGAGGACGCGCTGCGCCGCGTGCTCGCCGATCTCCAGGTCACCGAGTTCCTCTACGAGGCTCGCATCTTCCCCGACGTCGAGTACACGTTCAAGCACGCGCTGACCCACGACGTGACGTACGGCACGCTGCTCCAGGATCGCCGCCGCGCGCTGCACGCCCGGATCGTCTCCGCCATGGAGGAGCTGCACCGAGATCGGCTGGGCGAGCAGATCGAGCTACTCGCCCACCACGCCGTCCTGGGTGAGGCCTGGGAGAAAGCGCTGGTCTATCTGCGGGAAGCCGGCACGAAGGCCTTCGTACGGTCGGCCCACGCGGACGCCATCGGCTACGTGAAGCGAGGGCTGGAGATCGTTTCCCTGCTTCCCGAGAGCGCCGATCGCCAGCGCCATGAGCTGGCGTTGCTCCTCGCCCTCGGCCCCGCCATCCAGGCGCTCGACGGACTGGGCGCGCCGGAAGCCGAGCGCGTGTTCGTCCGCGCCCGGGAGCTGGCCGAGTGCGCGAGCAAGCCCGAGCCGGCCTTCCAGGCACTCTGGGGACACTGGATGGTCACCGCGGGGCTCGGCCGCGTCGACGACGCGCGACGGATCGGAGGCGAGCTGCTCACCCTGGCGGAGCGAACGAACGACCGCGCGCTCCGGCTCGAGGCCCACCACGCGATGTGGGCGACGTCGTTCTGGCTCGGCGAGCTCATCGCGGCCGAGCGCCACGTGGAGCGGGGTCTCGACCTCTACGACCCCGAGCACGATCGACCACTCGCGTTCCTCTACGGAGGCCACGACCCGGCCAGCTGCGGCCGGCAATTCACCATATGGACACACTGGCTGGCCGGCCGGCCGATCCAGGCCGCCACGGTCGGTGACGCGGCGCTGACTCGCGCGAGGCAGCTGGGGCAACCGGTGTCGCTCGCCCAGGTGCTGGCGTGGAGGTGCACCCTGTTCTTCTTCGAGCGGAACGGTCCCGCGACGATGTACGAGGCGCGGCAGCTCATGGACCTGGCGACCGAGCGCGAGCTACCGCCCTGGCACGCGGCGGGCGTCATCTTCGACGGATGGGGCCGCGCGGAGAGTGGAGACGGAACGGGCGGAATCGAGCAGATTCGCAACGGCCTCCGCGCGGCCAGGACGACCGGAACGCTGTTGCCGCTGGAGCCGCTGTATCTGATGTTCCTCGCCGAGGCGTGCCTCAAGCACCGCCGGATCGAGGAGGGACTGCAGGTCACCGACGAGGCGCTGGCCCTGATGAGCGACGGCCGGGTGCGGGTCTGGCGCAGCGAGTTCCACCGGTTGAAGGGCGAGCTGCTCCTCCTCCGCTCGCCCTCCGACCGCGACGCGATCGAACAGCTCTTCCGCCGGGCGCTGGCGACCGCTCGCGAGCACCGCGCTCGGTCTTGGGAGCTGCGGGCCGCCACGAGCCTCAGCCGACTGCTCGTGCCGGCCGGCCGCCGGGACGAGGCCCGACGGGTGCTGGCCGACGTGCTCGGGGGCTTCACCGAGGGTCACGAGACCGCCAACCTCGTCGACGCCCAGGCGCTGCTGGCGGAGCTCTCGTAGAGGGCTCCGCCTCCGGGTTACACTGACGTCCGCGACCCGGGCGAGCCGGGACGCCAGG
>Ga0187766_10000254_pt1 | contig 28983 bp, 20 predicted proteins | sample 0216_QUI02_MP05__4_FD_132971 | JGI IMG/M metagenome (GOLD analysis project Ga0187766, IMG submission 132971) | Tropical peat soil microbial communities from peatlands in Department of Meta, Colombia - 0216_QUI02_MP05_20_MG | ecosystem: Environmental > Terrestrial > Soil > Wetlands > Peat ... | reverse complement strand
CACTCAGCCGCGTGGTGAGTTAGTACGCTACGACTCCCGGTCGAAATTGTTCGTACCTTTTCTCGGTGGTATCTCCGCCGGTGACGTGGATTTCAGCCGTGACGGCCGGTGGGTCACCTATATTACCTATCCGGACAGCCTGCTTTGGCGCAGCCGTGCAGATGGAAGCGAACGATTGCAACTTTCGTATCCACCACAGCAAGCGGCCCTCCCACATTGGTCTCCGGACGGAACGCAGATCGCTTTCGTTGCTCGTCAGTCGGGAAAACCTTGGAAGATCTTCTTGGTCTCTGCTCAGGGAGGCAGTCCGCAGGAACTTCTGACCGAGAACTTCAATGAGCTTGATCCGTCTTGGTCTGCTGACGGCGAACGTCTAGCCTACGGCCGCTTGCCGATCTCGGTGGCTCCCGAAGTGCCGGCGATATTTGTCGTTGATCTGAAGACCAAGCAGGTCGCAACCCTGCCCGGCTCCGACGGCCTGTTCAGTCCGCGCGTCTCGCCTGATGGGCATTTCCTAGCCGCTCTTCCGTGCAGGGATCAGTCAAAGCTGATGCTGTTCGATTTCCAAACCCAAAAATGGTCCGAGTGGGCGAAAATGGTCGGGCAGATCGGATTCATTTCGTGGTCAAAAGATGGGAAATACCTCTATTACGATACATTGACGACAAGTTCACCCTTCTTTGGCCGCGTCAAGCTCGGGCAAACCCAGTTTGAACCGATAGTTGACCTGAAGGGTATTCGTCGATTCTTAGGCCCGTTTGCCGAATGGAACGGCATCGACCCCGACGGCTTTCCTTTGCTCGTGCGCGACGTCAGCACACACGAAATCTACGCTCTCGACACAGAGTGGCCGTAGGGTTTCGTTCCAAACGCAACATCCATCATCCTGACGCCTTGTATTTTTTCGTCGCACCAACAGTTCCGGGCGGCGACCCACACGACGTCAGCGAGGGAGCATTCGCGAGCCCAAACACTTCCCGGTTCTCCTTACGAGAACCGTGTGAAGCTGGCCCTTTCTGCTGCGGGGCTGGAGGGGACAAAAGAAGGCTGGCTCCCAGCCGCGATTTATTTCCTCGGAAAGTTCGGGTCGTTCTTGATCTCGCGAATCTGCTGGATATGGCGCTCGGCGTGCGTGGAGATCTCCAGCATCCACTGCCAGCAATCGATCACCTCTCGATCTCCGAAGCTGTGGGCTCGCATGTCGTCATTGGTGGTCTTGATGTATTCGATCATGATGGCGCGCAGCGCCTGAAACTTTCCGAGTGCCTCGCCCAGGTCCTTATAAGTATCGACTTTTTCGTGCCCACCGCCGGTCTTAGTATGTACGACACGATCGATGCCGTACCAAAGGATGTCAGCGTCGGTGGCCGTCGATTTCTTCTCCTTCATATCCGGCGCGGCCTTGAGGGCTTTCTGAATTTCGCGCCAATAGTCCGGTTCGGCCACGGCCAGATGTGAAACGACTTCGCGGATACTCCAGCGATCCGGCGAGGCCTTGTACTCCAGTTGCGACGGCGACAAGCCACGAACCTGCTCGGCCACCATTTGCGTGGTCATTTCGAAGTGCACAAGGAGGTGTTCGCTCCTCCTTGGCCATGGGCGCGGCGAACAGGGGCCCGGTCAACAGACAAACAGTGAGTGTGAGAATCGTCCAACCTCGGAGCACATATGTTCGGAGCGTGTTCATGGTGAAGAGCATGGTAATAGGGGCCGTTTCAAAAACACATCACTTGGACGATTAGAGGAGGGGAAGGTCATCATATGCTGAAAGGAGGATGATGAATTCAAAGGATAGCCGCGTCGGGTGTGCGACGACGCCGGAACGTAGCCCCGGTTTCGCCCGCCATCCCCGATCGTCCGCCCGCCCGACACGCCCGCGATCCCAAGCCCCCCAATGTGTTTACTCATCGGTAACGAGGGCAGTTTCGGATTCACTTATCTCCTATCCCCTCCGGCGCTTGACGGGGTAGGCTTATATGAGCGGGAAAACTGCTACACCCCTTGTGTGCGCCCTGGGGCGTTTGGGAGCGGCGTGGAGCATGGTCCCCCCACTGGGACGGAGTGGGTGATGGGAGCTGTCGCGGGTGTAAGCCGGGCAGGACGGGTACGGGTTCTTTTTGGGACCATGCGCAACAACAATGGCAAATAGACGGATGATCGGCTCTAGCTTTTCTTAGTGTCCGAAGTTACGTTCTCGAGCGGATTCGCCTCCTTCCGTGCTCACCATTCTTTTCTGCAATCATTTGTACAGTTCTGCAGTGGCAAGAAACAAGCTGCGAGACTGCTTTGCTCCGGACACGAGCACTTTGCCATTTTGGAGCAGAGTTGCTGTGTGCCCAACGCGTCTAGTCTCCATACCGCCAGTAGTGGTGAACAAGCCGGTGGACGAGTCGTAGATTTCTGCGGTCGAATCTCCTCCGCCGGCGAGGAGCACGGTGCCATTGGGGAGCAAGGTGGCTGTCTGCGAACTGCGCGGCTGCCCCATGTCCCCAGTGCGCAAAAAAGAGCCCGTAGCAGGATCGTAAAGTTCTGCAGTCGGAAGATCAGAACCTCCAGCAATGAGGACCAGTCCTGTGGCAAGAAGCGTTGCAGTATGCCCCGCACGGGCAGTTGTCATGTTGCCAGTAGGGCTGAAGGTGAGAGTGTTTGGGTCGTATATTTCCGCCTTAAAGGTGGCTGTCCCAGAAAATGGCTGATCACCGGACTCGATACCACCGGCAATGAGCACTTTGCCATTGGCCAGCACTGTAGCAGTGTGGCTGGAGCGACGTGTACTCATATCTCCAGTCGAACTGAATGCCCCAGCTTGCGGGTCGTAGATTTCAGCTGTTTTGGTACCGACGAAAGTCTCGTCATTCCCGCCCGCAATCAGCACCTTCCCTCCAGGCAGCAGGGTTGCTGTGTGCCCTTCACGTGCCGCAGTCATGCTCCCCTTAGCTTCGAAAGAGCCATAGGAAGGATCGTAGAGTTCCGCGCTGTTCCAGACTGGAGGAATGCCACCGTCATCACAGTCCGGGAGAGAAGTGATGACCCCAATACCTCCGGTTACCAACACTTGTCCGCTCAGGAGTAAGGTAGCGGTGTGATTGTAGCGTGGTGCAGCCATGTTCCCCGCAGCAGTAAAAGAGCCGGTCAGCGGATCGTAGAGTTCAGCGGACGGCATTCCCCCGTAGCAGGGAATGGGGATCGAGGGGTTTGTTCGATAGGCTCCGCCAGCCATCAGGACCTTACCATCGGGAAGCAAGGTCGCAGTGTGAAAGCCGCGCGCGTGCCGCATACTTCCCGTTGGCATGAATCTGCCCCCAGAGCTGGTCACGGTAATGGTAGCGCTCCCACTCACGGTCGCGTCCGCAACGCTGGTGGCGACTAGGTGAAAGAACCCTGTGCTCGCAGGAGCGGTATAGGCGCCGCTGCTGCTTACCGATCCACCGGCTGCTTCTTGAATGCTCCATGTGACCGATGTATCCGCCGGTCCGGCTACCGTTGCGGTGAATGCTTGTGTCCCGCTAGGTCCCAACGTGACAGTGGCCGGGGTGACCGATACCTGGGGAACCAGCACGCTTACGGCCGCGCTTCCCTTGGCGCTTGGCTCAGCTTGACTGGTAGCTACCACATGAAAGGGTCCTCCCGAGGCGTCTCTCGGAGCCGCGTAAACTCCTCTGCCGTCAATAGTGCCCAGGCCTTGCTCGACGCTCCACGTCACGGCCTGGTTGTTCTGGCCAAATACATGGGCTGTAAACTGAGCAGTCATTCCCTGGTAAACAGAGGCAGTAGCGGGCGTGACAACCACGCTGGTGCCATTCCCCGGCGGATCTGATTGTGAGCCGGAATTCGAGCCTCCGCCGCAACCTGATCCTGCTACACCTAGAGCGACTACAAGGGTGAGTAAAAAAGCGCGGAACATAGGATCTCCTTTAACCGCAAATGTTGTTGCCGCATGCGTATCGGAGACTTGACAGTGCGGGCATGCACGTCACCACGGCGTCTCAAGTTACCGAACTAACATCGAAGACCGATCTTTACGTACTCCCTTAAATCCGTGACTGACACCTTGTTGGTCGTAATAAAAGCCGACGATCACTCCATCGTCATTCACCGCGGTGACTGCCGTATCCGTAGCGCCCGGGACATCGATGGCGATGTACTTTCCTTGTCGCAGAAGGAACCCACGGAGCGAACCTGAGTTGTAACATTCGTCTTCTGAATTGGCGATTACATAGATTCCCGAGATATCGCCTTTCTCGTTGATGTACCGAGAGGAGGTACAGGGGAATGATCCAGTGTTTGGAAAACTGATGAGTTGGAAACCACTTCCTGGCTGTCTTCTTAGGTATCCATACAAGGTGGAATCGGAATTCTTGCACAGGTCACCGACAGCGGTTCGACCATTGTCCTGGACCATCCACACGTCGGTAGAGCAAGCGTTGGATTGCGCAGCCTGCACTTTCTGAAATCGTCCATCCTGGAAGATGAAGCCGATCTCCAGCCCGGTGCTATCGAGATAATTACCGCTGATGTCGCCAGCATTGTTGATCCCGCGCACAACTGTCGCACTGGCTCCCGGATAATCAATCTTGGTAAAGTGGTCGTCACGCAATACGTACCCATGCTGATTGCCATTTGCATCCGAGAAGCGGCCCGCAATGTCCCCGCGAGCGTTTATCGAGCGTGCCGCCGTGAACGAAGCACCGGGAAAGTCAATGACGGAGAACACTCCTTGTCTTAGCAGGAAGCCATGGCCAGTGCCGTCGACGTCGGTAAAGTTACCAACAATGTCGCCGCGAGCATTGATCGTGTTGACTATAGTAGATGTAGCGCCGGGAACATCCACCCTTGCGAAGTCGTAGTCCTCTGCTGCGGACAGTGCAGTCAAGCACAGCAACAATAGAGAAACTCCAGTTGTTTGAAACATGACACACGCTCCTTAGGGGCCATGCTGACCCGAACGGCCTGCCATGGTCGATTGCGCCGGGTGGCCCATGCTCCGCCCCCTGTCTCTTAATGCGGGAATTCGGGAGAAAACCTGCAATCGCCGTTCGCAACGTCGTGGAAATGGTTCCCGAGGTGTGGTACCCTCCCGCAGAAACTGGGGGGTTTATGGCTGGTGGCGAGGAGAATAAGCCGGCGGCTGCCCACGAAATTACCAGTTTGTTGCAGGCGTGGGGCCGGGGGGATAGCAGCGCGCTGGAGCAGCTGATGCCCCTAGTTTATGAGGAACTTCATCGCCAAGCTCACCACTATATGGGACGGGAGCAGCCCGGCCAGACACTACAAACCACTGCTCTCGTACACGAAGCATACATTAGGCTATTAGACGTAAAAGGGGTGGACTGGCAGGATCGCGGGCATTTCTATGCCTTGTGCGCCCGCCTAATGCGTCGCATATTGGTCGACTTCGCCCGTTCGCGAAATTATCAAAAAAGAGGCGGCCAAATCCCGCATATAGAGTTAGAGGAGGCGGCTACGGTTTCGGCAGTGGCCGCATCTGACGTTCTAGCCGTGGACGAAGCTCTTAAGCAGTTCTCTCTCGTTGATGTGCGCAAGAGTGAAGTCGTGGAGATGCGCTTCTTTGGCGGCCTCACAGTGGAGGAAATCGCAGAGGCGCTTCAGATGTCCCCGGAAACTGTCATGCGCGATTGGAAGCTCGCGAAGGCATGGCTCTTGCGGGAACTCAGCGACGAGGCCTCCACATGAGGCCGGAAAGGTGGCGCATCGTCGAGGAACTGTACCAGCGCGCTAGCGATCTGCGGAGCGACGACTGGCCAACGTTCTTGAAGCAGACTTGCGGCACCGACGAAGAGTTGCTTCGCGAAGTCGAGTCGCTGTTAAGACACGGTGCGAAGTCTCAGAGCGTTCTAGACATGCACGCAATCACTGTCCTTGCAAGGGATATAGTGGCCCAGGGCTATCCTACGCCTTTGGCAGAAGGTCAGATTCTTTCTCACTACAGAATCCTCAAGGCTATCGGGCAAGGTGGAATGGGCGTCGTATACGCGGCCGAGGATACGAAGCTTCGCCGACGGGTCGCCCTCAAGCTCTTACCCATGTTCATGGCCGGGAGTCCGCAGGCTCTGCGACGATTTGAGAGTGAGGCGCAAGCTGCATCGGCGCTCAACCATCCAAATATCTGCACTGTTTACGAGATCGACCAGGCGGAAGGGCTGCACTTCATTGCCATCGAACTTCTGGAGGGTGAAACACTCAAGGAACGAATCGCACGCGCCGCTGTGGAACCGCCTGAGACGCTCGCGGTCGCCGATGACATTTGCAGCGCGCTGGACGCTGCGCATTCGGCAGGCATTGTCCATCGCGATATCAAACCGTCAAATATATTCATCACTCGGGACCGAACGGTCAAACTGCTAGACTTCGGAGTTGCGAAACGCGTCAGTTCGGATTTGGCTTCTCACGTTGAAGAATCTCCTGCTCTCTCGCCTGACCCTAGAGATTTGCGATTGACGAGCGCCGGAGGGGCGGTGGGGACAGTTGCCTATATGTCTCCGGAACAAGCCCAGGCTAAGGACGTAGACAGGCGCTCCGATTTGTTCTCACTGGGAGCTGTCATGTATGAGATGACCACGGGCCGGCCCCCTTACCCAGGGAAGGACGTGGTGGCTGTTCTGCACGCGATCCAGGAGGGTCCGCCCGTTCCCATCGAAAAACTGAATGCGAAGGCTCCAGCAGAACTCGTGAAGATTGTTAACAAGGCTATGCACCGGGACCGCACCCAGCGCTACCAGCAAGCATGCGACATGCAGGCAGATGTGAGATTACTGCAAGGTCGCCTACAAGAATCAGCGACCCGGCGGCCATGGCGTGCGGTGGCCCTCATCACTCTATTTTTTGCGCTCACGGCTTTGGTCTTTGTTAAGGTCTGGCGTTCTCGCGGAGTCGCAGCCGAGAACTCTGCAGTCGTTCAACGTGGCATAAAGTCGCTGGCTGTTCTCCCGCTGAGAAATTTAACAGGGGATTCGTCCCAGGAATACTTCGCGGACGGCGTAACGGATGCGCTGATCAATAACTTAAGCAAGATCAGTTCACTTCGCGTCATCTCTCGCGATTCAACAATGCAGTACAAGGGGACGAGCAAAGCCGTGCCCCAGATCGCGAGCCAATTGAACGTAAATGCTGTGGTAGAGGGTTCTGTTGTTCGCAATGGAGATCAGGTTCATATTCACGCCCAGTTGTTAGATGGCTCCAATGGCCAGAGCCTCTGGGAGAGCAGTTTTGAAGAAGGTGGAGGGCGGATCCCACAGCTTGAGGATGAATTGGCTCAGGCCATAATGCGAGAGGTCACGGGGAGGCTCAGTCCGCAGGAACAGCAACGTCTGTTGTCGGCTCGCTTCGTCCCACCGGAGGCTTACGAGGCATATTTGAAGGGCAGATTCTTTGCCAGCCGAATGAACGGGGATGACCTGAACAGAAGTGTCGACTACTTTCGCGAGGCCATCCAAAAAGACCCGAATTACGCCGCGGCGTATGCCGGGCTGGCAGAGACATACCAATTGATGGGTGTGGGGAATGGCGGAAACAGCGTCGACCCAGCACACGATGCGTTCGCCGCCGCGAAGAAAGCCGTCGAGCTTGACGATTCTTCAGCCGAGGCACACACAGCACTGGGAACAGTGCTTCACCGGTTTTTTCAGGACTGGGATGGAGCCGAGAGAGAATTTCAGAAAGCTCTCGAACTCAATCCAAACTTTAACCTCGCCCACGTGAGATATTCTACCTATCTGGCGACGATCGGGCGTGAGGCCGACTCGTGCAAGCAAGCTCGGATCGCTCATGTGCTGGACCCTCTAAACCCGAGGGGCAAAAGCGGAATTGCGGGGTGCCTCTATGAAGAAGGGCACTTCGACGAAGCAGTCAAGTTGCTTCAAGATGCGATCGAGATGGACCCCAGGAATGTGGAGCTTCGCTTCGCACTCGGCGACCTCTATGAACAGAAAAACATGTCGCCGGAAGCAGTTCAGGAATACGAGTCTTGCCTTAAGATCACCGGCAGAAGCTGGATGACGCTAGCCTATCTCTCCTCTGCTTATGCTGGATGGGGCAAGACGAAGGAGGCTGAACAGATCCTGAAAGAAATGGCTGAACGGTTCGGAGATGACACCTGGCTCGATGCATCTACCCACGCCCGGATGGGACGCCATGAGCAAGCCATTCGAGAACTAGTGGGGGATGGCCATTGTGAAGGACCCGGCAAGGACGATCCGGGTATGTCCTGGCTCCGCATCAACTGGCGCTTTGACCCGCTCCGGTCCGATCCGCGATTCAAGGCACTGGAACAGTGCTACCACTATCCGGCCCCAGAACCTTCGCACTGATGAGGAGATTTTCTCGCATTGAAAAGCGCGGCCAAAGCAGGCTTTATGCCAGATCGTGCCTCGTTGTATTGAGCTTCTCTCTTGCGGCTCAGGCTCAGACTTTCACCGGTGCGGTTGCCGGCCGCGTAATCGATGCACAGCATGCGATGATTCCAAATGCTCGCCTGACCCTCAGCAGTTCCTCCTGGGGCTACGAACGGAACACAACCACGAATCCGCAGGGTGAATACTCATTTCAACTTGTGCCTCCGGGGGAATTCACATTGCGTGCTGAAGCAATCGGCTTCGCGGCTGCGACCTTAAGAATCGAGGTCGTCGTTGCAACCACTGTTCGAGTGGACCTGAGTTTGGGAATTCAATCGCTGCCGCAGAGGGTCGACGTAGTGGGGGAGAGCGGAGTTGCCGTGCAGACCCAAACCGCAGATCTCGGGCGGACCGTCAGTCCACACGAGATGTCGGAGCTTCCTTCGTTGACCCGCAGCCCATATGACTTTATCGCGCTCATGCCAGGCGCGACACCGTCCAATGACTTGTTGGGTGTCGGATTCGCCGTAAATGGGGCGCGCACGCAAAGTGCAAACTACCTGCTCGACGGCAGTGAGAACAATGACACCTTCATGTCAGCGCCCGCCCAAGATGTTCCCCTCGATTCCATCGAGGAGTTCAACATCCAGACGAATCACTTCAGTGCAGAGTACGGTCGCAATGTGGGGTTCACGGCGAACATCATCACCAAAGCCGGCAGCAACGAATTCCACGGCACGATCTACGATTACATCCGCAATTCGGTGTTGGCAGCTAACACGTATGACAACAACGCCCATGGCTTTCCGCGGCCGCAGTTCAATCGGCATCAATTTGGAGGCACGCTGGGCGGCCCGATTCGACGAAAACAATTTTTCTTCTTCGCTTCAGCTGAGCCCATCCGGGTGCGGAGCAGTACGACCAATTCGTTCTTTGTGCCCACACCGCAACTGCTTGCGATCAGCGCTCCAGGAACGCAGGCGATCTTCCAGAGATTTCCGTTGCCCACCGATTTATCCACCACTAACGTGCAAGAACTACCACTATGTCCATTTGGAGCGACGTGTAACCCGCAAACTCAAGCCGGTTTCGTCACCCTTCCAGCGTTCGCGTTTACGACGCGTATCGGCCCGCAGGACGTCGGCGCAGGTGCCCCGCAGAATACGATTCTGGCGACCGGCCGGCTCGATTGGATGATCAATTCGAAGATGCAGGCTTTTGTCCGCTACGCGGTGGAGGACCAGCACGTATTTGCCACTGTCACACAGCCTTATTCGACCCAACTGGACGTACCCCAATCTGGCCTAAATCAGAATATTGCTTTGAATCTCATCGGCACGTGGTCTCCGAATCTAGCAACCGAATCCCGCATTGGTTATAGCCGCGTGGCAGGCGTTTACGAGAGGTTCGGTGCCAATTCCCCCGAGGTCCCGTTTCCCGCATTCTCTATCGCCAATGAATCGGTAGTGTTGCCAGCTGGCACCGGTGTGTTTGACGGCCTAGCCGGCTTCTATCAATTTTTCCAGACGGTCACCTGGGCCCGCGGTCATCACCTGTTAAAGGTAGGGGGGCAGTTTGTCCAGTTGCGAGACAAGCATACGTATGGTGTAGGCCAAACTGGTGACGCTACATTCTTTGACGCTCAAGGTTTTGTCAATGGAGTGCTGCAGTTGTATGAGATTGCGCTCAACCCCAAGGGGCGCTTTCCCGGCGAATTTGTAGATCCGCCCTTCGGTCCTCCCAACTTTACGCGTCATTTCCGCTATAACGAACCTGCGCTATTTGTCGAGGACACGTGGCGAATCACACCCAGGCTTACCTTGACGCCGGGGCTGCGCTGGGAATATTTCGGCGTGTTGCACAGCGCAGGTGTGGAACACACGCTGGACTCCAACTTTTATCTTGGATCAGGCAACAATTACCTTGAACAGATTGCCAATGGCCGTTTTCTGCGGACTGTAGATGCTCCAGGTGATTTGCGAGGCCGTTTCTACTTGCCAGACTACAAGAATTTTGCTCCACGGCTGGGCATTGCTTACGACTTATTCGGAGATGGAAAAACTGCCCTTAGGGCCGGCATTGGGACTTTTTTCGACCGGAGGGTCGGATGGGAACTGTTCCGTGTTTTTCTGAATCCGCCAAGTTACAGTCTTGTGCAGCTTGCCAATGCTGCAGTCACGCCGGAATTACTTGCCAATCCCTATGCCGCGCTTCCGGATGCTGCAATCCAGTTGAGCCAGAGCGATTCAAAACCTATTGCCACAAACCTGCGCAGCTCCTATACGGTGTCATGGAATATTACCGTCGAACGTGAAGTCCGAAACAGCATGGTTATAGGAGCATCTTACCTGGGGTCGAGTGGGAACCGGCTCTATTCCCAGAATGACCTCAGCCGTGTTGGCAGCGGCGGATTGCTTGACTCAAGCTGCGTCAGAACGAGATTCGCCGCGGACAGTATTACACCACTAGGCCCCGACTACACGAACTGCCCTGGGCTTAACTCCAACGTCTCAGCTCTCACCCTGCGTGAGAATGGCGCTCATTCATCATTCCAAGCTCTTGAGCTTAACCTCGACAGCCGTCGTCTGGCGCGGTCGGGGATCGAATTCGGCACGAACTACACCTGGAGCCATTCGATTGACAACGTTAGTGTGAGTGGGCTCAGCGGCTTTCTGGGCAACACGCCGAGTGGGTACCTTGATGCCTTCCAGACAGGTCTTGATCGGGGGGACTCTGACTTCGACGTGCGTCATCGCATTGCAGCGTACTGGATTTGGCAGATCCCCCTGGGTAGAGACTCGCGAGCATGGAAACAACGCTATCTGTTGGGGGGGTGGACGATCAGTGGGCTTCTCAATTATCAAACTGGCCAGCCGTTCAGTGTTGCCGACTCTGGGGTGCCCGACTTCGACTTCAAGAATATGAACACGCGGCCGCGCCTTACCGGGCACGCGCCTCGTCCCGGCGTTTTAATCCCTGATCCAGTTTCACCCAATCATTTTCTCTATCTTCCAATCAACCAAGTCTATGATGCGAGCGGTGCTTGCATAGCTAATACGGTTCCATTCGGTTGCGAAATTTCTGTCAACGGACCGTTTGATGGGACTCTCGCCCGCAACACCTTTCGTCAGCCAGGGACGTACTTCCAGAATGCGGCCCTACTCAAGAGCCTCCCGCTTCCATGGAAAGAGATGACCCTGCAATTCCGCGCTGAATTCTATAACGTGTTCAATCACCCAAATCTCTATGTAAACGGTGGAACGAACGACGTGAATGCCCCTTCATTCAATCAGCGCGATGGCCAAATCGTCCCAGGGGTGACCGCCTCCTTCAGAGACAGTCGTCAGATCGTGGTAGCGCTGAAACTGATTTTTTAGATTGATGCCATTAACAATTATTTTGTCAGCATCAACTCTCTCTCTCTCTCTCTCTCTCTCTCTCTAGCGCGAGTCGCAGCGTGTCTACTGGTCAAGCACTCTGAGACCCCCTTCCTTGCCTCCTCGCCTCCCCCGTTTGACGCAGCAGCTAGACCGAGCCCACTAGATAGCGTTCAGCCAAGTAGACGTCATTGCTCTGTAGCAATGAGATGTTCGGTTAATCACGCGATTAGTTAAGGGTCAGTTGCTCTGCACTAGCTAACTTTGCATTCGGGCGGAACTTTCGTGAGCCCCGCCAGCGCCTGCCAATGCCGTGGATGCGGTCGGCGTCGACCCGAGCGGATCAACCCTGCGTAGGCCTCGGACACTTGGAGTGCTTGCGCGATTTCCCGGACCCTGATTCTTCCGAGTCGCGGCTGGATTTGCTGAAGGTAGTACTCCTCGGTTAGCCACTCAGGCAGGCTCGATGGCGACCACCACGAGATCGCGACCGCATGATCGCTTAGCGTTTTGGAGATGCGAGCTTTCTCTTGCTCGGTTTTCCGTTTCGCATGCCCGATTAGTGCGACGTTAGCCATGGTCTCCTTAGCGGTTTCGACTGTGCACGACCGGCAATAGCGACTCTTGACGCCCTCCGTGCCACAGAGTTCACAAAGTCTAGGCCGCCGCGCAAGGGGGACGGCGACTGGCGTAAATTCATTCCCTCTGCCTTCACTTCGGCGGCGTTGCGTTAAGCGTGTCGGGAGCAGCTGCTCACTGTGTGCGTTCTTCCGGCTGCTCCAAAGTGCCTGCGCCACCCACTCCGCAACCGGTGCAACTGCGCGTGCCCATACGGGGCCTGTCTCAGAGAGTCGCGCCGCGTATGGCCCCATAAGTCTTGCGTTGCCGTTACGCTCCTCAAAGAACCACTCTCGCCTGAGCGGCTGGCTGAGGAAGGAATCGAGTACGTACGAGTCCACTCGGGGCCGCACAGGTTCCAAAAGGTCAAGCGCGAAACTGTCGCGATTGGACGTGTCCACGTGCAACACACCCATCCCTGGATCGAGGCCTAACGCAACCGCCGCCAGTCGGGCTTCCGATTCAAGCACGGCATAGAGGTAATTCAGAATCGCGTTCGGAGGATTGGCGGCGAGACGAGGAGATGCGGTCAGGGGCGAAATCCGTGCGCCGAAGCTGCGCCAATGATCGGGGAGTCTAGGCAGGTCGTTCCTTGGGAAATTGATCGGCAGAGTGCGCCAAGCGGACCAGTATGCCAAGGCGCCCTCCGATTCGATCAGTCGGATCGTGGCGATGCTCTCAGCAGCGGGAAGCTTAGTCCTGAATTGGGCGATTGTGTCAGCGGTTGTGGAGTTCAGCAACTTGTTACGTGTCACCTGCTCCTGGGCGGCGAGTTTTCGGGAGATCAGTTCGCGCGCGATCGGCAACGCCGTCCCGGATGAATGCGCCAGGGCTTGGGCACGTCGGAGTCGGGCGTCGGAAGGAAAGACGGGACCAGTCGCGGCGAGAACCTTGCCATCGCGTTCAAGCATAGTGAACGCTGCGTCCTGGTCTGCGAGCCAGCGCAATGCAGCAAGCGACACAAATCCGTCGGAGCCGATCACAACCAGACGGCGAAGGCCATGTCCGACACGCGGAAGGCGGAAGTGTCTGCGATCAGCACCGATGCCGTCGTCCAGAAGAAGGTGACCGCGATCCACACGGACTTGGACGCCGTAGCCGGAGAGGGAGACGACGCCAGAGCGGGGCACCAGTGAATTGTGGGATTGCGGCTGTTGGCGTAGGTTTTCTGTAGCTGCCATGGAGCTAATCCTCCTTGGTGGTCAGGGCTTGTCGGCTGCTGCGAACAGTCGGCAGGCCTGCTTCATATTTCCAGTTACCACAGTCGCGCGTCTTCAGCCAGGATCGCATCTACTGGCGTGTGCGACTGATGAAGCTGTTGATATTCAGTCATAATCCGAAATGGGACCGCATCGTCAGGATGCGTCTCTTTCTCGATCCGCTCAATTGCTTTTTTCAAGTAATACCACTGCTGTTTCAGTTCCACGACCGCGTCCTTTGTCTCTTTGTCCAGCTTTTTCCGTTGGAGGTAAAGCCTTATCCTTTCGACCAAAGATTGCGCCTTCACGTCAGATCGTAGGCACGCGGAGATGATCTTGAATTCGCGATACACGACGCTATTTGCAATAGGGCAAGCCCAAGGCAGGCAACGTTTGAAAGATTGACGCCATGCCATGTATGGGAGGCCTGCCATGGCGTTGGCGAGGTTCAGAGGTGTCAATTCATAGCGAGCCTCGAGAATGAATCGCAGCAGTTCTTCCTGGGCAAATCCCGCCTCTTCTTCTGCGATCCGCCCTGCTAATGTTCGCTGCTGTTGTTCCAGTTCCTGATGGCGGTGCTCAGCTTCCGCAAGCGCTCTAGCCCGTACGTCGTTCTCGTGTTCCATGCCCTGCTGCTGATGTGTCCCCTGGGCTGCCCGTAATGCGGCTTGAGCAACGATCAAGGAATTGCGGCATTTTTCTTCCGTTTCTCCTGCACGGCGGACTTGTTCCGTGAGTTCTCCGTACTGCGTGCGGTCCCGGCGTTGCTCCAATGTCTTCGTCGACATCGAGGAAGGCCTACAGAACAGTAGGAATTGATTGCGCGGCGGTTCGGGTAGGGTGGAAAAGACGCTGCGAATATCCGCCGTTCTGGCTGCTTTCGATAAGTCATATCCGATTTGCCCCCAATAATGCTCGAGAGGCCAAACAAAAGAATCACGCCTTCCCTCCAAGTTAGTGTCCCGAATAGTGCCCGCTCCCTTCGGGCGGCCTCTCGCCCTAGACGCTCGTGAATTCTTGTCAAACGAAATGTTTGCCATCAAAATATGCAGCACTCTACTTTATTGCCATCTTTTATATCAAGCTTATAACATCATTGCCATCTAAATAAGGAAACCACAGACCGTAGCAACTAAGACGATGAAAACACGTCGCTTATCCTCCATGGCGTGCCGCGATACTACCCCATTCCCAGCAACAAACGCCAAGCCGCCGCTCGGAGCCGGGCGTTGAAGGTGCTCCGCCGGATGCGGCGAGGCATGCCGCTATCTAGGGCCGCGATTGCCGAGCACGTGAAGGTCGCCACGGTCAAGAAGTACCTGGGAACGCACCTAAAGCAGGACTTGCCCGGGAAGCGCTGGAAGGCAAGCAAATCGGATCGGCTGACCGACCGAATGAATGTTGTCACTCCACTGGGGACAATGGCGGTACCGATACACGGCTCGGCGGAACGCTCCCGCCTTGGCCGGTACAGCGCTGCACTCAGAAGATGGCGGGAGGGGAAGCCCGACGCTGATGCTGAGTTGGCCGCGTTTGAGGGTCAAACCGTTGCCGATCACCCCCTCATAACCGATGTGAAGCTACTGGCCACGCTTGAGGAGGCTGGAGTCCTCGACTTTGACGAGCTGTATGCCTCGCTTGCAGGTGGGAAATGAGCAAGCCTGACAAGTCGACGCGTGGTTGCGTCATCTGCGGCACCACCGTCGCTTTGCAATGCAATCACGTCGGCGGTCAGAACCACGTGGCATGGTTTCGGATGTGGTTCTGCGTCCCACACCACGACCAGTTCCACGCGCTGGTAAGAGCCGCCGGTATTGATCTTGAATACTCCCACGATCCACGTGAGCGGCTCCTGCGCGCGTTGCAGGCAACCATGGTCTGTCAATGGATGTTGACCGACGCACTGAAAAACCTATCAGGGGGGAACAATGAAACCAACCCGAGAGCCTTTACCAACAAAGACGATCAACCATGAAGTTCATGAAATTTTCGTGCGTGCTCATACAGTCAGCGTGCGGAAGGGGCAACCACAGCTCCCTTTGCCTCCCAAATGGCCGGAGGAGGTGCTGGTCTTTGACGCAGAAACCACGCTGGACACCTCCCAGAAGTTGAACTTCGGCGCTTACCGGAGGCACAAGTTAAGCCAGGCGGGATATCAGTGTGTGGAGGAAGGCCTGTTCTATGCGGATGACCTCGACACCCGACAACGAAAGATGCTGCAGCATTATCGGAACGACCCGAAAAATATTCCGGCGATGGAAGTAAACATGTTTCCGCCACAGATGCGGCTGAAGCTCTACAGACGATCTGAATTCGTGGAACAAGTTTTCTGGCGAGCAATGCGCAAGCACGGCGCGATGATCGTCGGATTCAACCTGCCCTTCGATCTTTCAAGGTTGGCGGTTAAGTCATGTGCCGCTGCACATGGAGGCTGGTCACTCGTTCTGTCTTTGCGCAAGAGCCGCAAGACCGGTGGAATGGAGGTTGACCTCGAGCGACCCCGGGTTGTCATTGCCTCCAAAGACAGCAAAACGGCATTCATCCGGCTCAGGGATATTCTCCGACCGGGAGAATGGCCGCGTCCGCGCGAAGGCCGGTTCCTTGATCTGCGGACACTGGGCTTCGCCCTGCGGGACGATGCGGACAGTTTGCAAGGGTGGTGCAACAAGTATGGCCTTCGAGGCAAGCTTGATCACAAGCCAACGGGGCAGATTAGCGCCCAAGAGATTGACTACTGCCGAGCAGACGTGCGAGCTACTGCAGGTCTCTTGAACGCAATGATGCGGGAATTCAACCAGCACCCCTTTGAACTGCTGCCCGACCGAGCCTATTCGCCTGCATCCGTTGCCAAGGCTTATCTAGAGGTGATGAACATTGCCCTGCCAAAGGCGAAGTTCAAGGTTTCGGACAAAGACCTGGGAATCGCTATGCAAGGCTACTACGGCGGGCGCGCCGAATGCCGGATTCGAAAAACACCCGTTCCGGTCGTGCTGCTTGACTTCACCAGCCAGTACCCTACGGTGAATGCCCTCCTCGGCAACTGGGACGCGCTCACCGCTGAGAGCGTCAGTTTCGAGGATTGCACGGATGAAGTGCGCGTGAAGCTGCGAGGCCTGGAACTGGGTGATACCTTCAATCCTGCCTTCTGGAAGGGCCTATCGTTCTTCGCGCTCGTGTTACCACAAAGAGACATTCTTCCAGTGCGGACTGTGTACAACGGCCGGACCCAGAACATCGGCATCAATTACCTGACGTCTGAACAGCCCATCTGGTTTGCAGGGCCTGACCTAGTTGCATCGGCCCTACTCACAGGGAAAGTCCCACAGATCGTGAAGGCGATTCGGTTGGTGCCTCAGGGGCGGCAGGCAGGCTTGAAGAATACGAATCTGGCGGGGATGGTGACAATCAGTCCAGAAGCGGATGATTTCTTCTGCCATGTAATCGAACAGAAGAGCGTGCACAAGCGCACAAACAAACCGCTGGCACATTCACTCAAGACCATCGGCACCTCTGGCAGCTATGGCCTATTTGTCGAGGTGAACCAGGAGACTACGAGCAAGCCGGCGCATGTCAAGGTGTTCTCAGGTGAAATTGCACGTGAGGCCGCCTACTCCACCGTGGAGAACGCTGGTCAGTGGTACTTCGCGCCCGTCGCATCGCTCATCACTGCCGGGGGTCGACTGCTGCTAGCCATGCTCGAACGCTGCGTCGCCGATGCTGGCGGTAGCTACTTGTTCTGCGACACGGATTCTCTCTGCATCGTGAGCAGCGAGCAGGGCGGACTTGTTCCCTGTCGCGGCGGCCCGTACAGGCTGGATGGGCGTGAAGCGATCAAGGCGCTTCGGTGGACGGAATGCGATGATATCGCCAAGAAGTTCAACCGCCTCAACCCGTACGATCCGGACCTTGTACCCGACCTGCTGAAGATCGAGGACATCAATTTTGTTGACTCCGATCCCCGTAGGCTGCAAAGGCAGGTCATCGGCCACGCGATCTCGGCCAAGCGCTACGTGCTCTACACGCAAACCGGGAGCGACATTTCTATCGTGAAGGCCAGCGGCCACGGGCTCGGCTACCTCTATCCACCAAAGGATGGATTCAACAAGCAGGCGGATGCGTCGGAGTGGGTCGTGGAAGCGTGGGACTGGCTGCTGGGGAACGAACTTGGGTTAAAGTGCCGGGAACCACGGTGGCTCGACCTGCCTGCACTGATGCGCATTTCGCTCAGTTCGCCAAATATTGTGCGCAATCACCGCCCCCGGTGGCTGGCGCCCTTCAATTTTTTCTTCCTGCCGTTGCTTTCCGACCTCGACGGGTATCCGGCCGGATGTAACCGCTCGAATTCGAGGTTCATCGCGCCCTTCAGTTCCAACCGCTCGGAGTGGAAAAACCTGAAGTGTATCAACCTACTGGACGGGCGGCATTACCGGATGGCGACGTTGCCGAACGACCGACAGGATAGGGTCGTGCCGGAAACGTTCAGGACTATTCTGCGACAGTATTTGCGCCGTTCAGAAGCCAAGTCGTTAGCACCTGATGGGACCCCGTGTGTTGCTGATACGCGAGGCTTGCTCCAGCGCGTTTCAATTGTGGCGGGCGAGATTATTCCGGTCGGGAAGGAAACAGATCGGCGCTGGGAACAGGGAGAGGATATGAGTATGGTCGATTTCAAGGTATTGGAGTACAGAGCCGCCAATAACATGGTGGTTGCTGACCCGACCCTCAGAGATGAAATCACTACGCAGGGAGTGCGGAAACTAATGCGCACGACCGGGTTGAGCCAACACACCATCGAAGCCATCCGAGCGGCAAAGCCGGTTCGTCGCGCGACTCTGAAGAGTTTTCTGGTTGCGGTTAGACGATAAAGATCGCGATTGGGTCGTGCCATTTCGAGAAGGGAAACAGTCATGCCGTACAGAAACCCTGAACGTAAACGCCAGTGGGAACAGCAACATAGGGTGCAGCGCAACGCAAGGCGGAGAGCGCAGCGCCTGGCCGCGCGGTCGGCACACCGGAATGTCCCGAAGCCGTTGCCCGACCCGGTTGCAGGTGAAAATCAGCCAGGCGGCTGGAAAGTGGCGCTGGGCTTGGCCGTGGGGATCGGGATCATCCTGCTCGGGGCGATGGCCGGGGTCGATCTGCCCACTGGTGATCTGGGTCAATAACGGGGTTCGGGCAACTCGAACAGCTAATTACCTGATCCCGTTGTGGATCGTGATTGGTTTCTTGCGCGTTTTCCTGGCACTCTACCTCTCCTTGCCCCGCGCCGTCCCGCTCCGCCCCAGGGTGGGGGGGACCATGCTCCACGCCGCTCCCAAACGCCCCAGGGCGCACACAAGGGGTGTAGCAGTTTTCCCGCTCATATAAGCCTACCCCCTCCGGCGCTTGACACCCTCCAGAACTCTGTCTTATCCTAAGCGAACAAAAAGCGAAGATGCACACCCTCCCTCTTCTCCCCGACTGCGCCCTGCACAAACTGATTGGCATCGCCCGCCTTGCAGCTGCAGGCGATTCTCTCCGTGAGGGACACGACGTCGAGTACTTTACCCTCTCCACGCGCTCGCTACTCAACCGTGTCGTCAGCCGCCGCTATTTGCCCTTCACCTGGGCTATCAATCCCTATCGCGGCTGCGAATTTGCCTGCAAGTATTGCTATGCCCGCTACACTCACGAGTTCATGGAGCTGACCGACGCCGATTTCGAACACAAAATCTACGTGAAGCAGCACGCCGCCAGGCTTCTCCGCCAGGAATTGAAGAAGGTTAAGCCTGGCGAAGAGATCGCCATCGGCACCGCTACCGACCCTTACCAGCCCGCCGAGCGCCGCTACGAAATCACCCGCTCCCTGCTCGAGGAGTTTGCCTGCCACCGCGGCCTCGAGCTCGGCATCGTGACCAAGTCCGATCTCGTCATGCGCGACGCAGCCCTGCTCCACGCAATCACGCGCCACAACCGCCTCTTCGTCAACCTCACGGTAACCACCGTCAACGCCGAACTCGCACGCCTCCTGGAACCGCGTGCCCCACGTCCCGACCTGCGCCTGGAAGCCGTGCGCCAGCTCAACCTCGCTGGAGTACCCGCCGGAGTGATCTGCGCTCCGGTGTTGCCCGGCATCACCGATGCCCCGCGCGACCTCGAAGCCGTCGTCGCAGCGGCCGCGGAAGCGAAGGCGAAGTATATCTTTGCCAATCCTCTGTTTCTGAAGCCCTGCTCCGCTAGCATCTTCCTTCCCTTCCTCGAGAAGGAATTTCCTCAGCTGGTCGCCACCTACCGTGAACGCTATGGGCAGCGTGCCTTCCTGCCGCCCGCCTACGGCAAGCGTCTCTCCCAGTTGATGGCTCGCCTGCGTCAAAAATACGGGATCCGCACGGACTACGAACGCTACAGCCGCCGTTCCCACCCCGTCGCTTCCTTCTCCAGCAAAGACCAACTCGACCTCTTCCAGAAATCTGCTTGAGAGAACATCCCGGCCATTTCTTTGGCCCGGAAAGAAAGCGAACGGACAAGAGAGGACGCCCGTGCCCCCTCGGAGAAGTGTTGCCCGCTCGACCCGCGGACCCATCGGGTTCCCCGCACAATGTAAAATCATCGGCTCGGGTGCAAGGCCTCGTAAGGGTTCGCAAACGTGCCCACCAGGCGTCCTATCTTTCGCTACATCGTGCTCGCCGTTCTTTTCCTCATAACGGCTGCCTACGAAGCCTTCTACCTTAGAAACATCCTCGAGGACGAGCGGCGCGCAGTTCCGCTCGTCATCGTAAAGAGCGCCAGCAACCAGATCGCGTTCGTTTCCGAAATCGCCGCCCGAGCCGGCCTGCAGGTGAACGATCGCATCCTCTCCGTCAATGGCGTGCCTTACCAAGGAACAGGCCTTCTGTTCGACGCGCTCCACCACCTGCCCGCCGGCACCCCGATCCTGGTCAAGGTTCAATCGGGCAGTCCTCCGCATCCGGAGGAGCGCATCGTCACCCTGAAGGTGACCAGCAGCCCGGCCACCTTCTGGGATATCACCGGCGATGTGGTGCTGCACATCCTGCTCCCCGGTATCAGCATCCTGCTGGGCTTCTGGGTGGCAGCCCGGCGGCCGCAGGATCCCCTAGCCTGGATGCTGCTCGCCCTCATGCTTACCTTCCCGCACATTCTGCAGACCCACAAAGTGGAAGGCTGGCTCCCTGGGTGGCGCGAGGCGGCCATGCTCTACCACATGACGTTGGCCACCATGCTTCCCGTCGTGATGTTCCTCTTCGGCAGATTCTTCCCCGAGCCATTCCCCCGGGGCTCGGGTCTGGACAAGACGTGGAAGGTGATGCAATGGGGCATTGTCCTGCCCTACACCGTCTACGCCCTCGCCAGCGTTGCGGTGTCGGTGGGCGACCTTTCGAACTTCCGGGCGATGGCGCCGCTCGATCACTTCTTCGAGCGCTTTGACCGTCCGGCGCTCGTGGTCACTTATATCCTGGTCGTAAGCTTCTTGGCGGCCGTGGGCTGCAAGTACTGGCTAAGCCGCTCCTCGGACGCCAAGCGCCGCCTCCGCATCCTTTTTTGGGGATCCATTCTGGCCTGGACCCCGGTCCTGATCGTTAGCCTCTACGCCCGTTTGGTCGTGCAGCGCCCCCTCTCGGATCTGATCCCGCAGTGGGCAATGGTGCTCCTCCTCATTCCTCTCGTTCTGTTCCCACTCACCTTGGCCTATGTCATCGTGGTGGAGAAGGCGATGGGCGTGGGCATTGCGCTGCGGCAGGGCCTGCAATACGCCTTCGCGCGTGGCGGAATTCGTGTTCTGCAGGCTGGGGTCAGCGCGCTGGTGATCTGGACCGCCATCACCCTCGCCAGCCACCAGAGTCGTGCCCGGTGGGAAAAAATCATCGTGATCGCCCTGGGCGTGGTCGCGGTCTTTACCGTCCGCCGCATCGGCGACCGATTGCGCGGCTGGACCGACCGCCGCTTCTTCCGCGAAGCCTACAACGCCGAGCAGGTGCTGACCGAACTGAGCGAGCAGGTGCGCACCCTGGTCGAACCCAAGTCCCTGCTCGAAACCGTGACCCGCCGCATCGCCTCCACCTTGCACATTCCCCGCGTCGCCGTGCTATTGGGTGGGGATGTGTATAAGCCTGCGTACGCTGTGGGCTACGGCGACTTGTCGCAGGTTTCCTTCCAGCCTGGCGCAGGCACGGTGAGGCTGTTGAGCCAGCACAAGGAACCGGCGCAGGTATACCTGAGCAATCCCGACGCCTGGGTAAACACGGAAGAAGATGTCAGTGATAGCGAGCGCGCGCGGCTGGCTGAACTGGGCTCGGAGTTGCTTTTGCCGCTGGCCGTGCGCGACAAGCTGCTGGGCTTCATTTCCCTCGGCCCCAAGAAATCCGAAGAACCCTACACCGGTTCCGATGTTCGCCTGCTGAAATCGGTGGCGGCTCAGACCGGCTTGGCCCTGGAGAATGCCAACCTCATGCGCACCATCGCCGACGAGGTGGCGCAGCGGGAACGTCTCAACCGTGAAGTGGAAATTGCGCGCGAGGTGCAGGAGCGCCTCTTCCCCCAGAAACTGCCCGCCATCCAGGGCCTCGACTACGCCGGCCACTGCCGCCCCGCGCTGGGGGTGGGCGGCGACTATTACGACTTTCTAGCCCTGCCGCACGGACACCTGGGTGTGGCCATCGGCGACGTCTCGGGCAAAGGCATTGCAGCCGCGCTCATGATGGCCAGCCTGCAGGCGTCGCTGCGCGGCGAAGCCACGCGCGCTCCGGAGAACCTCGCCGTGGCCGTGGCCAACATCAACCGCCTGGTCTACGAGGCCTCGCAGGCCAACCGCTACGCCACTTTCTTTTACGGCCAGTATGATCCCTTCGCTCGCACCCTCGCGTACGTCAACGCCGGGCATAACGCCCCCATGCTTTTTCAGGCCCAGGGTGGCGCCGCTCGTCTAAGCCGACTTGAAGTGGGCGGGACGGTTGTTGGACTCATAGAAAGCTTTCCCTACCAGCAGGGCTGCGTGACGCTCGCACCCGGAGATTTGCTCGTGGCCTTCACCGATGGCATCAGCGAGGCCATGAACCAAGAGGACGAGGAGTGGGGTGAAGATCGCCTCATCCAGACCGTCAAGCAGTGCCCGGGGCTCGACGCCCAGCAGATCCTCAACCGCATCTTCGTGGACGCCGACAGCTTTGTCGCCGGCGCCCCGCAACACGATGACATGACCCTGGTGGTGCTGCGAGTGAAGTAGGAGTGAGAAAGTTTCCGGTTCCGGTGAGGCGATCAGGAATCCGCATTCGGCAATCAGCACCCCGCATTCATGAAACCTGGCCACCATCTCCAAGAACCTTCTCTATAATCGAACCCGGATGTCCTCGCCTTCGCCACCCGCCGTGCCTTCGCAGATCGCGCCGTCGCTCACCTTCCGCGAGAAGGTGGAGCGCTTCTGGTTGCGCGTGACCGAAGGACTGGAACTGAATCAGCTCTGGTCGCAGTTTGAGAAGGACGCGCGCGCCGGCTACCAACTCTATGCCCGCGAACTGGAGGGCAAGCAAGCCCAGGACACGCGTCCCGGCCGCAGGTGGCTGTACACAGCGCAGCAATTCTTCTGGGCCATCCTCGAGAAGCTGAGCCCGGCGCGCCGCGTGCTCCTGCTGCTGGCGGTCGTGTTGATGGTCTTCAATCCGGAATTCCCCTGGCACGGCCGGGAAGGGGAGCTCCACATCGTCAGCCTGGATTTTCGCCTGTATGGCGGGCTCCTCCTGCTTGGGCTGCTGATCCTTGAGGTGGCAGATCGTGTGGTCATGAAGCGCGACCTGGAGATCGCGCGCGAGATCCAGACCTGGCTGCTGCCAGGCTCACCGCCCGCGGTTCCAGGCATGGAGATGGCGTTCACCACGCGCCCGGCCAACACCGTCGCCGGCGACTACTACGATGTCTTCCGCCGGCCGGACGGCACGCACCTGCTGCTGGCGGTAGCCGACGTCGCCGGCAAGAGTGTGCCCGCGGCCATGCTCATGGCCACGTTCCAGGCCAGCCTGCGTACCCTTTCGGGGACCCGGTCTTCCCTGCTGGACTTGGTCACGGGGATCAACCGGTACGCGTGCACCAACAGCCAGGGCGGCCTGCGCTTCACTACCGCCTTCCTGGCCGAGTACGATCCGGCCACGCGGGCTCTCTCCTACGTGAATGCGGGACACAATCCGCCCATGCTCTGCCGTCGTTCCGGCGCGCTGGAGCGACTGAAGGCGGGCGGGCTCCCCATCGGCATCCAGGCCGACGCCGCCTACCAGAGTGGCAGCGTGACTCTGGCTCCGGGGGACTGGCTGGTCGTCTTCACTGATGGCGTGGTGGAAGCTGTGAACACGCGCGGCGAAGAGTATGGCGAGGCGCGGCTGCTGGCCTCAGTGGCGACCTCGTCGGAGGCGGCACCCCAGGAGATGATGCGCCGCATCCTGGCCGACCTGGACGCGTTCGTGGGCAATACACCGCAACACGACGACGTCACCTGCTTGTTGCTGAAAGCTACCGGAGCCTAGAGGAATGACCGGTTCCGCCTGGCGGGTGATTTCCAGATTAGCTGCAAGATAAGATAGATCCGAAACCCGGCTGCGGCCAAAGCGGTTCGCGGGATCGCGCACTGGCCGCTGGTCACAGCTGCCAACTGCGCAACCGGCGAGATGCAGGCGGTCAGGCATGGCTGTAGTACACTCCGATTCGCCTTCCAGCGAAAAACGGGAAGCCACAGGGGACAAAAAGGTGCCTGCAGCACGAACCCGGACGGGACATGCCAAGCCCAAAATCTTAATCCGCCGAGCGCAGGGAGGAGGGGCGGAGGGGAGCCCGATCTGGGGGAAGGTGTGGAAGCAAGGCACCGCAGGCGGACAGAGCATGCGCCGGGGGTGGGCGGCAGGCGGGCGCTGGCTGATCTTGCTGCTTCTGCTGCAAGCCTTCGCGGGGATGGTTCAGGCTTCGGACAACCGGTTTGCTCCGGATGTTGCCGAGCCGGGTTCGGTGGAGGCGATCGCTAAGGCCACCGGCGACAGTCGTTTTCTCTCGCCCTGGGTGGCGTACCTGCCGCAGTCGGCCACGGTGCCCACCCCGGCCGCATTTTTTGGCCGGATCATGGCAGCGCCGGGGGAACTGGTCAACAGCGAGAAGGCCTACGAGTACTGCCGGGCGTTGGCTAAGGCTTCGCCGCGAGTCAAGGTGTTTACCCTCGGGCGCAGCGAGGAAGGAAGGGAGATCCTCATCGTCGCCATCGCCGACGAGGCCGGCATCGGCGACTTGGACCGGCTCAAAGCGACCACGGCGGCGCTGGCCGACCCGCGGCGGACCGACCTCGCGGCGGCGGAACAATTGATCCAGAATGCGCGGCCCATCTATTACTTCAACGCGGCGCTGCACTCGGACGAGACGGGGTCGACCGAGGCCATGCTTGAGATGGCTTACCGGCTTGCGGTCTCCGAGCAACCCATGATGCGGAGAATCCGCGAGCGACTGATCGTGCTCATCAATCCGGTTTCCAATCCGGACGGCCGCGACAAAATGGTGGACTGGTTCTACCGCTACCTGAAGGGCAAAACGGACCGGGCCACTTTGCCGCGCCAGTCGCCACCTTACTGGTCAAAATACACCTTTGTCGACATCAACCGGGACACCCATCAGCAGACGCACGAAACCACCAAGGCGGTACACCGCATGTTCTACGAGTGGCACCCCACCGTGGTTCACGATCTCCATGAAGGCGTGCCGCTGCTGATGACCTGGAATGGCACCGGGCCGTACAACCCGGATGTGGATCCCATCACCTTGAGCGAGTTCCTGGAGATGAGCTTCCACGAAATGCGGACGCTGACCGCCATGGGGATGCCGGGGGTCTCGACCTGGAATTTCGGAGAAGGATTCTCCGAACTCTACCTGGATTCGGTGGCCATGAACCACAACAGCATTGGCCGCGGATACGAAACGTTTGGCAACGGAACCGCTGAGACTCTGCACCGCGTGCTCTCCCTCTCCGACACCACAACGGAGTGGTACCGGCCTTTGCCGCCCCCGGCCGAAGTGACCTGGTCGATGCGCGACAACCTGAACTACCAGGAGACGGCGGCGCTGGCAGCGCTCGATTACAGCGCTGACAACGCTCCGCAGATGCTGCGCAATTTTTACAAGAAGGGCTGGGATTCATGGCAGAAGGGCCTGCACGAGCCGCCGTACGCATTCCTGATTGCGGCCGACCAGGGAGACCGGCAGCGTGTGGCGCAGATGGTCGGGCGATTGCTGGGCCAGCATATCGAGGTAGGGGTTGCACAGGCGCCGCTCGACATGAAAGAGGGCAGCTTTCCCGCGGGCACATACGTGGTGCGGCTTGATCAGCCCTACCGCAACTATGCGGTGGATCTGCTGACACCGCAGAATTATCCCAAGAACAGCCCGGAACCCTACGACGATGTTTCCTGGGAGTTGCCGGCGCACTATCACCTGAAGGCAGTCCCGACCGCCGACGCGTCCGTGCGCTCGGCTCCGCTCACCACGTTGAACGAGCCTCCGCATCCGGCGGGACACGTGGACGGCACCGGTCCCCTCTTTGTGATGAAGGATAGCGGACAGGAAAGTCTGCTGGCGGCGCGTTATCGGCTGGGTAAGTTCGACGTTGAGATTGCGGAGAGGCCCTTTCGGCTGGGGCCTACGGAGTTCCCGGAAGGTTCCTGGATCCTGCCGGGGCAGGCGGGGGTGAGCGCGGCGCTGCTGCAGTCGATGGCGACCGAGTTCGGGCTGGACTTTTCCAGTGCGGCGGCGGCGCCTGACGTGCCGCATCATGCCGCGAAGGTGGCGCGGATCGGGGTCTGGGTGCCGTGGGCGGACACCGATTCGATCGGCTGGATTCGCTACATCCTGGACCAACGCCAGGTTCCCTACTCCTACCTGCGCGATGAAGACCTCCGCGCGGGCGGCCTGCGGGACAAGGCCGACGTGCTGATTTACGGGCACGTGGACCTGGAGTTGGCGGAACAGATCCAGGGATTACCCAAGACGTGGGGACCGATGCCGTACAAGAAGACTCCGCAGACGCCCAGCTTTGGAACCCCGGCGGCGTCAGACGACATCACCGGCGGAATCGGATGGGCAGGCCTGGGAGAGCTCGAGAAATTCGTGGAACAAGGTGGACTGCTGGTGACGCTGGGCAGCGGATCCATGCTTGCGCTGGAGGGAGGGATCGTGCGCGGAGTGCGGCGCGCGGCTGGCGGAGTGCCACGCAGCACGCAGGGCGGCGGAGCGGCGGCCGCGGCCGCGGCACAGAATGCGGAAACACGGACCCCCGGTGCCCACCTGCGCGTGACCTTCGATCGTCCGGATCATCCGTTGTCCTACGGATACCCGGTCCACAGCTACGTCTTTCGCCAGAACTTCCCACTGTATGACTTGCCCCGCCACTGGTTGCGGATGGCGTATTGCACGACCTGCCTGGACGGCCCCATCGACCGCAGCGGTGTGGTGCTCGAGTGGGGCGGGGCCGAGGGAGAGTCCTTCGTGGTGAGCGGACAGGCGTGGGGTGAGCAGCGCCTGATCGGACGGCCTGCGATTCTCGACATGCCGGTGGGGAAGGGACACGTGGTGAGTTTCAATTTCAATCCTTTCCACCGCGACCTGAACCGTGGCGATCAACGACTGGTGTGGAATGCGATCCTGAACTGGGAAGCGATCGTGAAGGAGAGCGCGGATCCGCCAAAGCCGGGCGAGGACGAGGATTGACACGGCCCACGCCTAAAGACGGGGAATTCTTGCTTCATTCGAGGACCCGGTTAGGAAGAGAACAGGTGCGGGGACTTTAGACATCCGTCTCAGACTTTGAGCCGGAGATCGAAGAAGCAGCTGTCAGGTGGGCGTCGTAGGCGTAGAGGTATCGCCCCTGCCCGGCCAAGATTCCATAGACGGCACGCGCGTCGGAAGTGAGAAACCTCATCCCGGCGATCGCTGTCCAGAACCCAAGAATCGTACTGATCGGGAAGGTGCCAAGTGGTAAGGTAGCCGTGATTCAAGTTTGTCATGCGGGAGGGGACAGCTCCGATGTCCAGGACACAGGAGAGGAAGGCCGCCCACATTTCTGCGCAGGTTTGGTTGTTCGCCAGAAGCTTTTTTGAGGACCCCGCCATGCTTGGATCGATCGTGCCGAGTTCTCCCTTTCTCGTAAATGACGTGCTTTCGCAGGTGGACTGGCAAAGGGCGAAGGTGATCGTGGAATACGGGCCGGGGGTGGGTACCATGACGCAAGAAATCCTGAAGCACATGCGCCCGGATGCAGAGTTGGCGGTCATCGAATTGAATTCCCGGTTCGTGCGCTTCCTGCAGGAGAGGATCGACGACCCACGATTACGGATCATCCACGGATCGGCCTCGAATGCAAGGCGGGTGCTGGCCGAAGTCAATCTGGAGCGCGCTGACTACATCATCTCCGGAATTCCCTACAGTCTGATTCCGGATGCAACCCGGCGCGATATCCTGGAGCAGGCTCGTCAGATTCTCGTTCCGGATGGTGCCCTGCTGGTCTATCAGTTCACCAGTGCAGTGTTGCCCTATCTCAAATCCATCTTCGGATCGGTTCGGGAAAATTTCCAGCCTTGGAACATATTGCCGGCCCGTATTTTTCACTGCACGCCGTAGGCTACCTGGGTCAACTGTGGAACGGAGCGGCTTGGCAAGCACGCACCCGCTCCCTCCTCGCAGACTGGGGAAAGATATTGCCAGCGACACAAATTGGTTGACGAAAACTGTCAATACGACGCGGGATGGCATTCGAGCGGCCCGGGACCGACGGGCGGCGGTATCCGCAATTGCTGGCTAAGCTTCTGATTTTTCTCGCCAAGCGAGGTGACTACCCGATTTTGAGGCAGGCGGCGAGGAGATTGGCATGCCAGGTGCCTTACAAAAAAGCGTTCGAGCGAGATAGCTCAGACAACCACAAGTTGGGCAAAGTACCTGGGGGAGGGTACGAAGCCGGAAGCAGCGGGAGGAAACTCCCGCTGTTTCTCTTTTGGCGGCGTCTGGGGGGCAAATCGCTCAAGTTCTGACGAAAGCTCAGTTCAACCCAGTTTTCTCCGTGGCTTTGTGTCTTCCTGGCTGATTGCTTCGGCGCGCCAGAACCGAGCCGTGCGGTCGACGGGAAGCGCCCAGGCTTTTCCGGGATGGATTCCTGAAACTGACAATGTTTGTAGGGTGTTAGCGCCGAAATTTGTCAGCGATGGCGGATTTCGTGCCCGAGTTGAGATTGCGTGCCGAGTAACCGAAGGATAGGGCATAATTGAAAACAGGCACCTTAGGGGAGAGCCGGGTTCTTACCAAGGTAACGTTCGACTCTGGCCCGTCAAATGCGATGATTTGGGAGACACCGGTGATTACGGGACAAATATAATTCCACCGGGGATGAGGGAAAAAACGAGATGCGGAAACAGAAGGGCTTTTCATTAATTG
>Ga0187766_10000253_pt1 | contig 29164 bp, 34 predicted proteins | sample 0216_QUI02_MP05__4_FD_132971 | JGI IMG/M metagenome (GOLD analysis project Ga0187766, IMG submission 132971) | Tropical peat soil microbial communities from peatlands in Department of Meta, Colombia - 0216_QUI02_MP05_20_MG | ecosystem: Environmental > Terrestrial > Soil > Wetlands > Peat ... | reverse complement strand
CGAGGCTACGGTGACTAGGAAACAAAGATGCATGAGTTCACGCAGGCCTACGAGTTACGCAGCCCTATACGAGTCGGCACGAGCGGCTGGAGCTATGAGGACTGGGTGGGATCCTTCTACCAGACCACTGAGAGACAGAAATGGCTTGATTTTTACGCCAATTTCTTCAAAACCGTTGAGATAAATAGCACATACTACCGCGTATCCGGCCAAAAACTCGTTGACATATGGATACAAAAGGCGCTCAAACACGAGGGGTTCGAGTACTCGCTCAAGTTTCCTCGGTTTTACGAACTTGACGATCTTGACACGCTCGCGACGGAATTCGAAAACACAGTCGTCTTCCCGCTGCATCAAAACAATCTGTTAGGCGCCATACTCGTGCAACTGACACCTTACGTCAAGCGTATTGAGCACGGTTATCGGACGGGCAATTTGGAGAAGCTTGCCCTGTTTCTCAATAAGCTTAGTACGGACGACTATACCTATTTCGTCGAGTTTCGCCACGCTTCCTGGCTGGATAATACGCGTCAGGATCTCGAGCCAGGAACGAGGGACACGCTCGCGCAGCATAACGTCGGTCTTTGCATCGTCGACGGACCTTCGTTTCCGACAGTGCTATCCGAGGCCACGCGAAAAACGGACAGCGCCTATGTCCGATTACACGGAAGGAACGTGGAAGAGTGGTTCAAAAGACACAGGAGTGACGCCTCCTTGTCAAAAAGGTACGATTACGTCTACACAGAAGAAGAACTCATCCCGTGGAAAGACCGAATAACGAAGCTCGAAACCGAACTGGGTGGTAAGAGACGTATTTGGATCTACTTTAATAATCACCCGCGCGCCAATGCCCCGCGCAACGCGTTGATGTTGATGAAGCTACTCGAAATCACCAAGCCGGAAAACGCTGAAGATACATTGCAGAGTACCTCTCCCACCACTTTAGGGGACTGGGCATCTCGTTCATAGCGACGCGCGCGTTTTGCGCTACAGCTCTGACTCTGTTTTTTGCTCCTTTACTTCTGTCGGCAGCTCTTCGTATGTATCGTAGATCGCAGCCTCGTTTTTCGAAACGACTACAAATCGCCCATCATCCGTTCTAAAGACTGCGCCGTCTGCGAGATCGGTTTCGGTCGTGATAGCTGCAATAGCGTTTCTCGGTTTGCATCGATATTCGCGTACCTCGATACCTTTCTTCTTGAGATTGACCAAGAATTTTTTCGGCATTTTCTTCGCTCCTTGTGTTCGTTTACATTTCTCTTCGTTGAGTTAATGTGATGGCAAGAATAAACGCAACGATAAAGTACGCTCCCATGACGTACAGACTCAATCGTACGTCGGGATAGTACTGCGCCAGCGTGAGCGTCTGACCGGCGCTCGCTGCCCGAGGAGCTGTCATCGTTGTGAATACCTTATCGGTCGGATATGGAACGTCCAATATATGCGTCGCAATGCCGCTCGCAAACGTAATAGAGAACCACGGCTTGAATTTAGCAATTGAGCCGACGGCGTCGATGATAGGCAGTATGAGGAAGAGACTGAAGAACGTGAGAATAATGGAGTATACTGAAGAGCGCATTATGGCGCTGAACAGATAGGCAATCGCGAGGATAGCGAATAGGTAGACGAGTGCGTACAGGAACGACAGGGTAATATTGGTGGGGACGTTCCCGTCGATCACTCGTACGGAAATTTCGGCTATATAGTAGTAGAGAAAGATGGTGCCCGCCGAAACGAGCGCGCTCGCGATGAACTTTCCGAGAAATATGGTCGTCTTTCGTACGGGATTCGGAAAGAGAAAATACCCTGTTTTCGATTCAAACTCTGATACGATGGCATCCGCACCAAAAAACGTTGCACTCAGAATCGACAAAATGCCAAGGAATGAAAGCATGTTGAGAACGAACTGTTTCGGGTCCTTAGGGTACGACGAGCCGATTGCCGGCGGGACGACCAAAAAGATCGCACTGATGATAATAGTCAGGAGAATAATTGCGAATAGCCGCTTGCCCCGGACGTACCGTAGGAGCTCATATTTGGTAACCGTGCTGATTTGACGCAGACTGCTTGGTGCCATGCTACGCATCCCCCTCAGGAACGAGAGACAAATATACGTCCTCAATCGCGGCGTGCTGAGGTGTGAACGAAACAACTTTGACACCGGTGCTGAGGACCCCCCTCAGCACTCTGAACCGCTCTTGCGGCCCTCCCTTAACACGTACGACGAGTGTGCGAGGTTCAGTGCGTTTCAAAGACTGGACGTTTCTGAGCACTCTAATCGCGTTAAACTCCGCTGGCGAGACCTGCTCTAGGGAGGTAATGACAACGGCTGTCTCTCCTGTCGTCGAAAGGTTTTGAACCGAATCATACGTCAAGAGAATGCCCCTATCGACTATCGCTACTTTGTCGCATACCTCCTGCACCTCGTTCAACAGGTGTGAACTCATCAAAATGGTGATATCGGTTCGTTTGAGCTCTGTTATGATCTGGCGTACTTCGACCATACCTCGCGGATCGAGGCCAGACGTAGGTTCGTCAAGAATCAGAATAGAGGGGTCGTGGAGCAGTGCTTGAGCGACTGCGAGTCGTTGCTTCATTCCCTTCGAGAACGTTCCGATGCGACTGTTCATCACTTCGAGGAGCTTCACTTGTTCTAAGACGGCTTGTGAACGTTCCGCGATCGCGTTTGTCTTCATTCCGCGGATCGTTCCAATGTACGCGAGACATTCTCGTGGAGTCAGTTGTGGGTAGAACTCTGGAATCTCTACTACAGCTCCGACGCCGTCGAGCGCTGCCTTTGGATGATGAATAACGTCATTGCCGTTTAGATAGGCTTTGCCACTCGTTGCTCTCAGAAGGCTTGTCAGAATTTTGATCGTGGTCGTTTTGCCGGCTCCGTTCGGACCGAGATAACCCACACACGCACCTCTTTCGACCGTAAGAGTCAGGTCGCGGAGCGCAACATCATGGCCGTATCTCTTCGACAAATGCTCGATTACAATAGGTTCAGTCATTTAATCAATTTTTATCCCCGGTTTGTGCGTTCGACGCAGTCCTAGCAACGCCTGTGTATGGCATACCGCTCGCTTTATACGTTTTGGTTTATGACGTCCGGTGTCATAAACGGTCCGTGTCTCGGTCACGTCGACTCGTACATTCAGTGATGATGGAACCCCCGGCTTCATCGGATTTACGTTGAGCTCCAAGGTTGTCGTTCGAACAAATCAGCCAATTGTGCAAACGGTTTGCTCATCGGACATAAGAACGGAGATCGACAGGGCTAGGAGGCATCAACAGATTTATTAGAGATAAATCAGATAGCTTCGTTGCGGGGCTCGTGGTCTAGCTGGTTATGACGTCGCCTTGACATGGCGGAGGTCGAGAGTCCGAATCTCTCCGAGCCCACTCGTTTTCCAGCTTCTTTTAGCGGAAAAGAGCAGCAGCGAGATTCTTTACTCAATGAGAGCGGGGCCCCTGATTGTACAACCGTAGTACAACAGAATGGTGCCTACATCCGTCTCCCTGAAAAACAAGATTACTGTACAGCCGATAATACCAACAGAATGGCCACCAAACCGCGCAAAACAAGTAATCCTGCCGATTCTTAGGTCGGTATCCGTGCAATCGCGATATATGCGGCGAGATAGACGGTGTATGCAGAAATAAAACTCACCCCCATGCCCATTGAAAAGGCAGCAACTTGGCCCTGCAGTGCAAAGACGAGGCCTGTGGAGATTGCCACTGCAACGAGTATAAATGCAAGGACGGATAATCTCTGGACAAGTGTATTGTCGAGCTTGGTGGTAGCAGCAACTATCGCCAGTCCGGTTAAGACAATCAGAAAACCATTGGCAATATGCGCGAGCACAACTAGTCCGTCGGTATAGCTTAGGAAAGCAAGCGGTGTATCTACAGGGACAGCCACGTAAAGGTTAATTCCCATTCCCATCCAATATTGCGCAAACAGCAGTATTCCGATTACGGCTATCAGTCGTTTCAAGGTTTGACTACGCACACAGTGACGTGCATGTGCTAGCGATAAATAGTTGCCCCGTGAAACACTGGAGCTTTCTCCTAAAAATCCACTGGCTTTAGTTATGGTACCACCCGGGTTTAGAGCATTTTTTCACCGGTGACTAAAGAAAGGATAGATGATCATCGTCATCATCACCTTGTTCGAGCGATCATTGCAGATCAGTTCCCTTGGCATCGCGTGCTGTTTCATCTCAAACATAATCTTCCGAGCACATACTGCGAAGGGCAAAATAGATCCAGCAAAGCGGCTAGCGTGTCCCTGCTACTTCTGGCACGGTTGAATCCTGAGAACGGAATGGCAGCACCCTGACCTGGTCGATTGGCCGGCGTCAGTTTCGGAAGCTTGTCTCTTCTGCTCTCTTTTTCACTTATCGGTCCGCAGGATAGATTTGCTTACCAAAATGATCCCTTATTTTCTTCTGCTGTTTCCTGCTCTTTAGTCCTCTGCTTGGTCGTACCTCTTTTCCCTGATTTTATCTTTGGTATCGGTCAAGCCGATCGTTCCAGATCTCCGCTTCCGTGTCGATTAGTGGCCTCGCCTCAGATCGGCGACTAGGATTTGTCAGGCGAATATGCGAAACTGCTGAAGAGATCGCTCGCCTATCGCACGCTCTAACCGCACACGATGTGACTGGAGTGGATCTATTCACTGCTGTTAGCCGTGAGGGTAAGCCGTAACCTCGCCTTCTGCTCAGGCGTTCTTCAAGAAAATGATTCTCTCTACATACGGGAGCCATTGCACAATGTGATTGCTGAGAGGAAACATAGTGCGGTGACGATCGCTCCGAAGAGCACAAACTCACAAGCGGAAGCGCGCTTTGGGTAAAGATTAATTGCACGGCTACAAAGACTGGAAGCTGGAGCAGGTGGACGGCGTAGACGTTTTGAGTGAGTACGGTCGTCACCCATCCCGTCACAGGCGAACGGCTACCGCTCGCCGTGATTAACAGCTGTCCTGCCGCTTCTGTAACACCGACTATGACTCGAAGTCTGGACAGGTGGCTAAGCAGTTAGCTGTTTTGTCCGCGTTCACGTACGTTAAGTGTTTATACGGTCACTTGGACTCCTTGGACACTAGGAGCGAAGGACTGCAAATGCGTCGCGTCTCCTGGGTAGAACGTGCGGAAGTAGTACGTGCCGCTCGCGAGCTTGATATTCGTCCAGCCGTAGGTGCCTGCGGAGCTCGTGGTGGTGGGATTTGTTTGTCCCGCGCGCATGGAGAAGATTTCCCACGTGCGGGCGGCGCTCGAGTGCACGTGAAGATAGACCTTGGCGTTCGCAATGGGGCTCCCCGTGACGAGCATGCCGAGCGAACCGGAGAACGTGTACGTCCCGGCCGCCACCTTGGTCGCACTCAGCGTGAGTGAGGTGGCCTGCTGGGTCGGCGGTATCCACGATCCGGTCGTTGTGGGCGGGTTTCTCGTGGTGCGCATCCATAACGACGGGAGGTAAGATGATCCGAAGTGTGCCGCCGTGGGAAGCGTTACGAGTCCGGCGAAGAGGGTTACGAGAAGGAGTACGACTACGATAAAGGGAAGCGCTTGAGGTAATCGCATGGAAATTGCCTCCAAGAACGATAATTGTTGCTTGAAACGTTTTTAACCCCTAACGACGTGTAAGCGGGCTTATATAGGTTTCGATTTGAAACGGACGGCGACGGCAATGAGCGACGCGCATAAGCAGGCAAAGAAACGGAATCAAAGAATGGTTGGCCAGCGTAGCGCGTATCGTTCGACTTGGCGTTTAGGTGGTAAGATGGACCAGAAGTATCGCCCGCATTGTGGGGCGATCGACCCACTACGTGCCCGCATTCTGTTAGAAATGCGGTAACAAGCTCAGCAGCGACACGGCATCAATGCCGCGAAATGCATCAGTAGCTCCACAAGGCCCGTCGGCATATCGACCACAATATCCTCCGCTGCTCGCGACGCCGATTCAAAAAGCGATACGTCCTTTACGGTGCGATAGGATTTCTTTTCTTCCATCTCGCCTTTCACGTTTCTTTTTCTAACACAGCGTTCGCGCAAACGCATAAAACCGCAACCTTTATCGCGTCTTGCGGTGCGTTGCTGGGTCAAGGACGTCTGCGAACCAGTACAAAAGGCGGGCACTCGGTCGTGCGTGCGATGCGCGCGGGAACTACTGCAAATGGGTCAATTGTAGAAACATCGGCAAAAAAAGGCGCGACAAAAACCGCAACCGGCACAACATGAGGCTCAGCAATAGACTGTACTTTACTGAGCAACCTCCTTACGGCACAGTACGAAACCGATATGGGTATTATCAATAACATCCGCACGTAATAGTGCCACAGGTCTACCCTAAGCCTTACGTCATCTCCTTATTCCCACGCCGAAGAAGGGACGGCTCGCTCGTTCGATTATGGGTGTGCGACCAGAACGGGCGTGTTATTCAGCCTCTCGGACCGCGTGAAGTACCAGTCGTTGGCCTTACTCCCTTCTAACGATCTTTCGTGACAAGCGAGTTTACAAAGACGAAGCGAGAAAACACCATGAAGAAGATTCACGTCGTGTGTGTCACGCTCATCGCTCTATTCCTCTCCTCTCTCGTGGCCGGCTGCACAAATTCGGCGAACCAGGTGGGTCCGAGCCCCTCACCGAGCAGCGTAGGATTGATCTCGCAGCACCGAATGACCTCGGCACCCTCGTCGAACACGCTGCCGCCTTCTCAGACCGTCGCAACGAAGAGGGCATCATCGGTGGCGTCGGGAAGAGGCGCTCCCGGCGCGCAGCTCCGCACTACGGTCGCGCCTGAGTCCAACGCGGACTCATGGCTGCTCACTGGTGTCCCCGTCCATCGCGGGAGTGAGATGCGCGTGTTCACGGAGCTCTACAGCCTGTCCGAACACAAGAACATCTGCGGCGCCGTAAATTACTACATCGATGATCGCGCAGCGGGAGGCGACTGGCACATAAGTAAGGGTGACGCGTGTGAGGCGATCTCCGGATGGCTACGCCTCTATCCCGCCGATACGATGAGGCTCTCTCGGGGGCTTCACACGCTCAAGATCGATTATCTCGGCAACGCGAAATACGCGCCGTCGCAGTACGTGGCACGGTTTACCATAACTGACAAAGCCCCCTCTAGTACGGCAATCAGTGCGTGACGGCGCCAGCGTATCGGAATAGCTATCGCATCAACTACGAGACGCCCATAGGCCCCCCGCGGTCGGCCCGGCGGTCCCCCATGCAGCCCCATATCCCTCACTACCCACCCTCACCACACAGACCCCCTCCGGCGGTCGGCTTGCGGCTGCGATGTGAAAAAGATCTAGGGGGACGCGATTGCGAGGTCACTGATGTCACGCCCAATCAGAAGTGCGTTCGCTCCTCATACTCATCGGGTTCGCACAGTTCACCGTCTACGATACGTCGCGTAAACAATATCCCGTTGTCAGTGGATATGGAGTTTTGAGCGCATCGCCGGTGATAAAATCATGGAGCGCTGGGCGAATATACTGGAGTGCGAAATATTACGGCAGATAGAAGCATGCGAACGTAAGTGCGTCTGCACCTTTGATGTGCGTGTGAAGCCTCTCGATTCAGCGCTCACTTGCGAATTATCGTATCGTTGTCTCCTCGCGGAGTTTACGCATCGTAAGGTCCCGTGTCATTTGGTGGGATAAACGCGCATTCACGAAAAACTATTTACTCATCTAACTGCAAGCGCTGGCTATGCAAGCGAGCACATCGGGTACCCAAGATTACAAAGAAAGCATGTATGCTGGTCGGGGAATTCCGTTAATCGGTGACAAATTTCCCGAGATAGACGTGCAGACGACCCACGGCAAGATGACACTGCCAGGCGATTTTTCTGGCAAGTGGTTCGTGCTGTTCAGCCACCCCGCTGACTTTACGCCGGTATGCACGACTGAGTTTGTGGCGTTCGCGAAGCGCTATCCGCAATATCAGAAATTAAATGCCGAGCTCATCGGGCTCTCCATCGACCAAGTCGTGGCACACATGAAGTGGACCGAGTGGATTCAGCAGAACGTCAACGTGGAGATTCCGTTTCCGATCATCGCGGACACGGGCAAGGTCGCTTCAATGCTTGGCATGATCCATCCTGGCAAAGCGTCGAACACCGTCAGAGCGGTATTTATTGTCGATCCAAAGGCGGTCATTCGTCTCATCATCTACTACCCTCAAGAAGTGGGAAGGAACATGGACGAGATCATGAGAGCACTCGAGGCACTGCAGACTGCCGACACGCATGGCGTTGCGATGCCTGCCGATTGGCCGCGAAACGAGCTTATCGGCGACAAAGTGCTCATACCCCCGCCCCAAGATGAAAAGACCGCCAAGGAGCGGAAGAAACAGTACGAAAACTACGATTGGTGGTTCTGTTACCGGAAGTTAGAAGACTAGATTGGTGTGGCGCGCCGCATCTTAGTACGAAACACCGAAACGTCTACGATGCTAAACAAGAACATATGAACCCTTTCGTGACCCAAAACGACAGAGCGATTGAGTATATCTTACCTCAAGAGCTTGCCCAGAAGCTCGACTGCGACGACCGCGCATTTCTGCTCGACGTGCGTGCGCCTGACGAGCTGCAAGGGGAGCTGGGACACTTGCCGCACGTGGTAAATATCCCCCTCCCTCAACTTAAGGATCGTTTATCGGAATTAGCAGGACAAGAGGACTGTGACGTGATTGCGATTTGTCGCACAGGAAGGCGATCTGAAGAAGCGGCGCGAATCCTACGTGATTCACGATTCAAGCGAATCCAGGTTTTAGAAGGTGGAATGCTCGCTTGGCGTCGCAACCCAGCGACAAAGCGTTTGTAGCTAGCACATATTCCCAGATGAGTTCGCTGCCGCGTCCTCGTGGGCAAACACGCACCTCCGGCAGCGTAGTGGTATTCGACGAGGCGGCAGCAACTTAATCGATTGCGAAGCTTAGCTTAAAGCCATACGCGGACGAGGTGCGCCCCAATCAAAAATTATTCCGCCGCCACACGTATGCTGATTGTTTCTTGTCCGCGTGGATTTGATCCAGGCAATTCTCAAACCACGTTACCATTGTGGAGAAGCTGGCTGCCAAGCGCTGTCGCTAATATTGCGGTGGCCGTGGACGTTCAAGAAAATAGAAAAATTAACTAAAAAACCAAATAGAGCGCGCCGAGTTGGAAACTCGTTTCCAACAGATGGTATATCTGCTAGATACTCAATACCGGAGGAGTGTCGCGCACTGGTTTGCCTCCAGTGCACTATGAGACGGCGGCGATTCTCGTTGCCACCGCTCACGATAGCCACTGCGAAAGGAGGTGATAACAGTGAAGAAGAGCGTAGGAATACTGATGGTCGCACTCATGGCGCTCACCGTGGTAAGCACCGCCGGAATCGGCTCAGCGGCACCTGTCTCATCTTACGGCAGAGACATCATCAAGCCCGTCTATCTAGACAGGACGAGGATAGACGCCGGTTATATCAGGATTAGCCAACGGACCGGTCAATTCAGCATCTTTTTGAATCGAGGAGTGCTAAAACCCAGGACAAATTACGCCGTAGTGTTCAGGGTCAACGGGCGCAACTATATCTTTGTCAAAGTCTTCAACTCAGACTTCCACAGGACCCTCATCCTCTACGGGAAGCTCAGCAGGGGACAGACGAATTTCATACGGGACCACCCATACGGACGATTTGATCTTGTATCTCTGAGATAGGTAGGGTGCGGGCGTAACTTCGTCCTCCCCTTCTTTTTTTAATCTGCAGCAGAAAAAATTATAGGGACGCGATGGACTTGACGCAGAGGGTCGTCCGCCAAAAGTGTGCTAACTTTTAGTGAGGTCGAGGTCTCGCACGATCAACGGCTGCCCTGTTCCCGACCAATCCCGTTCTCGCCTTTAAATGACGCGCTTCGCGCGCTGTCCAAGCTCGATAGTGCGCTGCTTAGAGCGAATACGTGCGAACACGCACTATGAGCTCTGCATCTTCGAGGCGAGCATTACCACTTTCTTCGCTAAGTTCGTGCACTCCTGAGCAGACTGATCGTCAGGCGTACCCTGCGAGACCGCGCCAAAATGCCCTCCAGAGGAGATCGGATCGCCGCATACGACCATACCGTGTACGATAAAGGCCTGCAAGAGCGCCATGATGGTCGTTTCCCTGCCTCCCGCGCGGTGTCCAGAGCTGACAAACGCGGCTCCGATTTTGTTTTCCAGCTGCCCCCTCACGCTAATCGAGTCGTCGATGAATCTCTTAATCTCGCTTGCCGGCAGGCCGAAGTACACGGGTGAACCGAGCACGATGCCGTTGGCCCACACGAGATCCTCGTTTGATGCGTCTGCCACTGCTTTGAGTCTGACTTGCGCGCCTTCTATAACCGCGGCGTCTGCTATCATTTCTGCCATCGCTTTTGTATTTCCGGTGCGTGAATGGTAGATTATGAGCACATTAACCATGATAAACCCCAAGATCATGGTGAAACGAAACGTCTTTAATCTAACGGCGTATATCGCAGTGGTTGTCGCACTTTATGGAGTCGGCGAAATTGCTGTGCTATGCGCTTTCACGGGCTTGTCGCGATCGTTATGCCGATAAACGCTTTCCGCTATAAGCAACGATTGTGTCGAAGGGTGTAGCCTCTAATCAGTGGGCCGTAAAAACGATAGCGAACTTCGACTTAAGCTACGCGAGCTTCAGAGCGCGTCCTCACCCCGCTCCCCCGTCCTGATCCGAACGATCTCCTCAACGGGCAACACGAATACCTTACCATCACCGATCTCGCCCGTGCGAGCCGCCTTCGCGATGGCGTCAACCACCCGATCGACGTCCTCGTCCCGCACCACGATATTGAGCTCGAGTTTCGGGAGCAGGTCGATCTGGTACTCACGACCGCGATAGATCTCGGTGATCCCCTTCTGTCGTCCTCGCCCCCTCACCTCGACTACCGTCATGCTGGGGAATCCCAGCTCGTCGAGTGCGTGCTTTACGACATCAAGTTTGGTACGTCGTATTATCGCCACTATCTCCTTCATGTTCACCTCAGTGTGTCAGCGTGGCTCGATTTGTCTGCGGCAACTCGCGCAGCGTACGAAATGGTGCCGCGGCGATTAGATTCGATACGCTTCCTCGTCGTGCCTCGCTAAATCGAGTCCTTGTATTTCTTCGTCAGCACTTACGCGCAAGCCGATTGTTAAGTCTATCGCTTTAGCGATGATCATCGTCACGACAAACGAATACGCGAACGTTGCGACCACTCCGATCGCTTGGATGCCCAGTTGCGCGGGATTGCCATACAAGAGCCCCGTTCCCGCGGCGTTGATGAACGGGCTTGCGAAGAGCCCGACGGCGAGAACTCCCCATATGCCAGAGAACCCGTGGATACCAAAGACGTCGAGCGCGTCATCGTACCCGAGCCGCGGCTTGATGTACGAGATTGCTGCATACGACACGACCGCTGCGCCGAAACCGATGACCATAGCGCTTGTGACGTTGACGAATCCCGCAGCGGGCGTGATTGCGGCAAGCCCCGCGATGGCGCCTGACGCCGCGCCGAGCATCGTTACCTTACCGAAGCGGTAGTACTCAATGAGCATCCACACGAGCAGGCCGACGGCGGCAGAGGTATTCGTCACGATGAACGCCGAGGTGGCGAGTTGTCCAGCAGCGAGCGCAGATCCGGCGTTGAAGCCGAACCAGCCGAACCAGAGGAGTCCGGCGCCCAGGATAGAATAGGCGAGCTGGTGTGGAAGCAAGCTCTTGTCTTGTCGCGCCCGCAGCAAGAGCACAAAAGCCAGTGCGGCGACGCCGCTGTTGATGTGCACAACGGCGCCGCCCGCAAAGTCGAGCACGCCGAGCTGTGCAAGCCAACCGCCTCCCCACACCCAGTGGGCGATGGGTAGGTAGACGAATGTGAGCCAGAGCGGTACGAAGAGCATCCACGCCCCGAACCTGACCCGTTCAACAAGCGCGCCGGAAATGAGGGCGACCGTGATCGCCGCGAACGTCATCTCGAATACGGCATAGAGGCTTAGGGGGATGGTGCCGTAGAGCGCGTGCGACTCGATGACGCTGTGGAAAAAGGGGTTCAGCGGCATCCCGATAAGCCCGTGGATGTCACTACCAAAAACGAGCTCGTAGCCGTAGATAAACCAAATCACGCTCACAGCTGCATAGGCCGCAAACGACAGGAAGAGGGTGTTGAGTACATTTTCTTTTTTTACCAACCCAGAGTAAAATAGGGCGAGCCCCGGGATGGTCATCAGGATCACGAGCGCTGTTGAGATGAGCATCCAGGCCGTATCACCAGAATTTAAGACCGCAACAACCAAGGTTTGTTTCCTCCCTGCACACGACACGGCTTACTTCTTACGAAGTAGGTAGCCGGAATCCTAGTGCCTCTCATTTCATATATCGTATAAATACCATTCGTTTTGCGATCCTGACGGTCTAATGTAGTGAAACGGTGATTTAAAACCGTGCACATGCCGGTCACAGTTTACGTGAGCACGCGTAGCGACTCACGAGACAGCGACTCGGGCGATTTAACGACGACTCACTCATACGCATTACGCGGCTTGACATTCCGCTCGATTCCTGCGCTTTTCGCTGCTACTTTCGCCATATAACGCGTCTAGCTATGTCATGTCTTGGCATAGCACGTTTTTGGAAGGTCGAATCGGCAAAGAAGGAGAGCAGTTTTCACGCACTGCTCTCTCAAGTTGCATCCGACAGATCTGGTTACGGTGCGGTCGTTACGGTGACCTGATTTTGAGCAACAATGCCACTTGGCAGCTGGGTAAGTCCCGTGTTGGTCTTCGCTTGTTGGCTGTAGCTTTGATATTGCACAAAGGCGCTATTCGCATCTTGATCAGCTAGCACCGCAAGGATATCGAACTTCTGCCCTTTGCTTGTGCTTTGCGTCCCGAGGTACGCTTTGCAAGACCAGTTAGCATTCGATTGCGGGGTCAGACATCCACTTTGGGGATAGTAGCGATTCGTTTGATGGGCATAAACAACTACCCACAATTTCTGTCCCTTTGCGATTTGACCCACCTTTCCGGTGACGGTTGGATTGTATCCGACTTGTGTATTGTTTGCCGGAGACGTGATACTGAGTGATGCCGGAGCTGCACCTGCTTTGGACGTGATGGTGGCTGTTGAAACAGGGGTCGGACTGGGGGAAGCTGTCGACGTTTTCGATGTGCAGCCACTCACAGAGGTCATAAGCACTAGGACGATGAGCAAACCAAATAGCTTCGCAAGATTGTTCATGCTCGGTAACTACAGCAATCACCTCTCATAAAAGGTGCATATTTGCGTCTGGCAATGGCAGCAACTACTGTCGTTGACCGGTCGGGCAATGCCGTTCTCCTTGTGCACAAGCAGCAAAGTCACCTGAACCGCCAATAGCAGTTTGCCTGACTGCGTCGAACGGCAATGTGCATTATCGGTTCACGGCAAAATTCAAAACAGATCCGTTTCTGCATGTCGAGCTTTGTGGCGCGTGGTAACTGGGAAAATCAGGTGTAGTGAGGCTAGTTTTTGGTAAAAACGCTCAAAACGCTGAATATGTATTTAAAGTCAATAGCTAACGGTACTTCGTACTAAAGAACAGGGAGGTGATCTAATGGCGGAATTGAGAATCATCAAGAGGATTCCTGTTGGGCCGGTGGCGTTGATTGGTGCCTGCATTGAAGCTGTGATAGGGTTAATTTATGGAGTGATTTGGGCGATCGCTATTCTTGGACTCGCTTCAGGCATAAATGCTGCGTTGCCACACGGGCTCAGCGTGGGTTCTGGGGCTACTGCTGCGATAAGCGTCATTATTCTCGGGATTGTCTTCGGCTTTATTGGCGGCTACATTATAATCGCCATCGTCGCACTTCTTTACAACTGGCTAGCTCCCAGAGTCGGCGGCGTCAAACTTGAATTCGAATGACGAAGAGCACAACAGAAATCACGGACTTCAAAGTTTTCACTTGACACACGCGTGGCGGTTAGCACCGTCACCTGTCTTTTTTTGCTAATGTCATCATACCGTTCAGAGGCAACTTCTTCATCAGGAGCACATTTCCAAGTCTAAAGCAGTACGCGGCAGAAGGACGCCACGTCTGTCTTCATAAGCTATTCCCACGTTTGCAATAATACTTAGGAGCCAGCCCTGGGTCTCATCCCGCAGCATGAGATATTCTAAAGCGTGAGAATAGTGATAACGCTTAAATTCGTATCACAGAAAAGAGGTAACAATGCTTGACGTTCAATGGTTAAGAAATCGCTACTACTACAAATGGGTCGAAAACCCACTCGGATTTATTGATAGAAACGGTAATCGCTATGCTGGAGTACTCGTAGATTGGCTCGCTGATGGCACGTTCGTTTTTGAAAACTTGACTGCGCAAACACCTTCTGGAGGAACAGTTGAGATTGAGGATCGCATCTCTTTCGTGTTCCCCGACGTCGTGGCCGTAATAATTGGGCAGTCTGTGAGCAATTCTTGGGAGAAGTCGGACAAGTACAGCTACGAGCTCGCCAAAAAAGCCGGACAGCGGAAAGCTAGTGAAACTCAGGAGTCCAGAGAGTCCAAATAATGCATATAAGATACATAAACCGTGCCGTGTTAATTCTTAGTTCATCCGATTGCCCCAGAACATTAGGTTCAGGGACGCCTCGACGAGCTTCGAAGCGAGTCTCTCACCTTCCATACACTTTTAATTGGATTTCGCTTCTAAATACGCGTGATTCAAGTGTGGACAAACGGCAGTGACGACAACTCTTACGGTTTGCTCTGTAAATGAACGTGTGATCAAAGGCCCTATTTGCCTGATACTCCAGGATTCTTACCGACGCTTTGCGTGCTTATATGACTTTAAAAATTACGTCTTGCGGTTTCGTTGTGAGTAAGGACATTTCACCGTGGTCTTGGATAGTGCCAGCGAAGCGAATGACTCCTGGGTCTTTTGTTGCGGTACACTGAAGGCTATATGCATTGCCAAGTGTGTCCTTCGCGCTGGCCTGACTTTGATCTATACCCTTGGTGTGTTGATCTATACCCTTGGTGTGCTGACTTTGACCCGCCATATATGTACTGAGCTGCAAACAGTACGGGATGTCGGGTTTTATCAGGGGGTCCTCGCATTTTCCGTTGAAAGTAGCCGAAGAAGAATCGGAGCTTATAGTAACTATAATGTAACTCTGGCCCCCCGTCTTGCCGTTAGGACCAATGATGCCTTTTTTCAAGACTTCTTTTGGTGGTTGGGAGGTTAATAATTGGGCTCCAACGACCATTGCTGAGCTTAACGTGGCGAGCGCCATAAGCGCCACCAGTAATAGCGCGATGAATCGTCTTTTCATTTTATCTTCACTCAACCCCATAGCGGCTGTTTTCTACTTTCGTTGTAAGTTGGTAAAATGTATATCTTCTTCTATTAAAGTTTGTGTTATTTCAACGCGGCACGCCAGTTCGCTCCGTGGGGCCCGACTCGCAAACTCGTTTACGACACGTGATAGAGAGGCCGACCATAAAACCCAATCGACGGTTCGCCAACGCCACCCGCGTCGAAAACTCGAAGGGCGCCGAGCGATCATTTGGTTCTCTGGCCGGGTTCGCTACGTGGAGTTCGCTACGTGCAGGGTTGATTTCTGATTCTGGCGCTAATAAGCGCGTCTCCATTATCTTGTGGACTGAGCTGTCCGTCTTTATGCGGAGTATCGCTAGGCTTCACTGAGTGCCAAACTATGCGTGAGACTGTAAGCGGTCAAGATAAGGCGAGCAAAGTTTTGTCAATAGATCTTGTTAGCTGCCAGTAAAGCATAGCCCGCGTCCTCTCCACTTCGCATACCTGTCGTGATTATTTCTTGGCTGTCGCGTCAGATGAACGATACCAAATTGAGATCCATCAACCATTATCGAGCTGCCTTTGGCTAAAGTGCGGAAGTCATCTGCGCAAAGACGCGATAAGTTTGGATGAGCCGCTTTGATCGGACACATGATACGCCAGCTAATCAAGCGCCTGCAGAAAACGACAAAAAGAACGATGCTAAATATCTTGCACAACAAGAATGAGGCTTCTAGAACCATAAAAAAAGTAGTGTATAGAAAAGAGGCCGGCGGCCAGCCATCTTTTCTATTCACCGTTTTTCTACGACTAGCTTTCTTGCGTTATCAGCAATTTGTCACCGATACCGCACTACGGGCTTGCGCTGCTTATGGCCATATACGCGCTTGTGTTAGTTGGGTGATTCACAACGGCTTCGCTTTCACTTCTCCGCTACTGGGTCACACTCTGAGAGGACCAGGTATGTTGATCCAGGTGCTTTCGCTCACTGATCCCTTGTACACGTGATCACCCCTAAACTCTGCTGCAAACAGGGTCGGTCCAGGAAGACCTTTTGGATTCAACCTAAACACGAACAAGCCGTTACGGTCAGTTCGCGTATATATGCCCGTCGCTTGCGGGATACACGTACCTGTGGGACACCTTGCCTTCAAAAGCTGCACTAACCTTCCGGGTACGGCGTTACCGCTCTCGTCTAACAGTGTACCGTATAGCGTGAAAGTTCCTGTGTTGAGAGCACTGAAGGACGTTTGTAGCTTCGTGATGACACGGATCGCAACAAAGTTGCTCATTGCACTGGCATAGCGGCCGTCACGACTAAAGAGAGCGAAGACTCTTACTGCCGGCTGGCGTAATCCGAGTGTTTGCAAGTTACTAGCCGCCATTGCGCCAGTGTTCAAGTAAATCCTGGCTTGGCCGCAGAAATTCGTCTTGACGAGAACTGGAGCGACAACGCTCTGCTTGATTAAATTGGCCTCGGTCGCGGTCGCATAAGGCGGGACGACGTAAATCCATACGTACTTATTAGCCAGCGGGTAGTTATGTCTTGGACCGTCGAGTGCTTTCAGCGTAACCGTTAGCGCGACGATCGAGCCCGGCTCTGGGTAGTAATTCGACGCGCGCAGTACCAAATACGTCTGTATACGCTCGTGCCGTACCTCTCCTCTAGGGGCAGCCGTCGTGACGCTAACGACACCAATCGTGGAGACCACCATAAGCGCGACGATCAGCACAGCTATAAGCTTCCGATTCATACAATTTCACCTCCTTAATTCTGTGACGGTGGTATCCGTTTTTGCCACCGTGTATTAAGAACTACTCAGAAGTATGCACGCAACTTAAAAAGCTTGTTGTTTTGTGATTTGAGTTCCACTGGAACTTTCGTAATCGTAAAACGGGTTTCCGGATACGCTCACGGACGCGTCTTCACTGCGAAATAATGCCATCAGCGCGGTAGCTTACCTTTGCTTCGAGTCCACTCTTACGAGCCTGTTTGAGTGCAACAGCAACCGACAAATCGGGTCACGTCGCGCTTTTGGTGTGCCGCAGAGACGGAGTAGGGGACTAGTGATAGATTCTGATTCGACCACTTTAGTCTCAGAAATTTCAGCGAGCCGCACATGGTGTCGACAATCACTGCTTTAACTCCTCTCTCTCATTCAACGGATCCTTCGCCATTGCACCCCAGATCGTGTTGTTTTCGTGCCGTGCTCACGAAAGAGCAGCCTCGCCGTGACGTAGTGCAACAGAGTTTAATGAGTTGTCGAACCAAGCGGTTAACATCATAGTCGTTTTCCTGTTTCTTTCGTAGATGTTTCTTGAGGTGCACAGCGGCTGCGGCGAGCCCAACTTGTGTCTCGCTTGTGAGTCGAACTTAGGTACAGCTCAACTTCCACTGCATAGCAAGGTCTGCTTAGCGTCTTTAGGACTTGAACCTCTAGGCACGGCCGAAAGACATGCGAAATTAACACGGACGTAACGCCGATGCGCTTATCAGCTCCCTCATCTTTGCTCTATGAAGAGGGGCCGCCAAATCCCCGCGCGAAGAGCACATAGTGTGGTTGTAGCTCAAAGCCGAGATCAACGTGCCTGAGTAGCTCACGCGCCTCAGAACTTGTCTTATTAGATTGTCTCTCTCAATGTTGCACTTTTACGCGGCAAATCATCCATTTTAGACACTCTGCAAAGGGCAAGGCTCCGTCAAGAAATAGATGCAGTAGCACACGCACGCAGACGGCTCGAAACCTCAAGCTTGAACGCAGAGCTCGGTTGGCTCGTCTAGCTCAATCACAGTGTCATTCCTGCAGCGACTGTGGGAAGTAACGCCTCGCATATACGCGAGTTCGTTACTACGCGGTCAGATGTCAGGTAAGTCCGGAATCACCCACCTAAGAGTCTGACGCAAATCTAGCGAAAAAATTTCTGACTGAAACTGCGACATTGACGAGTTTCCCAAGGTGTGCAGAAGGCTTTCAGTGGGACTGAGCGTTATCCCACCTACCGACTTCACAGGCACCTCACCGGCTCGTCGCAAGCAATGCTTCTGCAAGCGAGGCCGAGCCCGTCAGCTGATGTGGGCTAACGAACAAACGGACTCCTTCACCGGAAGTTTGACATCATCGCACGCCAATAGAAAGGCATGGCCTCTGGAACGGGGTAAAGTGCGTAAGGTAACCTGATGAAAAATGACGTATCCTTGATATTTAGTCAGCACCTCGATTTCTTGCCCAGTAGCGCGGTGTATCTCTTAGCTAAACAGTTCGTTAAGCGCTATTCGTACGTGTACTCTAGTGCGATGCGCGAAGATGCCCCCGACGGCATCTTAGGCGAGATAGAGGCGTTTCTGTTCGAGGAGATCAGGACGCTCATACGCCGTGATCCGCGCCTGGATCTGCGCTATCCTGACGAGGCTATTCAAAATCTTGTGCTGCTTCTAACCGACAGCATAGAACACAAGCTCGCGCCACAGTGGAGCCGCGTTACATAAACGCCTCTGGTCTTGGTCGCTCTGCGTGTCACGGCGTGGCGTCACGCGCGCCGCTCGTCACTCTCTTGTCGGCCGCTACGATGGGGTCGCTGATGGTGAGGCGCTCTTATTGACGGTTGCGGTGAACGTTGTCACTACGTCCCCCACTTGAATGATATAGCTCTCTGTAAAACTCTGTGGCTCGTCGCGCAGTAATTTCGTGTACGCTGTCGCGGTAGGGACGGTGTTCGTAACGCTTTCGTAGTTCTTGTGTGTGTTTGTGGAGGTTGCGGTCGTCAAGACTGGATTGGACAGCAGCGCTATTGCGCTTGTCGTGTTGTACCCCTGATTGATGGCGCTGGCATAATCACGTGCCTGCGATTCGCTTCCGAACTTCTGATATTTTGCCGTATATTGCAACGTCGAGTTCGAGTAGCCGAGCTTGAAAGTCACCATCGCTGTCGTGTCGTTAATCCACTGGACCGATTTGTTCACCGTTTGCGTCCAAGTCGCGTTGATGTACGCTTGTTGGTCATCATCGATCACTGCTTGGAGCGCTTTATCGTGGCCGGTGGTGCTCGGTGCAGTTTGCGGAGCGCTTTGGTTGGAAGAGGTATTCGTATTGAAGATGCAGCCGGCAGCTAGGGTACTCGCAATCACAGCTACTGCAATGAGGATAGCGACTTTCGATTTCATACGAGTAGTTAGAGACAGATTTCACCATTAATAGTTTTCTATTGTTTGAACGTCGCGCTGTGAACCTCCCTTTTTAAAAAAAGTGTTTACTGAGCCGCACATGAGTGATTAGCAGGGACAGGAGGCCTTCAAATGCGATAAAAGGTAACAAGCTCTCTCGCATACATTGCGATGAAACACGGCGCACCGTGCGACACACGTCGCACGCTCGCTGCTCGCTTATTCTTTCTTCCCAAGAAGGCTGAGCAGCTCAATCGGAATAGGAAGCACAATGACGGAATTGTTCTCTTCACCGATCCGTACCATCGCTTGAAAGAGCCGAAGCTGCAAGGCAGCAGGCGACTGCTCGATCGTCCTTGCCGCTTCAAGGAGTCGATCTGCCGCCAGCGCCTCTCCCTCTGCGAGCGTGATGCGCGCACGCCTGTCGCGTTCTGCTTCCGCCTGGGCGGCCATCGATCGTTTCATCTCTTCCGGAAGTTCTACGTCTTTGAGTTCGACTGATAAGACGTGTATACCCCACGGCATCGTAAACTCATCAACGAACTTGCGTATCCTCTCGCCGAGCTCATCACGCCGTGCAAGAACAGTGTCGAGTTCCGCAGTACCAACGACATCCCTCAAGCTTGACTGTGCGAGCTGATTTATGGCGTAGCCGTAGTTGCTTATCTCAATGACCGCCTTGTCTGCTTGCACGACCTTATAGAAGATTACCGCGTTAATCACGCAGGAGACGTTATCTTTCGTGATAACCTCTTGTCGTGGAACGTCCAGGGTATTAACCCGTAAATCCACCTTTCGCATCGATTGAAAACCGGGCGCGACGTAGCGAAGTCCCGGAGGATATACAGCTCTAAACGACCCGAAAGTGAATTTGACTCCTCTCTCGTACTGGTATATGATTCTGATCCCGGAGAGCACGTACAAGGCGACGACTATGATAAATATAGTCACAGCTCCCAGAAGAAAAGTGCTCGCCTCTATTTGGGCCAACATGTGCTACACCGCTACATCAGACGCGGCCCGGGAAGATGAACTTTTCTAAGCATTCGAGCGGTCCACTTCCCGCAGGAGAAAAGCGAGTGAAGTACGACTGCTCAGACGCTTATCCGCCGGATGGACACCTCAACAAGTCTTGATATCCTCGTTCCCGCCCTGGTATGCCTCGTGCGTCTGCCGTGCATTGCTTGCACACCCGGAACTGGGCCACGTATTTGTTCGCTTTCGCTCGGGCCTCATCAAGCTCTTTGCAGGTAGGCGAACGTCGGTTTGCAAAATGATGAGCTGGAATGAGCGGCATAATGTTCATCATCGTTGCACCGCGTTTGCTCGTTTCGCGCGCGATGTCCTCGATCTCATTGTCGTTTAAACCGGGAATAAGCACCGTGTTGACTTTTATAGTCATGCCTAGCTTTGCGGCTATCGTGATACCTTCGAGCTGATTTTTGATGATGATTTTGGCTCCTTCCACGCCTTCATATTTCTTGCCGTCAACGATGACAAACTTGTAGATCTGTGCGGCCGTCTCGGGATTCAGACTGTTAACTGTGACGGTCAGCGCACGAACGCCTAGCTCATATAGCTGCTGCGCGTATTTAGGAAGGTTGATCCCGTTAGTGCTTACGCATTTTATGAAGTCCTTAAACTCATCTGTGTTGAGGAGTTCAAAAGCTTTTAGCGTCTCGACATTTGCGAGAGGGTCGCCTGGCCCTGCGACGCCTACGATTTTGAGCTCAGGCATCTCTGCTGCAATCTTACGGGTGTATTCGAGTGCCTCATTCGCGTCCATCGTGCGTTTTGCTTGGCCTGGTTGGCGCGGTGTCTTTTTTATGCCTCGCCCGCAAAAGTTACAGCGGGTGTTGCACCTCGGAGCGACAGGCAAGTGTAAACGGGCTACCTTGTCGTGCGCGATTTCATTAAAACAAGGATGCACTTTCGTTATCTCGGCGGGGGTCTCATTGAGAGGGCTCCAGCGTTTTTGCCCCGGTGAGCCTATAACAGGTATTCCTATAGCTTTCTTATTACTCTCTTCAGCCATTGTATCGACCTTATGAACTGCAACATACTCAGCAGCAGGCTGCATTGGATTTTGACAAACCAGCTTTCTTAACAAATCGAAGGCAGATCAAGTATCGCTTTGTGAAACGTCTCAAAAAATCTTACATAATATATTATGGAGATATCAATATTAAAATATTTGCTTGATGGGCCTCGTATGAGCGTCCACATCAAGCCGAAAGCTGTTAACGCAGAAGATCATCTAACTCTCTATTCGCCGCCCCAGTCCTCTTCAGGAAGTTCGCAGCACTTTTTGAGTGCATCGCGGGCGGTCGCCACAGCCGGCATGCCCGCAGTGACCACAAGAACGCCCAACACGTCTAATATCTCCTCGCGTGACGCACCCTTGTTCATTGCCGCCTGCATCTGTGCCGTTGCGCACGCTTCACAGCCCATTGTCGAAACGACTGCGAGGGCTATTAGTCTCTTCATCTTGGCTGAAAGCCTGCCATCGCTCAGAAGCGCCTTGTCCATATCGTAGATGACGTCGAACATCTTTGGATGTGACTCATAGATTAGCTTTAGAAGCGCTGGCGAGAATCCCATGTCTTCTCTAAGTTCTTTTAGCTCTACATCTCCAATAGGCATGTTTCGAACCTCTAAATACTGATGAGTGTTATAATATAAATCAATAGTTGAATCTCTGTGACGAGCTTGTCTCCGCAGAGGAACGCGCATGACACTATGAGTACCTCAACGAATGTTTGGGTATCTCACGTGCGCAGCGCGCGGCAACGCGCATCGCGAACTAAGTGGCCCGGCGCGGGAGGGCCGAAATGGGAAACGTGGATAACGAATTTCCTGAAGATCGCAAGAAAAGGGAGCGTTTAGACGAGCCTGAAGGATTACCGAAAGGCCAGGAATGCCCGCATTACCCGTGCCATTTCAAAGGACAAGTATGCGTTTTTTGCTATTGTCCAAAATATCCGTGTGAAGACCCGCAGCTAGGCAAATGGATCTTGAGTTCAAGAGGCGACGTAATATGGACGTGCGTCGATTGCAAATTGATACACAGGAAGAGGATCGCAAACTATCTGCGCGAACACCCCGAGGCTACGATAGAAGAGCTCAAGCAAATAAACGCTGAAGAATCGCTGAATGATGAGACATAGAAAATCTCGACGCAGCGTGAAGTGAATCCTGTCACCCCCGAGATCGAAGTTAGGCGCCGAGAATCCGGTGGCTATGGGAATTGTACTGATCTAGTAAAAGCGGGCTCTACGTCCGCATGCCCGATCCACAGCGTGGATCAGAGCGGGTGCAATTTCGGCAGTCCATCAATTTTATATAGAACTGCAAGCAATCTAATCACGTCACATCACTATGCTTATAGGAGGAAGATTATGGCAGGACGACCCACAGGACAACTGATTAACGCAGGCGGGCAGCCGATTTTGATTCTCAAAGAAGGCACAACTCGAACGCGGGGCGAAGAAGCCCAAAGCATGAATATTCAAGCTGCACGGGCTGTGGCGAACGCGGTGAGAACAACTCTTGGTCCCAAAGGGATGGATAAGATGCTCGTCGATAGCATCGGCGACGTGGTGATCACCAACGACGGAGCAACGATTCTTAAAGAGATGGATATCGAACATCCCGCTGCTAAGATGGTAGTCGAGGTTGCCAAGACGCAAGATGATGAGGTTGGCGACGGAACGACAACCGCTGTGGTGCTTGTCGGAGAGCTCTTGCGAGAATCCGAAGAACTGCTGGACGAGGATGTACATCCGACAATTATCGCCGCTGGATTTAACTTAGCAGCTCACAGGGCTACCGAACTGCTTAATAAAATGGCTATCGACGGAGACGAAGGCACCCTAAAGAAGGTCGCAATGACCGCTATGACAGGAAAGGGTGCCGAAATGATGCTTAGCAATATAGCTGATATCGTCGTGGAGGCGGTGAAGCTTGTTGCTGAAGATGTCGATGGAAAGAAAACTGTTGATCTTGACGACATAAGTGTCGTCCGCCGCTATGGAGCATCTGTTGACGATTCGCGGCTTGTGCATGGGCTTATCATTGATAAGGAAAAAGTGCACCTGCTCATGCCAACGTCAGTTAAAGACGCGAAGATAGCGCTTTTGAACGTTGGACTTGAGATAGAAAAGACAGAGATCGATGCGAAGATCGAAATTAACGATCCTGGGCAGATGCAATCATTTTGGGATGAGGAAGAGCGAAGATTGGAAGGGATAGCCGACAAGGTGATCGCCGCAGGTGCAAACGTAGTGTTTTGCCAGAAGGGCATTGATGACCTGGTACAACATTATCTGGCAAAGGCGGGCATTTTAGCTGCGAGACGGATCAAAAAGAGCGACATGAAACGTCTCGAAAAGGCGACTGGAGGCAAGATCACGGATACGTTAGAGGATATCTCGCAACTCGGGTATGCCGGGCTCGTGCACGAGAAAAAAGTAGGCGATAATGAGATGCTTTTCGTTGAGAACGGCCAAAATCCCAAAGCGTGTTCTATATTGCTCCGAGGGAGCATTGAACACGTCGTTGACGAGATGGATCGGGCAGTCAACGATGCGCTGAAGGTCGTCGCTCTGACGCTTGAGAATAACAGAGTCGTCGCCGGCGGAGGCGCTCCAGAAGTTGAACTCTCTATGCAACTCCGTGATTATGCAACGACGTTTGGTGGTCGCGAACAGCTCTCGATCCGGGCCTTTGCGAATGCCACGGAAATCATCCCAAAGACGCTTATCGAGAATGCGGGAGGCGATCCGCTCGACAAGATTGTTGAACTCCGAAGCGCCCACGAAAGCGGGGGCAAAAGCTTGGGAATCTCCGTAGACGGCGACGTCAAAGACATGTTGGCCCTCAATGTCGTGGACCCATTGAGGATAAAGTTGAATGCCATCGAATCGGCGACTGAGGCAGCAGTCACGATTTTGAGAATTGATGATGTGATCGCGGCTGGTGCCGAAAAGTCGGGTGCAGAGGGCGAAACTCCCGAGATGTATTGAGGGATCACTCTAAAGATGATTGCCTTTGGCAATCATCCCTTCTTTTTGATTGCGTCAAGCAACGATAATAGCAGGTACACCCTGTGCTTGATTTGATCCGCTGCATTTCTTTGAGCTCTGGCTGGTAACCAGACGCTCCACGACAGATTCAGATACACGGAATCTCCTCCTCTTTCGCTGCTAAACAAGAGTGGACAAACTGCGGCCCCTCTTGCTCGCGCGTTCACATCAGCATTTCGATAATCCAGAACTCTTACCGATCTATCAACCTTTCTTCAGGTCGCGACAGCCAGTCGTTGTATCTAGCGCCCGAAAGCATCACGAGAGCATAAAACACAACTTTTAAATAGTCACGTAAGACTCGTCTGATTGACTCTCCGGAAGGGAATCATAGAAGTATGACAACACGATGCGGTGAGCTTGTACTCTATGTTAAAGAAAGCCCCGCTTATCGCGGTTTTGATCACAACCATTGTTCTCTCGTGCGGCTGTATGGGTGGTGGCCCACAGAACAATAACAAGAGTGCGCCTCTTGCGAACTCATTGCTTATCGTTAGATCAGCTGAGGTAATGGTAGGCTACAACACAAGCCTGTCATGCGTGTTGAATATAACAAACGGCCCAGGCCTCGACAATAGGACAGTGTACTGGTATCTTGATGGAAAGCAACTTGGCCAAAGCTCCACTCATTTCGGCTTTGCCACGTACAATCTTTCTGCAACTGATGTCGCTCAACTCACACCGGGAGGCCACCAGATCTTGGCGGAGTACAAGGGGAGTGTCGATTATGCAGGCTCACGAGGAGAAGGCGCCTTACTAGTCATTGCGAGACCATCACCTTCCCCCTCACCATCACCTTCCCCCCGACCATCACCTTCCCCCCGACCATCGCCTTCCCCCTCACCGTCGCCACGACCGTCGCCCAGTCCGAAACACCGGCCATCGCCAAGCCCGACGATAACACCTACGCCAAGCCCAACCGAGAAATCTAGTCCATCGATAAGGCCATCTGCCAATAAGTCTACCAGAAATCCCTCGACCTTACTCGTTTAGGTTTGACTCGAGATTTCGCCGCTTCATAGCATAGCTTAGTGTAATGAGAAGGAAAACGCGTAAGGGTACTCTTGGCGCGTCGGTTTAAATTCGCTGCCGGGTTTGCAGCTCAACCAAGCGATGATAAGCTACATTTGGGCGGTTCAACCGTTATTTACTTTCGCGCAGCGTGCGCCTCAAGCCACTGCGCGATTGCCTGCAAGTCAATGCCGCTCTGCGCAACTGCAAGCAAAAAGCGCTTTATCGGCGCGTTGGGATCGATGAAGTACCCGTTCCGCTCTAAGAAAAGATCACAGGCTAAAAAACCCGTCCGCTTGCTGCCGTCAACGAATACGTTCGTGCAGACAATGCACTCAAGGAGCGCAGCGGCCTTTGAGAATAGATCTGGGTAAGGCGTGAAGCCATGAATGGTGATTTTCGGTCTCTCCAGGCAGCGTGAAAGTGAATTCTCGTAAATGCCAGGATGAAGGCATGCGCGCCGTTCGCCTTCTATCAGCTCGATCATCATGCGATGCGTTCGACGAACTTCGTCACACGTTAAGTAGGTTACCAATACTACAGCTCCGCCAGTTCCTCTAACACCGCCCGGTAACGTTCTATCGCGTCACGCAGCAGCTGATCGTAGTCATCCTCTTGCAGACGAGGTACATCCATAACGACTATCCCTCTTGGTGACGTAGCACTAATCTTTTACAAATTTGTTGTACATGCGACTCTGAAAACCGTAATACTTGGAAAATCCCTCTGCGTCTCGCTGGTCGAGTGACTTGTCGTTAAATGAAACGAGCTCTTCAGAATAGAGCGCCTTAGGAGAGGATCGTGCGATGACGGTCACTGTTCCTTTATATAGTCGCATAGTAATCGAGCCATCCACGCGCTCCTGTGTCTTGTCGATAAACGCGTTTAGCGCAGCGACAAGCGGCTCATCGATGAGCCCCTGATAAACGAGCTCAGCCCACGCAGAATCAATAAGCCGCTTAAGATCCCGCTCTTTTCGCGTTAAGACTAGTGCCTCTAAATCCTGATGCGCGGTCAAGATGATCGATGCGGCCGGATGTTCATAGATCTCTCTCGCTTTGAGTCCTAGCACACGATCCTCCATGAGATCCGTTCGCCCGATTCCGAGTTCTCCACCAATGTCGTTGAGTCTTTGAATAAGGGGCAATCCGCGCAAGTTCTTTCTATCCACAGAGACGGGCAGGCCGCTCTTGAACTCCAAAGTCACCTCGACCAGCTTATCTGCTTTAATGGGGTCGGCCGTCCATTTGTAGATGTCCTCTGTGGGGGCGCACGCCGGATCCTCGAGCCGCCCTCCTTCGACGGATCGGGACCAGATGTTTTCATCGACGCTGTAAGGCTTTTCGAACGTGATAGGAACGTCAATGTTGTGCTCAAGGGCGTACTCAATCTCTTCTGAGCGCGTAAGATTCAGCTCACGCATTGGTGCATGAATCGGATACTTTGACGCTCGGAACACCGCTTCGAAGCGCAACTGGTCGTTGCCCTTTCCGGTGCAGCCGTGCGCAATGGCGGAGGCGTGCTCTTGATTTGCTATCTCAAGCACTTTTTTAGCAATAAGTGGACGAGCAACCGCGTGTCCGAGTGTGTATCCCTCATAGCAACCATTTGCTTTGATCAGAGGAAACAGGTACTGTTCGACAAACTCGTTCCTTGCGTCGATGGTATAGTGTTTATCACTAAGCTTTGCGGCGCGCGCCTTGGCTTTCTGTAAATCACCTCGCGGTTGACCGACATCGACCGTAACAGTCACAACCTCGTTGTATTGATACTTCTCTTTCAGGATAGGTATGCACACGGAGGTGTCCAACCCGCCCGAATAGGAAAGCACGACTTTTTTCATCACAATCACCGCACCAAACTAGTAAGACTCCACATATCGCGTGTATCTGTTTGGTCGCACGTCAGCGCTGGATCACGATCGTTTCGGCAACAACGTCACTGAACCGCTGTCGCGGATCTCCCTTCGTCACGAAACCAATTAGCAGGTCAAGCAAGAATAGGAACGCGAAAAGTGGGATCCAAGCTTTAGTGAAACTTCTAATGAACGCTTTCGTGTGGTTCATCTCTCCGTATAGTGGTCTTACTCTCAAGTCCATAAACCGTTTGCCGATCGTAGCGCTAATCGATCCTTCGAAGGCAGTATAATACCCCCATACGATGAGCAAGCCGAATACGATTGAAAATCCTGAAAATAGTCCTCCGAGAAGGTTAAAATTGAAGACTAGTGAAGGGACCAGTAACACAATGGCTAACACTGCATAGACCACTGTAAACACAAGGAGGAGAATGAGCGAATCAACGATAAATGCTATGACCCGTCGCATCCACAAGTTTTGCAGGGCAGTATTAGCCAGTACCACGTCAAACCTTCGGTCCATTATGCTCCTGCAAAACTAGTATCGCTGAGCATAAAAGCGTTTTCGTTAATGCTTCCGTGAGATCCCTTTTTTGTTGCGAATGCGACCGCCTTGAACCCCGATCGCAGCACAGGCTGAGTCTTACGACAACACAGCAGAGCCAAGTGGTGGAAATGCTAGCGCTAAAATTGCTGTCAGGGAGGGATAAACGGTTAGATCGAGCAACGTGGTCATTGCGACGTATCGCCGGGGGCAATTCTTCGAAGGGGGTGTTAGCGGCGACACGCTGGCGGGTCACTGCATCTCGCACCGCATACACTGTCCACCTAGAAGCTAATGCAAATGATGAGCGCATACAAGATGCGAACATAGCGTCCAGTGATCTGACGTTCATTCATTCAGGAATAGACGCTCATAAGGTGCGGATTGATACAAGGATCCGAGTGGCTGGCGTCAAGCGGCGATACAGCAAATCGGCATCCGCTGTACGTCCTGACGCGAGTTGGCACTACCGCTGCTTCGACTTGCCACACAATCCGACCTGCGACAGAGAAAAGAGCGGCACCAAGACGCACGCGCACGCCGCAACACGTCTATATGCGCTTGACGGCGGGGTTTGATGTAACAATGCCGTGCGGCTACGCTGTCAAGAGAAGGAGTACCTGTCGACCCCAAGTCGCGTGATCAACGCATCGTCGTCTTCATCGCAAATCGTTGATATAGTTATTTATAGGTTTTATCGTGAGAATTTGGGACCGAGGCGTACCATGATGCTTTAGCATAGTGTGAATCGCGTCGGCCGATGCCCGTGCACCCTGTACGCTAGTAATGTACGGCACGTCATAGTCAACGGCAGCACGTCGCAACACATCACCGTCGAGGCGCGATTGCTTCCAAGTCGGCGTATTTATGATAAGCTGTATGCCACCGCTTCGCATCACATCGAGCAGTGCTGGATCGTCAGTAAGTTTGGGCACCGTGTCAGCCGGCACGCCACGCTCGTTTAAGTAGGTCGCGGTGCCAAGCGTTGCCAGCAACTTAAAGCCCGCTCTATACAGCGAGTTGGCGATATCATGGATCTCAGGCTTATCGTCATCCATGACTGAGATAAAGACCGTGCCCGAGAGTGGTAACTCGTTGTCGCTTGCTAACGCTGCTTTATAGAAGGCTCTGCCAAAATCGTAGTCTATTCCCATGACCTCACCCGT
>Ga0187766_10000252_pt1 | contig 29183 bp, 26 predicted proteins | sample 0216_QUI02_MP05__4_FD_132971 | JGI IMG/M metagenome (GOLD analysis project Ga0187766, IMG submission 132971) | Tropical peat soil microbial communities from peatlands in Department of Meta, Colombia - 0216_QUI02_MP05_20_MG | ecosystem: Environmental > Terrestrial > Soil > Wetlands > Peat ... | reverse complement strand
TGGGGAGCGACCGCCCGTATCCTCAGCCAGTTCCTCGCGCTGCTCGACGAGCCCACGGCCGCGCCGTGAGCGCACCGTCCCGGCCGCCCGCCGTCGGCCTCTGCACGACGTGCCGGCACGGCCGCCGCGTCGTCTCCGGCCGCGGCTCGGAGTTCCTCCTCTGCGCGCGGTCGGCCCGCGATCCCGCGTTTGCGAAGTATCCGCGGCTGCCCGTGCTACGCTGTCCCGGATACGAGCCCACGTCCACGGAGGCCTGAGCGTGTCGAAGATCCTGCGCGCGACCGTGCTGGGCGGCGTTCTCCTCGTAGCCGGACCGTCCGGCGAGGTGTCGGCGCAGCCGAAGGAGCTTCCCGCCCAGATCGTCACGATCGGAGCTACCGCCGAGATCTACCGGAAGGGCGCAACGGCGTGGACGCCCGCCGCGCTTCGCGAGAACGTGGGCGAGGGCGATGGTGTCCGGACCCAGGTGGGCGGCCGGGTCACGCTGAAGACGGCGAGCGGACAGGCCCTGCGCCTCGGCTCGCGCTCGCAGATGGCCTTCCTTCCCCCGGAGGGCGGACCCGACGGCGGACCCACCCTGGTCCGAATGGACAGCGGATGGCTGTGGGTCGCAGTGACCCCCGGGAGTCCGGTGACCGAGCAGTTCGAGATCCGCGCGGGCCCGGCGGTGATCACCGTTCGCGGCAGCGGAGTCGGGCTGCGGCGCAACTCGGACGGCTCCCTCCTCGTGCAGGTCCATCACGGGACGGCGACCTGCGCGGGACCAGACAAACAGTGGGAGCGCAGCCTCACGGGTCCGCAGGAGCTGCTCGTTCCCGCCACGGGTCCGCCCGCTCAGCCGCGGGCGCTCACGGTCGATCCGGTCGAGACCACGTGGGTGAAGTGGAACACCGACCAGGACAACGCGGGAGGGTTCGGCGGAAAGAAGGCGAAGGAGCCGTGAGAGTGCCATGAGCCTCGACGCCCTGGTGGTTGGAACGGCCCTGCCCGAGCATCGCGTGCTCGCCAGGGCGACGACCGACGCGTGGGAGAACAAGATCCACGAGGACGGTCTTGCCCGTGAGTTCGGCTTCCGCGGCGGCCTGGTTCCCGGCGTGACGGTCTACTCCTGGATGACGCACCCGGTGGTGGCCGCCCTCGGCGGCGCGTGGCTCGACCACGGAACCTTCTCGGTACGCTTCGCCAAGCCGGTGTACTTCGACGAGCCGGTGACCGTCAAGGCCAGCGTGGCCGCGCATTCGAATGACGCGGTCACGATCCAGGTCCGCGTGGTGAACGAGCAAGAGGAGGTCTGTGCCACCGCAACGATGGGCCTGCCGCTGGTCCCTGTGCTCGAGGTGCCCGATCCGGCCGGCTACGAGGTCGTTCCGCTGCCCGCGGAACGGCCACCGGCCAGCCGCGCCTACCTCGAGAATCACCGCGTGCTCGGCACCCCGCACCTCGTGGCGGACCGGGCCACTGCGGAGGCCTTCCTCGAGCGGGTGAGCGAGACCCTGCCGCTGTACCGTGGCGTGGGCGCCCCCGCTCACCCCGGCCTGTACCTCGATCAGGCCAACCGGGCGCTGGATCGCAACGTGCGGGTGAGCCCGTGGATCCACGTCGAGAGCCACGCCCAGCATCTGAGCGTGCTCCGGGTCGGCGAGTGGATGGAGACGCGCGCCCGCATCAAGAACCTGTTCCAGGGCAAGGGGCACGAGTTCGCGGAGCTCGATCTCCTGCTGGTGGCCGAGGGCTCGCGCCCGGTCGCCTCGATCCGCCACATCGCGATCTACCAGCTCCGGGCCACGGGATGACCTGGTGACCAAGATCCTGGTGGTCGATGACGAGGCCGAGATTCGCTCGCTCCTCGGCGCGGTGCTCCAGGGCAAGGGTTTCGAGGTCGTCAGCGCGGAAGATGGATCCGCCGCGCTCCAGCAGGTGCAGCGCGAGCACCCCGCGGTGACCCTGCTCGACCTCAGCATGCCGCGGATGGGCGGCATGGACGCGCTGCCCGAGATCAAGCGCCTGGATCCCGAGCTGCCGGTCATCATCTGCACGGCGCACGCCGACCTGGCCACCGCGGTGCGGGCCATGAAGCTCGGCGCCTACGACTACGTCACCAAGCCGTTCGACATCGAGCTGCTCGTGCTCACGGTGAAGCGGGCGGTGGAGCGTCAGGAGCTGCGCTCGCGCATCGAGGAGCTCAAGCGCCAAGGCCAGGGCGGATCGCTCGCCGAGCGGATGGGAGGCAGCCCCGCCATCGCCCAGGTGATCCAGCTCGTCTCGCAGGTGGCCGACTCCAACTTCACGGTGCTGGTCCAGGGCGAGACCGGCACCGGCAAGGAACTGATAGCCCGCGCGATCCATCAGCAGAGCTCGCGTCGGCAGACCCCGTTCGTGGCGGTGGACTGCGGAGCCATCCCGGAGACCCTAGTGGAGTCGGAGCTGTTCGGCCACGAGCGCGGCGCGTTCACCGGCGCCCAGGCGAAGCGCGAGGGTCACTTCCAGCTCGCGAAGGGCGGCACGCTCTTCCTCGACGAGATCGGCAACGTTCCGCTCGCCACCCAGGCGAAGCTGCTGCGCGCGCTCGAGCAGCGCGAGGTCCAGCCGCTCGGGAGCACGCGTCCGGTGCCGGTCGACGTGCGCATCATCGCCGCGACCAACGCGGAGCTGGAGGAGGGCGTGAAGGCGGGCCGCTTCCGCGCCGATCTGTACTACCGGCTCGGCGAGTTCACGATCTCGCTGCCGCCGCTGCGCAGCCGGCGCGAGGACATCATCCACCTGGCGCAACGATTCCTCGACGAGGTGAGCATGGAGCTGCGCCGGCCCGTCCGTGGGATCACCGACGAGGCGATGCAGGCCCTGCTTCGCCACGACTGGCCGGGCAACGTCCGCGAGCTCCGCAACGTGGTCCGCAAGGCCGCGCTCCTTGCCACCGACATGGTGACCGCCGAGCACATCCCGGTCCTGAGCTCGTCGGTCGTGTCGGCGCCGGCCCGGCCCGCGACGAGCGGCGCGGTCGGCGAAGACCTCTCGCTGCGGGAGGTGGCCGAGCTGGCCGCGGTCCAGGCCGAGCGCGAGGTGATCCGGCATGCGCTCGAGGCCACTCGCGGGAACAAGAGCCAGGCCGCGCGCCTGCTGCGCACCGACTACACGACGCTCCACGCGAAGATGAAGCGCTACGGGATCTCCGCGAAGGACTTCACGCCCCGCTGACCCTCGCCACCCTCGTGGCCGAGCTATAGCGTCGTCGCCATAGCTCTGGGCCGAGAGCGATGACCCGGGCGATGCTGCTTCGCGTCGTCCGGTCCTTTCTGCCCCGGAATGGCCGATCTGGCGAGCCCGGAAGCGGGTTCACCGGCGCCCGCCCACCAGCCCGGGCTGGCACCTCCCTTGCCCGACGTCAATGGCAGGTCCGCGTCGACCTGGGAGGGACCATGAGCCAGATCATCTCGAGCCTCGAACCGCTGCCGCGCTTCCTCGCCGCGGGGTGCTCTGACCTGGGACTCCTCGGCGAGGCCGGGATCGCTCCAAGGCCGGTGGCCGAGGGTGGCAACCGGGCTCGCGTCGGCACCGCCTCGCTGCGGCAGATCGTCGGGGCCGCGGTGATGCAAGCGGAGGGCGACGCCATCCGCCGCGCTCTCGGCATCACCGGTGGGAACAAGAGTCAGGCCGCGCGCCTCCTGCGGACCAACTACACCACGTTGCACGCCAAGATGAGGCGCTACGGGATCCGGCCCCACGAATTCAAAGGCTAGGTCGTCGTACCGATGACCACGAATCGCCTCGACGCGAGCGCTCCTTGAGCGCAGGTCCCCGGACCGCGATTCGGTTTGCGGGTGGCGACCCGGCGGCCGTGACGACCACGGCGGCCTGGACGAGCGGGCCCGGGCGCCTGCTGCTCGACGCGCTGCCCGCCCTCACCGTCGTCGTGGACGACCGGGGAGACGTCGTGGCGGCGAACGAGGCGTGGCGACGCTTCGGGCGCGAGAACGGGGCGGGGCCGGCGGTGGCGGAGGGCGTGGGGCAGAACTACTTCGCGCTCTGCGAGCGTCACGGGATGGCCGGCCTCCCCGAGGACTCACGCGCGGCGGCGGGCATCCAGCGGGTGCTGCGCGGCGAGCTGCCGATCTTCACGCTCGACTACGCGAGCCAGGGTCATTCGGAGCCGCGGTGGTTCATGCTGACCGTGACGAGGCTCGACGGCGGTGGCGTGATCGCGCACGCCGACATCACCGCGCGCCGCCGCACCGAGACGTCGGCCGCGGCCCTCATCGAGACCGGCCGCGAGCTGGCCGGCGGGCTCGAGCCGGCCGAGGTGGCGCGGCAGGTCGCTTCGTCGGTCGTGCGGGTATTCGACGCCATGCACTCGACGCTCTACCGCCTCGATCGCGACGCGGGCCGTCTCGTCTGCATCGCGGCGGCTGGGGTCGGCGATCCCGAGGAGTGGCGGGGCCGCTCCGTGAAGATCGGCGAGGGCCCGGTGGGCCGTGCCGCCGCCGAGGAGCGCAGCGTGTGGAGCCCGGACGTGCTGGCCGACGCGAAGATCCCGCTACCCGAGTGGGCGATCGCCCGGGTCCGCGTGGACGGCTTCCGGTCGGTGCTCGCGATGCCGCTCAAGGCCGGCGATCGGCTCATCGGGGTCCTGGCCCTGGGGGATGCGGCGGGGCGGATCTACACCGAGGACGAGCTGGCGCTGGCCTCCGCATTCGCCGGGCAGGGCGCGGTGGCGCTCGAGAACTCGGCGCTGTACCGGGAGATCCGCGACGCGCGCGACTTCCTGCAGTCGATCACCGACAACTCCCCGGACGCGATCGTCACCAGCGACCGGATGGAGCAGGTGACCTTCGTCAGCCACGGTGCGGAGGGGATGTTCGGGTGCCGCGCCGAGGAGCTGATCGGCGCCCCGGTCGCGACCCTCTACGCGGGCGACTCCGAGGAGGCGCGGGCCATCAAGCAGCGCCTCGCCGAGGGCGGCCCCCTGCGGAACCACGAAACGACCTTCACGACCCGGGACGGGCGGCGCGTCGAGGTGAGCGCGTCGATCTCCCAGCTGCGCGACGCATCCGGCGCGGTGATCGGCACGCTCTGGGTGCTCAAGGACATTGGCGAGCGCCGGCAGCTGGAGGAGCAGCTCCGCCAGTCGCAGAAGATGGACGCGATCGGCCGCCTCGCCGGGGGAATCGCCCACGACTTCAACAACCTGCTGACCGTCATCACCGGGCGAGCCCAGATGATCCTCTCGCGCCTTCGCCCCGAGGAGCCGATCCATCGCGACGCGCTGCTGGTCCGCACCACTGCCGAGCGGGCCGCCGCTCTGACCCACCAGCTCCTCGCGTTCAGTCGCAAGCAGGTGCTGCAGCCGCAGGTGCTCGACCTCAACACGGTGGTGACCGCGATGGAGCCGATGCTGCGCCGGCTCATCGGGGAGGACATCGATCTGGCGGTGGTCCCGACCACGGGCCTGGGCCGCGTGAAGGCCGACCCGGGTCAGATCGAGCAAGTCATCGTGAACCTGGTCGTCAACGCCCGCGACGCCATGCCGCAGGGCGGTCGGCTCACCGTGGAGACCGCGGACGTCGAGCTGGACGAGGCGTACGCGAGTCGCCACGTGAGCGTGGGCCCCGGCTCCTACGTCATGCTCGCGGTCAGCGATACCGGTCACGGGATGGACGAGCAAACGCGGTCCCGCGTGTTCGAGCCGTTCTTCACGACGAAGGAGCAGGGCAAGGGCACCGGCCTCGGCCTCGCGACCGTCTACGGGATCGTGAAGCAGAGCGGCGGTGACATCCGCCTCTACAGCGAGGTCGGTTGCGGCACCACGTTCAAGATCTATCTGCCCCGGGTCCTCGAGAGCGCGGAGTCGCCGATCGCGCCCGGCGGCAACCCGGCGATCCCGGTGGGCGGCGACGAGACGGTCCTGCTGGTGGAGGACGAGGCCGAGGTGCGGGACCTCGCCCGCGAGATCCTGGAAGGCGGCGGCTATACCGTGCTCCAGGCCTGCGACGCGCAAGAGGCGGTGCTGCTGGCCGAGCGCCACCCCGGTCCGATCCACCTGCTGCTGACCGACGTGATCATGCCGCGCCAGAGCGGCCGCGCGCTGGTGGAGCGGCTCCGTCCCCTACGCCCGGAGACGCGGGTGCTCTACATGTCGGGCTACACCAACGAGGCGATCGTGCGCCACGGCGTCCTCGATCCCGACACGCTGTTCATCCAGAAGCCCTTCACCCCGATGGCCCTCGCGCAGCGCGTGCGCGCCGCCCTGGACCGGCCCGCGCCGCCCGCCTGAGGACGCGCACGATCGGGCCCGCGGGCTCAGGGTAGCCAGAGGTAGAGGAAGCGCGGCCCCCCGCCGCCGAGCGCCGCCGCGAACTGGGCCAGCGTGCCCTCGGCCGTGACCGGCGTCTGGGCGATCGAGTAGATGTTGGCCCGGTACTCCTTCGGCCGGTGGTACATGATGACGCGCGCCTCGCTGAGGTGCGCCGCGTTCCGGGCCATCCCCACCACGTCCTCGAGATAGGCGATGCGGTCGATCAGTCCGAGCTTCAGGGCCTGCTCGGCGGTGTAGACGCGCCCGTCGCCGATCGCGCGGACCCGGTCCTCGGGCAGCTTCCTCGCCTTCACGATCAGGCTCACGAACCGCCCGTACATCTCGTCGATGACGGTCTGGAACACCGCGAGCTCTGGCCCGGTCAGGGCCCGGAAGGGCGAGCCGGCGTCCTTCATCGGACCCGACTTGATGGCGAGCGGCGCCACCCCGATCTTCTCCATGAGGCCCTGCGCGTTGATCGTGATCATCACGACGCCGATACTGCCGGTCACCGTGGTGGGGCTCGCCACGATGGTGTCCGCGGCGAGCGCCGCGTAGTACCCGCCCGAAGCGCCCACGTCCATGATCGCGGCGATGACCGGGATCTTGCGCCGCTCCTTGAAGGTGGAGATCTCGTGATACAGGATGTCGGAAGCGGTGATGGTGCCGCCCGGGCTGTTGATCCGGATGATCACCGCGCGGACCTTGTCGTCCTCCTCGGCCTTCTGCAGCTCCTCGCGCACCCGGGCGAGGAGGGGGACGCGGGGCGGAGGGGCTCCGAGCGAGAAGCTCGGCAAGTCCTCCGCGAGGGTGCCCGACAGATCCACGAGCAGGATCTTGTTCGCTCCCTTGCCCTCGACCGTCTCCTCCTCGAGCGGCCGGATCTTGGGCTGCAGGTCCAGCGTGATCAGCGAGCACCCGGCGAGCGCGCAGACGGCGAGCGCGAGAACGAACGGGACGGAGCGGAACGTGAGGTGCATTCGGTTCCGCTTCAGCGGCCGTGATACTCCGGGCAGAGGTGCTCGGCCATCCGCTCGAGCTGCTCGAGCATGCGCTCGGGCGGGCAGAGTGGGCGGAGGATGAATTTCGACGTGCCGACTTTCACGTACTCCTCGACCTTCTCGAGCAGGCGCCCCACCGGGCCGAAGGCGGTGCACTGCCGCATCGTGGCCTCGTCGACGCGGCCCCTCGGGATGAAGGGCTGGGCCAGCGCCAGCGCGGCCTCCTCGCTGTCGGCGATCGCGAAGTTGATCAAGGTCCCGAAGTGATCCTCGGGCACCTGGCGTCCCGCCTCCCCGGCCAGGTCCTGGACCTTCTGCACCCCGACGCGCATCTCCTCCGGGGTGATGAAAGACGGGATCCAACCGTCGCCCAGGCGGGCGGTGCGCCGCATGGCGGCTAGGCTCTTGCCGCCGATCCAGATCGGCGGCGGGTTCTGCCACGGCTTCGGGAAGATCGAGACGCGGTCGAGCTTGTAGAAGTCGCCCTGGAAGCTCACCTCGTCCTGCGTCCAGAGCAGGCGGATCACCCGGATGGCCTCGTCGGTCCGGCGGCCGCGCTCGGAGAAGGGCACGCCGGAGGCGTCGAACTCGCGGGGAAGCTCCACGCCCACTCCCACCGCGGGAAAGAGCCGCCCCTGCGAGAGCCAGTCCACCGTGGCCATCTCCTTCGCGGCCACGACGGGGGTGCGATACGGCAGCACGATCACGCTCGGGCCGAACTTGAGCCGGGTGGTCCGCGCGGCGATCGCGGCCAGCGTGGTCATGACCTCCGGCACCGGGGCCGGCGAGGAGAGGCGGTCCGACAGCCAGATCGAGTCGACGTCGGTCCGCTCGAGCTGAGCGCAGAGCGTCCAGAGGAAGCTCGCGCTCGCGCGCCCCGGAGGCCATGGCCCCGGCATCATTCCGATCCGATACTTGATCATCTTGCCTGCGGATCGTACGCGTCGCCCTCGGGGCCGTCAAGGCGGCCCCGTGCGGGAAGGTTGACAGCGGAGGCCTCGACGCGTCAGGGTCGATGAAGCAGGCATCCACCTCATCGAGTGGAGGTAGGGCGTGAGCGGTCACGATCGACGGGCCTTTCCGAGAGCGGGAGCGGCCTGGCCGGCGACGGTGGAGTTGGCCGACGGCCGGGTCGTGTCGGGCGAGGTCGTGAACCTGAGTCTGTCCGGGATGAAGGTGCGAACGGAAGCGGAGGTGGAGGCCGGAGGCATCGTGACCGTGCGCGTGACGCTGCCGAACGAGGCCGGCCGTCTCGAGATGGTCGGCACCGTCGTGCGACGGGATCGCGACAGCATCGCGGTCGCATTCTTGAAGATGTCGGACTCGCCCGCCGGCCGCGTGACCCCGTTCGTCTCCCGCGGGGACACGCGGCGACGCTTCCCGCGCGTCGCGGTGAGCCTGCCCATCCGCATCGAGGGCGGATCGGAGGGGACCGCGCACGGCCACACGCTGGACCTGAGTGCCTCCGGCGGGCGCGTCATCACCCCGAACCGCCTCGTCGAGGGCGAGGTGGTCGTGATGGAGCTGCCGGCGCGGGCGGGCCTCGAGCTGCTGCGCTTGCCGGCGCTGGTGTGGGAGGCCTATCTTGGTGGAGCGGTGCTGGTGTTCACGAATCTCGCGCCCAACGAGTGGAGTCGGCTCCAGGAGTACGTCGCCAGCTGCCAGCCGCGCGGATCACGACCAGGTTCGGTTTGACAGTCCCGGACTCGCCGCATAGAATGAACCGCGGTTCAGCTCCTTCCATGCGCAATCCAGACAAGCCCCATCACATCGTCGAGGCCGCGGTCCGGGTCTTCGCCCGCAAGGGATACTTCAACTCGCGCGTCTCGGACATCGCGCGCGAGGCCGGCATCGCGGCCGGCACGATCTATCTCTACTTCAAGACGAAGGAAGACATCCTCATCACGCTCTTCCGCGACAAGATGGCGGGCTTCGTGGCCTCGTTGCACCAGGCGATCGCGGACGAGCCGGACGCGGTGGCGAAGGTGCGCCGCCTCGTGCAGCTCCATTTCCGGATGCTCGAGGAAGACCCCGATCTCGCGGAGGTGGTCCAGGTCGAGCTCCGGCAGGGGCAGAAGTTCTTCCGGGGCGCGTCGAGCCAGGAAGTCGGCGCCTACTTCGCGCTGATCGGCTCGGTCCTCGAAGAGGGCGTGAGCCAGGGCTATTTCCGCTTCGATCTACCGATCAAGGTCGCCACCAAGATGTTGTTCGGCGCGATGGACCAGATGGCCACGTCCTGGGTGCTCGGCAAGCGAGGATACCGGCTGGTGGACACGGCGCCGACGGTGGCCGACCTGTTCCTGCAGGGCGTGGCCGCCCGCTAGCGCGCGCGAGAGGAGATCCGCCCGATGGCGTACGAGACGCTCGTCCTGACCCGCGAGGAGCGCTTCGCGGTGATCACGTTGAACCGACCGCCGGCCAACGCGATCAGCGAGTCGCTGATGCGCGAGCTGAACGCGGCCCTGTCCGAGATCGAGGGCGACGACGCGGTTCGCGCGGTGATCATCACCGGCGCCGGGGACAAGATCTTCTGCGCGGGCGCCGATCTGGGCTCGGCGTTCCAGGGCGCCGACGTGGGCACGTTCATCCGCTTCGGCAACACGGTGGTCCGACGCATCGAGCGGTTTCCCAAGCCGGTGGTCGCGGCCATCAATGGCCACGCGCTGGGCGGCGGCTGCGAGATCGCCATGGGCTGTCACATCCGCATCCTGAAGGAGGGCGCGCGCATGGGACAGACCGAGTCCAACCTCGGCATCATCCCCGGCTTTGGGGGAACCCAGCGCTTCCCGCGACTGATCGGGCGGGGGCGAGCTCTCGAGCACCTCCTGCTGGGGAGTCAGATCCCCGCGCAGGAGTGCTATCGGATCGGGCTCGTGAACCGGCTGTCGAAGGAAGGGGAGACGCTCGCCGACGCGAAGGTCCTGGCGCGCGAGCTGGCCAAGCGCCCGCCGATCGCGAGCCGGCTCATCATCGAGGCGGTCGACGATGGCATCCAGGCCTCGATCGACCAAGCCATCGAGATCGAGGTGCGGGCGTTCCTGCAGACCCTCCGGACCGAGGACGCCGGCGAGGGCATCCAGGCCTTCTTCCAGAAGCGTCCCGCCGACTTCAAGGGACGCTGAGCGGTGGACCTGGGGCTCCACGGCAAGACGGCGCTCGTCACCGGCGGAGCGCGGAGCCTCGGAAAGCAGGACTGCCTCACGCTGGCCGCCGAGGGATGCAAGGTCGTCGTGCTCGACCTCAACGGCGACGGGGCCGTGGAGACGGCGCGGGAAATCGAGGCCGCGGGCGGCTCGGCGCGCGGGTACGCCGCCGACATCACCGAACGGGCGGCGCTCGAGGAGGTCGTCCGCCGAGCCGAGAGCGAGGTGGGGCCCATCGACGTCTGCGTGAACAACGCGGGCTGGATCTACACGATGGGCCAGCTCAAGGACATGAAGGACGAGGAGTGGGACCTCAATCTCCGGATCAACCTGACCGGGACCTACAACGTCACCAAGCTGGTCTTCCCCGGCATGCGGGAACGCCGGTGGGGCCGGATCGTCTGCATGGCCTCCATCGCCGGCCTGATGGGCGGATTCGGGCAGACCGCATACTCCACCGGCAAGATGGGCGTGATCGGCTTCGCCAAGTCGGTGGCTCTGGAAGGGGCGCGGTACAATGTCACCTCGAACGTGATCGCGCCCGGCATCGTGGGACCGAACGCCAACATGTCGCCAATGTACGAACGCATGGTCAAGCGGGTGGCCATGCAGCGGGAGGGGCAGCCCGAGGACATCGCGAGCGCCGTCGCGTTCCTCTGCTCGGAGCGCGCGCGCTACATCACGGGGGCCGTGCTGACCGTCACCGGTGGCATGGACCTCTTCACGTTCTAGCCAGCAGGCTCGATCTAGAAGGAGAATCGTCCATGCCGACAGTCAAGGAGACCTTCGACGCCATGGCCTCCAGGTTCCGCGCCGACAAGGCGGCCGGGGTCAACGCCGTCATCCAGTACGACATCACGGGCGACCAGGGCGGCACGTGGAACGCGGTCATCAAGGACGGCACCTGCAAGGTGACCCCGGGCGCGGCGACCAATCCGAACCTGACCTTGACCATGTCCTCCCAGGACTGGCTCGACATGACCGGCGGCAAGCTGGCCGGGCAGGTGGCCTTCATGACCGGCAAGCTGAAGCTGAAGGGCGACATGGGGCTCGCCATGAAGGTGGGCAGCATCTTCCAGGCCTAGCGCTCCGCGGCCAGCGTGCCGCTTGACGCGAGGCGTCACGGCGCGCTAGGATGGCGACATGAAAGACGAGCTCTTCACGATGGTGGGAGAAATTCCGGCGCTGTCGCCGGAGCTGATGGCGCGCATGCGCGAGGAGGCGAACCGCAATCTCCTACGCATGAAGCACTTCAGCGAGATGGTCATGAACCCCAAGGAGCCCGAGGTCGGGCCGACGCCCCGACAGGAGATCTTCCGCAGCAACAAGTCGCGGCTCTGGCGGTATCAATCCAAGCGCACGATCCGCACGCCGCTGCTCTTCGTCCCCAACCTCGGCATCAGCCGGCCGTACATCTTCGATCTCGTACCGAAGGGCTCCTTCATCGAGCACATGACGGGGCTCGGCTTCGACTTCTTCCTGGTCGACTGGGGCGTGTTCGGGCCGGAGGACAACGGGCTCACCGTCGAGGACGCGGTCAGCAGGATCCTGCCGCGCCTGGCCCGCAAGGCGCTCGAGGCGTCCGGGGCGTCCGAGATGTCCGTCCTGGGCTATTGCATGGGTGCGCCGCTCTCGGCCAGCTTCGTGACCACGCATCCCGAGTTTCCGCTGAAGAACTACGTCGACATGGCGGGTCCGATCGACTTCGCCCACGTCGGCCTGTTCGGCAAGTGGCTCGACGCGCGGGTCTTCGACGTGGACAAGTACGTCGACACGCTCGGCACGATCCCGGCGGACATGGTCAAGATGGGCTTCAAGCTGCTCAAGCCGACCATGGACCTGAGCACCAACCTCAATCTCTGGTGGAACCTCTGGAACCCCGAGTACGTGTCGGGGTTCAACGCGCTCAACAAGTGGGCAAACGAATACCTTCCATTCCCCGGCGAGTTCTTCCGCCAGTGGGTGAAGGAGTTCTACCAGCAGAACCGGCTCATCAAGGGGGAGCTGGTGATGGGAGGGCGTCGCGTGGATCTCCGGGAGATCCGCTGCCCGGTGCTCGCGGTGGGCGCGAAGGAGGACAACATCGCGCCGCCCGCGTGCGTGAAGCCGCTGATCGACGTGGTGAGCACGCGCGACAAGGAATACGTGGAGCTGCCAGGAGGGCACATCTCGCTAATCGCCGGACGCGGCGCCTCGGTGCATTGCTGGCCGAAGGTGGCGTCCTGGCTGGCCGCCCGTTCCTGAGGGCGGCCGGGAGCCGGGTCATGGCCGACACCGCGAACCAGCAGCTGCTGGACATGTGGAAGCGTCAGGTGGAAGAGGGCACGCAGGCCTGGCTCCGGATGATCGGGCAAGGCCAGGCGCCCGCGCCGGCCATGGACCCGCAGGCGTTCTGGCGGCCGTTCATGGACCAGGGCATGGCGGCGTGGTCCAAGCTGATGACCCAGGGCAGCCCGTCCCCCGATCTGATGGCGCAGTGGAAGCAGTTCCTCGACCAGTGGATCGCCGCCTGGTCGCGGGTCCTCGAGCAGGCGATGGGCACCGATAGCTTTGCCCAGCTCATGGGCAAGCAGCTCGAGGGATTCCTAAACGTCTCGGCTCCGGTCAAGAAGGCGGCCGAGCAGCAGGTGGAGGTCGCGCTCGCCGGCCTGGGCCTCCCCTCGCGGACCCAGGTGACGAACCTGGCCCGGCAGGTGGTCCAGCTCGAGGAGAAGATCGACGGGCTCGAGGACAAGCTCGACCGCGTCCTGCGCCGGCTCAACGACGGACCCCGCCCGGAGCGCGCATGATCGGGCTGACCATCGACGCGATCGCGGTGGGGGACAGCGCCCAGATCACGCGACGGGTGAGCGACCGGGACGTCGCGGAGTTCGTCGACGCGGTAGGCGACTACAACCCGGTCCACTCCGACCGGGAGTACGCCGCGGCGACCGTGTTCAAGGAGCCGATCGCGCCCGGCATCTGGACCGCGGGCTTGCTCTCCGCGGTGATCGGCACCCGGCTCCCCGGACCGGGCGCGATCTACGTCTCCCAGGACCTCAAGTTCCTGAAGCCGGTGAAGTTCGGCGACTCGATCTCGGCGCGCGTGGAGGTGATCGAGGTCGTCCGGGAGAAGAACCGGATCAAGCTGAAGACCGTGTGCACGAACCAGAGGGCCGAGGACGTGCTGATCGGCGAGGCGGTGGTGATGCCATCGCGGACGCGCGTGGAGTACGCGCAGCCCGCGGAGGGCCTGGGCATCCTCGCCCTGTGGACGCTACAACCGCTCGCCTGGATGGCCCAGGGCGCCGCGATCTTCGGCATGCTCGGACTCTCCGCGATGTCGCTCGCGACGCCGTCTCGTCCGCCTTCCAGGTAGATCGCCGAGCTCGATCCTCGCCCCGAGTCCGCGCTTCCGGCTCCGGAGACCGCGTCGCCTTGTGAGGCCTTGGACCCGGTGCTAGACTGACTCACGACATGCCGTACGTGATCAAGCGCTACTCCAACCGGAAGCTGTACGACACCCAGGAGAGCCGCTACGTCACGCTCGAGGAGTTGGAGGAGCTGATTCGCGCCGGGAAGGAGATCTCGGTGGTCGACGTGTCGACCGGAGAAGATCTCACCTCGGTCACCCTGGCCCAGATCATCCTCGAGAACGAGCGCAATCACCGCGCCACGCTGCCGACCGCGTTCCTGCATCAACTCATCAAGCACGGCGAGGCCTGGCAGGAGTTCGTCCAGAAGTCGATGCGGTCGAGCCTCGAGGGGCTGATGAGCAGCCAGCGGGAGGCCGACCGAGTCCTGCGGGAGTGGGCCTCGCGCGCGCCCTGGCTTTCCGCGGTCGCGCCGTCCGAACCGCCCAAGGCTGAGAAGCGCGCCGAGTCCGCGAACCCCGAGGCGGACGTGCTACGAGAGGAAGTCGCGGTGCTGCGTGAGCAGCTGCGCGCCCTCGAGGAGCGCCTCGAGAAGAAGCGCGAGAAGTAGCGCCGGTCGCCAGGCTAGGCGATCGGCGTGTAGGGCGGCTTCTCCTTCCCAGCGAGCGGGCTCACCGCGGATTTCCTTGCCGGCCAGCTCCGCGGTTCCCTGTAGCCGCTCGGCCGAGCGCGTGATCGCTTGCGCGGTCCCCCCAGCATCCGGCCCGCGGGCCTTTTTATTGCGACGCGTTAGACCTGGCGTGATATACGGGTGTCTCCGGTGCAGGGCCGCTTGCGTAACCTATTGAAACTCATCGACGAACCGGTGAACCGGGGCACTCATGTCGCTGACCCGCCTGGCTGACGACGCGCTCGCGAAGCACGGGGAGTACACCGCCCTGGCCTTCGAAGGCCGGCGGTTCACCAATCTCGATCAACACCGTGCCGCCTGCCGCCTGGCCAATGCCCTGAGACGGCTCGGCGTGGGGCCGGGTGATCGGGTGATGGTCATGCTCCCGAACTGCCCCGAGGTGATGCAGAGCTACGGGGCGATCCTCCGCTGCGGCGCGATCATCGTGCCGGTGATCTTCCTGCTCGGAGAGAAAGAGGTCGCCCACATCCTGGCCGACTCCGAGGCCAAGGTCGCCATCACCTCCACGGACCTGCTCTCGAAGATGGAGGCCCAGATCGGCGTCCTGCCGACGCTCCAGCACGTCTTGCTGGTCGACGGCGGCGAGGACGGCCGGGCGCGCTCGCTGGAGGAGGAGGTCCAGGGCGAGCCGGACGTGTTCGCCGCGGTCGACCGGACGTCGGATGACCTGGCGGTGATCCTCTACACGTCCGGGACAACCGGCGTGCCGAAGGGCGTCGCGCTGTCGCACGGCAATCTCGAATCGAACGCGCGCGCCGCGGCCTCGCTGAACGAGCTGGGACGGGAGGACTGGGCGGTCGCAGTCCTGCCCTTGTCGCACTCCTACGGTCTCACCGTGATGAACGCCGGGCACGTGCTCGGGTCGCGGGTCGCGCTCGTCCGCTGGTTCCACCCGGAGGCGGTGCTCCAGACCATCCAGGAATTTCGCGCGGTGTCCATGTCCGCGGTGCCCACGATGCTCGTGTACCTGCTCAACTATCCCGACGCGGGCCGCTTCGACACCTCGTCCATGCGCGCGTGGGGTTCCGGGGCGGCCCCGCTGCCCACCGAGCTCGTCGAGCCCTTCGAGAAGAAGTTCGGCGGCGTCATCCTCGAGGGCTACGGGCTCACCGAGGCCTCGCCGGTGGTCTCGGCGCATCGGCTCTCGGGTCCCCGCCGGATCGGCTCGGTCGGCCGCCCGATCCCGGGCGTCGAGGTCTCCATCCGGGACGACGACGACCGGCCACTCCCCGCCGGCGAGGTGGGCGAGGTCTGCGTCAAGGGTCCGAACGTCATGGTCGGCTACTACCGCAATCCCGAGGAGACCGCGCGTACGGTGCGCGCCGGATGGCTCCACACCGGCGACGTGGGCCGCGTCGACGAGGATGGTTTCCTCTACATCGTCGAGCGCAAGAAGGACCTGATCATCCGGGGAGGCTTCAACATCTATCCGCGTGAGGTCGAGGAAGCTCTCTACGCCCACCCCAAGATCGCGGAGGCCGCGGTGGTCGGCATGGCGGATCCGTTGATGGGCGAGGACGTGCTCGCGTTCGTCGTGCTCAAGGGCGGTGAACGAGCGACCTTCGAGGAGGTCGCCGCCTTCTGCGAGGAGCGGCTGGCCCGCTACAAGTGTCCCAAGCAAATCCGGTTCGTCGATTCGCTGCCCAAGAGCCCGATCGGCAAGATCCTGCGCAAAGAGCTCCGCACACGGGTGTGAGGAGGCGACCATGGCCTACAGCACGCTGGCGACGATGTTCTGGAATCGGGTGGAGCGCAGCGGGGATCGCCCCGCGGAGCAGTTCAAGCTGGGCGGGGCCTGGCACCAGCTCACGTGGCGCGAGGTCGGCCAGGTCGTGCGTGAGCTGGCCACCGGGCTCATCGCGCTGGGACGCCGGAAGGACGAGGCGGTGGGCATCCTCTCCGCGAGTCGCGCGGAGTGGGTGCAGGCGGACTTCGCGATCTTCTCGGTGGGGTGCCGGACCATCCCGATCTATCCGAGCTATCCGCCCGACCTGATCCAGTACATCGTCAACGACGCGGGGGTGAAGACGCTCTTCGTCGAGGACCCCGGCCAGCTGGCGAAGGTGCTCGAGGTGCAAGGGAAGATGGACGGGCTCGAGCAGGTCGTGGTGATGCAGGGATACCAGGGCGAGTCATCATCGCGGGTCATGACATGGGACGGCCTGCGCCGGCTGGGGCGCGACAACCTGGAGCGGCTCAAGAGCGAGCTGGCCGCGCGGTTGGCCGCGGGGAGCCCCGAGGACATCGCGACGATCGTCTACACGTCGGGGACCACCGGCCCACCGAAGGGTGTGGTCCAGACGCACGGCAATCACCTGGCGACGCTCGAGTCGGCGGCGAAGATGCCCGGCATCCTGGACGGCGACACCCACCTCCTGCTCCTCCCGCTCGCGCACTCCTTCGCCCGGCTCGAGTCGTTCATCGGCGTGCACCGGGGTCTCTTGACCGCTTTCGCGGAGAGCATCGACAAGCTCCGCGACAATCTCCCCGAGGTCAAGCCGAACTTCATCTGCAGCGTGCCCCGCGTGTTCGAGAAGGTCTACGCGGGCGTCATTGCCAAGGCGGAGGCGGGCTCCGCGCTGAAGAAGCGGATCTTCTACTGGGCGGTCGGCGTCGGCCGCGAAGTCTCGCGCCTGCAGCAAGCCGGGAAGCCGGTGCCGCCCGGGCTGGCGTTCCGGTATCGCCTCGCCCACAAGCTGGTCTTCGCCAAGCTCCACGAGGCGCTCGGGGGGCGTCTCCGCTTCGCGGTGTCCGGCGGGGCGCCGCTCTCGAGGGAGATCGCCGAGTTCTTCCACGGAGCCGGCATCCTGATCCTCGAGGGTTACGGCCTCACCGAGACCTGCCCGTCGCTCACCTTCAACCGACCCGATCACTTCAAGTTCGGCTCGGTCGGCCAGGCGCAGCCCGGCATCGAGGTCAAGCTCGCGCCGGACGGCGAGATCCTCGGTCGCGGCCCCAACATCGCCAAGGGATACTTCAAGAAGCCGGAGGCGACCGCGGAGGTGTTCCTGCCCGATGGCTGGTTCGCCACCGGCGACATCGGACGGTTCGACGACGAGGGCTTCCTCTACATCACCGATCGCAAGAAGGACCTGATCGTCACCGCGGGCGGGATGAACATCGCGCCGCAGAACATCGAGAACCTGCTCAAGGGCGACCCGTTCATCAGCCAGGCGATGGTGCACGGCGACAAGCGCCCGTACCCGGTCGCCCTCATCACCTTGAACCCGGAGGAGCTGGCCAAGTTCGCCCGCGAGCAGGGGATCCTCGACACGGATCCGGCGTCGCTGGTCAAGCACCCGAAGGTGGTGGAGCGGGTGTCGCGCATCGTGGATGAGCGCAACCGCGAGCTGCAGTCCTACGCGAAGATCAAGAAGTTCACGATCCTCCCCGGCGACTTCACCGTCGAGAATGGCCTGCTCACTCCGACGCTGAAGGTGAAGCGCAAGATCATCACCGAGCAGAACCGGGAGGCGCTCGATTCCCTCTACCGATAGCCCCGCGGCGACCCTGCGCCTCGAGGGCCGCGTGGCGATCGTGACCGGCGCCAGCCGCGGCCTTGGGCGGGCGATGGCGGTGGCGCTGGCCGAGGCCGGCGCCGACGTGGCGGTGGCCGCCCGGTCGCGCCCGGAGCTCGAGGAGACGGCGCGGCTGGTCCGCGCCAGCGGTCGGCGCGCCATCGTGGCCGAGACCGACGTGACCGCGTACCCGCAGGTCGAGGCGCTCGTCCGGCGAACCGTGGAGGAGCTCGGCGGCCTGCACGTCGTCGTGAACAACTCCGGGATCGCCCGGGTCTCCCCGGTGGCCCGGATGTCGTCGGAGGACTTCCGGGCGACGCTCGACGTGAACCTGGTGGGTGTCTTCAACGGCTGCCGGGCGGCCGCGGATCATCTCATCGCCCAGCAGTCCGGCAAGGTCGTCAACATCTCCTCGGTGCTGGGGCAGGTGGGCCTGCCCGGCTACAGCGCGTACGCCGCCTCGAAGGCCGGCGTGATGGGATTCACCCGCGCGCTCGCCGCGGAGTGGGCGCGGTACGGCATCCAGGTCAACGCGCTGGCGCCGGGGTGGTTCGTCACCGACATGAACGCGGAAGCCTTCGCCGATCCTCGCATCCGCGAGCGGCTGCTCCGCGACGTACCGGCCAAGCGCACCGGGAGGCTCGACGAGATCGGACCGCTCGTCGTCTACCTGGCGTCCTCGGCCTCTGACTTCATGACCGGGCAGACCCTCTTCCTGGACGGCGGCCACTCGGCCGCCTGATATCGAGCTCGCCGGTCACTCGGGCGAGGAGCCCGTCCGGCCGCTCGCCAGCGTGTCCCAGAAGGCGCGCTCCTCCTCGCGCGGCGCGGCCTCGACGCGGCAGCTCCGATCGAGGATCATCGTCAGCCGGCGCGAGCGGTCGTAGGCTGGCCACTCGCCGATGCCGGCGTGCGCGGGGCTCCCGCTCCGTGCGAAGGCGATCCAGGCGTCCTGGATGCGATCGGCGAGGACCTGGCCCTCCGGCCCCCGGCCGACGAATGGGCGAAGCATCGGGTGGCGGAGCGTCCCGAACACGAAGGGCAGATCGAGAGCGTGGCAGGAGCCCAGCACGCCACCCAGGGCCGGCGAAGGCCAGGTGAAGAGATAGGCGAAGGTGTTCGGCTGGTGCGCGGCCTGCCGCGTCGCCAGCGCCATCGCCGGGTAGCGCATGGTCCGGTCGGTCTCGATGGCGAACCAGAGATCGCTCGGGTCGGCCCGCTCGCCACGCGCCAACCGCGCGGCGCGGTAGGCCTCCACGGCACGGGCGGCCGCTCCGGGCCCGGCCCCCGGCTCGCCTCCGATGGATTCATCCAGCCGCGCGAGGAGCTGCGCCTCGTCGAGGGTGGTCGCCTCCGGATCGAGCGGAAGGAAGAGCTTGGTCTCGTCGAGGTTGGTACCGATCAGCAGCGGGACGCGGCGGGCGGCGCCCTCGCCGATCGCGTCGAGCGGTGGACGTGGCAGCACGTCACCGTCCACCACGGGCTGGAATGGCAGGCCGCGGGTGCGAAGCGCCTGGAGCGCGGCCATTCCGGGCGCGGTCGACGGCGCGCGCCTCCGGCGCTTGAGCAGGTTGACCAGGCCGCGCGACAGCGACGTGGCGAGCGCGAGCCGGCGGCGGGCCACCGCGAGACCGAGAAAGGCGGCGCCGGCCAGCCGCTGGCCGGCGGGCGACAGCGCGCCGAGCACGTGGCCGTCGCCGAGCATCATCTCGAGGAAGCATCGGCGCTGCGCCTCGAGGAGCCGATCGGGCGCTACGCGCAGCAGATCGTCCGACGAGCCGGCGCCGAGCTGCTCGACGACGTGGTCGGCGACCTGATCGGCGATCGAGGGCGGCCAGAGATAGTTGGCCGCGCCCGACTGTAAGATCGCCCGGTGGAAGAGGCCGCCCGCTCGCGGGGAGGCGAGCAGGCTCGCGCAGCTCATCGCGCCCGCGGACTCCCCGAAGAGCGTCACGTTGCCGGGATCACCGCCGAAGGCCGCGATCTCGTCGCGCACCCACTCGAGCGCCGCGATCTGGTCGAGGAGGCCCTCGTTGCCGCTCGCCGGCAGCCGCGGTCCGAAGCGGTCACGCAGGCGCAGGAAGCCGAGTGTGCCCAGGCGATAGTTGACGGTCACGACCACGACGTCGCCTCGGCGAGCCAGCGCCGTGCCGTCGTAAAGCATCTGCGAGCCCGAGCCGAGGATGAAGGCGCCACCGTGGATCCAGACCAGCACCGGGCGCCGCCGAGCGTCGGCGGCCGGCGTCCACACGTTCAGGTACAGGCAGTCCTCGGCGGTGCGCCCGATGCCCAGGCTCATCAGGGGACCGATCAGCGCGCCGTTCTGGGGCGCGGACGGCCCGAAACGAGTCCCGTCGCGGACGTCGGCCCAGGCCGGGCAGGGCTCCGGCGGCCGGAACCGGAGCGACCCGACGGGCGGGCGAGCGTACGGGATGCCGCGGAACTTCATGAGGCCGTCCTCGGCGACGCCGCGCACGGCTCCACGTCGGGTCTCGACCAGCGCGTCCATGGCCCCTATACTAGCGTTCCCCATGGCCACCATACCCACGTCGGTCAAGCTCAAGGACGGGACGTCGGTCACGCTCCGGTTGATGACGCCGGAGGACGCCGGGCGCATCGCGACGTTCGCGCGCAGCCTGCCCGAGGACGATCTGCTGTTCCTGCGCATGGACATCACGGATCCCGAGGTGGTGGCCCACTGGGTGCAGAACCTGGAGGCGGGGCTGACCACCACGGTGGTCGCCGAAGCGAACGGTGCCATCGCGGGCTACGCTGCGCTGGTGCAGAACCGGGTGGGCTGGCAGCGGCATCTCGGCGAGATCCGCACCCAGGTCGGGCCGCGCTATCGCTCGCAGGGGCTTGGCCGCGCCCTGGCCGGGGAGATCTTCACGCTCGCGCGAGCCCGCGGCCTCCGCAAGATCGTGGCCCAGATGACCCCGGACCAGAAAGGGGCCATCGCCACCTTCGAGCGGCTCGGCTTCCGACCGGAGGCGCTGCTGCAGGACTTCGTGATCGATCGGACCGGTCGCACCCGCGACCTGGTGGTGATGGCCTACGACGTGACCGGCCTGACCGAGTACTACGAGTAGCGCGCGTGCCCGCCCGGAACCTGCTGGATCCGATTCCCCAGCCGCCCCGGACGCTCCTCCTCGGCAACCTGCTCGCGCTGGGGACGACCACCCCGATCCAGGACATGATGAGGCTGGCCCGCGAGTACGGGCCCATCTACTGGCTCGACATGATGGGCAAGCCCGTGGTCGTGGTCTCCGGTTTCTCGCTGGTCGACGAGCTCTGCGACGAGAGCCGCTTCGACAAGAGCGTCAAGGGCGCGCTGCGCCGGCTCCGCGCCTTCGCGGGGGACGGGCTCTTCACCGCCTACACCCAGGAGCCGAACTGGTCGAAGGCCCACAACATCCTGCTGCCCAACTTCGGCTCGCGCGCGATGCAGGGCTACCACCCGATGATGGTGGACATCGCGGAGCAGCTCGCGCTCAAGTGGGAGCGCCTGAACGCGGACGACGAGGTCGACGTCACCCACGACATGACCTCACTGACGCTCGACACGATCGGGCTCTGCGGGTTCGGATATCGCTTCAACTCGTTCTACCGCGACACCTACCATCCGTTCGTGCACGCGATGATCGGCGCGCTCGGCGCTTCGATGGAGACCCGGGGGCTGCCGCTCGAGAGCGTGATCAGACGGGATCGGGAGCGGCAGCTCCGGAGCGACATCCGCTACATGAACGAGATGGTCGACCGGATCATCCGGGAGCGCCGCGAGAGCGGCGACACGGGCGATCGGCCCGATCTTCTGAGCTGCATGCTTTCGGGGGTCGACCGGAAGAGTGGCGAGCGCCTCGACGACCTCAACATCCGCTATCAGGTCATCACCTTCCTCATCGCCGGGCACGAGACGACGAGCGGGCTGCTCTCCTTCGCGACCTATTTCCTCCTCCAGAACCCGGCGGTGCTGGCGCGGGCCCAGGAGGAGGTGGACCGCGTGCTGGGCCCCGACCCGTCGGTGCCGCCGACCTACGCCCAGGTCGGCCAGCTCACGTACCTGGGACAGGTGCTGAAGGAGTCGCTGCGCCTCTGGCCCACCGCGCCCGTCTTCGCGCTGTCGCCGTACCGCGACACCACGATCGGCGGCGTGTACATGATGAAGAAGCCGTACCAGATCATCGTCCTCACCCCGATGCTGCATCGCGATCCCACCGTGTGGGGCGAATGGGCCGACGTTTTCGATCCGGACAACTTCACGCGCGAGGCCGAGCACCGCCGGCCCGGCAACGCCTACAAGCCGTTCGGAAACGGCCAGCGCGCCTGCATCGGCCGGCAGTTCGCGCTGCAAGAGGCGACGCTGGTCCTCGGGATGATCCTCCAGCGCTTCGTCCTGGTCGATCACACGCGCTACCGCTTGGCCCTGAAGGAGACGCTCACCGTCAAGCCGGACGGGTTCCGGATCAGGGTGCGCCGCCGGACCGATCACGTCCGGGGTCGCCCGGGTGTCCACGCGGCGCGGCTGGCCGCACCGGCCGCCGCCACGACCTCGTCCACACTGGCGCCCGCCGCAGGGCCCCGCCACGGTACGCCGCTACTCGTCCTCTACGGCTCCAACCTCGGCACCGCGGAGGAGGTGGCTCGCCGGGTCGCGGAATCGGGCGAGGCGGGCGGCTTCGAGGTCACGGTGGCTCCGCTCGACGACTACGCGGGCCGGCTGCCGACGGCGGGCGCGGTGGTCATCGCCTCGGCCTCCTACAACGGCACACCCCCGGACAATGCCGCGCGCTTCTGCGAGTGGCTGCGTACCGCCGACCCCGGCGCGACCAGCCTGGCCGGTGTTCGCTACGCGGTGTTCGGCTGCGGCAACCGAGACTGGGCCTCGACCTTCCAAGCGGTGCCCCGGCTGATCGACGAGCGGCTGGCTGCTCTCGGCGCGGAGCGCCTCTACCCGCGTGGGGAGGGCGACGCGCGCGAGGACTTCGACGGCCAGTTCCAAGCCTGGCGCGAGCCGCTCACGCCCGCCCTGGCCAAGGCGCTGGGCGTGGAGCTCGCGGCGGACGGCGCCGATGCGGCGCACCTGACGGTGGAGACCGTCGACCTCTCCGGGGCCAGTGCGGTCGGGGAGGCGCTGGGCGCTCGCGCGATGCGGGTCGCGGTCAACCGCGAGCTGCACACGAAGATCGGGAGGGAGCCGTCGCCGCGCAGCACCCGCCATCTTGAGCTGGAGCTTCCCGAGGGCGTGACCTATCGCGCGGGCGACCACCTCGGGGTGATCCCGCGCAATGCGGACATGGTGGTCGGGCGCGTCGCGGCCCGCTTCGGCCTCGATCCCGACGTCACGATCCGGCTGCGGCTGACGGGCGGGCGCAAGACCTTCCTCCCGGCCGACCAGCCTATCGCGGTGAGCCGTCTGCTCGCCGACTACGTCGAGCTGCAGGATCCCGCGACCCGACGGCAGCTCCAGACGATGGCCGCTCACACCGAGTGCCCGTGGACCCGGCCACGCCTCCTGGCCCTGGCCGAGGACGAGTCGCGCTACCGGGAGGACGTGTTGGCGCGGCGGGAGTCGGTGGTCGACCTCCTGGAGGAGTTCCCGGCCTGCCAGCTCCCCTTCGACCGGTACCTCGAGATGCTGCCGCCGCTGCGGCCGCGGTACTACTCGATCTCCTCCTCGCCGCTGGCCGAGGCACGCCGCTGCAGCATCACGGTGGCGGTGGTCGAGGGGCCGGCGCGCTCGGGCCGGGGCGGGTTCCAGGGCGTGTGCTCGGGCCACCTGCGGCGTCAGAGCGAAGGCGGCGTCGTCTCCGCCTTCGTCAAGGACACCAAGTCCGCGTTCCGGCTACCCGAGGATCCCGCCACGCCGATCGTCATGATCGGGCCGGGCACCGGGCTCGCCCCGTTCCGCGGCTTCCTGCAGGAGCGCGCCGCGCTCCGGGCGCGCGGGCAGGCGGTCGGTCCCGCGTTGCTCTTCTTCGGTTGTCGCCATCCGGATCAGGATTTCATCTACGAGGCCGAGCTGCGCGGCTTCGCGGACCAGGGTGTGGTGCGGCTCTTCACGTGCTTCTCGCGCGTGCCCGGGGCGCAGAAGACCTACGTGCAGGATCAGGTGCTCGAGCAGCGCGACGCGGTGTGGAAGCTCGTCCAGCAGGGCGCGGTGGTCTACGTGTGCGGCGACGCCAGCCGCATGGCGCCCGACGTGCGCCGCGCCTTTGCGGCGATCCATCGCGAGCAGACCGGCGGGGACGAGCGGGCCGCCGAGGCGTGGCTGCAGGCGCTCACCGCCGAGCAGCGCTACCTGGTCGACATCTGGGCCGCGAGCTAGGAGTCCCTCAGACGAAGATCCGCAGCAGCAGGTGGATGGCGTAGAGGCCGCCACCCGCCAGTCCGCCCACCACGGTGCCGTTGACCCGGATGTACTGAAGGTCGTCGCCCGCGTGCTCCTCGATGAGCCGCACCGCGCCCTCGGGGCCGAGCGCGTGGACGCCGCGCTCGATGAAGCGGGCCATGCGGTCGTGGTAGCGGTCCACCACCTCCACGAGGCGCTCCTTGATCCACTGGTCGAGAGCCTGGCGCAGCGCTCCGTCCTCCGCCACGGCGAGGCGCGCGCGGTCCAGCCGCGCGGTGATCCACGCGACGAGCTCCGAGCCCTCGTCCGCCAGATCCGTGACGATGGCTCGCCTGAGACCGGCCGCCGCGTCCTCGATCAGCTGCTCCACGGCCGGGCTCGCGAGCAGCTCGTCCTTCGCGGCCTCGACGCGGGCCGCGAGGTCCGGGTCGGTGCGGAGGCGGTCGGGCAGGGCCGCGATCGTTTCCTCCAGCCGACGGCGGAGCGGATCGTCCGGATCCTCCGCGATCCGCTTCAGCGCGTCGTGCAGCGCTGACACGAGCCGCTCGCGATCGATGAGACCGAAGGCGTTGGCGAGCCCGATCAGGAAGCGCGGGTACGCGCCCATCTGGGCGCGGTAGCCCGCCAGCACGCCGTCCACGAGGTCACCGACCATGGTGCGGAAGCTGGGGCGATCGAGAGCGTCCATCAGGGCCGCGGCCACCGCCTCGATGACGCGTTGATCCCACCCCTGCCGCCGCGCGATCTCGATTCCGGTCGCCAGCACCGGCGCGACGGGATGGCTCCGGGCGAGACGGGTGAGCCAGCCGGTGAGGTCGCGGGTCGCCACCGGAGAGACCTGCTCGGCGCCCCAGCGCGCGACCGCGCCCACCGCCCCTTCGAGATCGTCCGGCTTGAGCCGAGCGGCGGCGCGGGCGAGAAGGTCGGCCACGTCGACGCGAGAGATCTCGTGAGTGACGTATTCCTTGGTGAGGACCCGGTCGCCCACCATGCTGCCGACGCGGAGCGCCATCAGCTCCCAGTTGGCGGGAATGATCGCGGTGTGCGGGATCGGCAGCCCGAGTGGCCGGCGAAACAGCGCGGTGACCGCGAACCAGTCTGCGAGCCCTCCCACGATGCCGGCTTCCGCGATCGCCAGGATCCACCCGCCCCACCAGGAGGCGCGAAATGGGAGCGCCGCCGCGGCCAGCGCGACGGCGCCCAGCAGCACGATCAGCGCCAGCCGGCGCTGTCGCGTCCGCCGTGGGGCCAGGGATCTGGATGCGGGAACCACGGTCCGCAGGCTACTACGACCGGGTCGAGCGCGAGAAGTCTGGGCTGTTTATGACGCTGGAGGACAATATAAATCCTCATTAAATAGCCTATTTACTGAAATATAGTGCATCGAGTCAAAAACAGCTTGACACCATGACGCGACGTGTTATTCTCCAGTACGTCATGACCGAGCAGGGACCCAATCTTCAACCCGAAACAGGAAGGAGCAGGACGATGGCGACCAAGTGCGAGAGCGGGATGTTCCCGGAGTCGTTCACCAGCGTGCAGGGCAAGGTCCTCGAGGCGGTGTCGGCGTTCACCCAGGCCAACGAGCGGGTGGTCGGCGAGCTGATCGAGCTGTCCTCGACGGCCGCGCGCGAGGGGCTTCGCGCGATCGGCGAGCTGCAGGCCGCGGCGGTCGAGACCGCCCGGGCGATCCCGATGCCCACCATGGGCCAGGGCGGCGAGCTGATCGAGGAGCTGCGCCGGGATCCCCTGGCGTGGTACCGCAAAGGCTTCCAGGCGATCGCGGACTCGACCCAGCGCGCGGCGAAGCTGGTCGAGACCAACGCGCAGATCGTAGCCCGCAACGCCGAGCGCATCCAGGCCTCGGCCGATCGCGCGGCGAAGGGGATCGAGCAGGCGGCCAGCGGCTACGTCAACAGCATGAAGGACATCTACACCCGCACCGAGCCCCGCAGCTAGAGGGCGCGGCCTACGTCGCGGCGGCGGGAGCCGCCTTCCGGGCTCCCGCCGTCTCCGCGGCATCCGCCGCACTCAGCATCTCCGCGAAGGCCGCCTTCAGGCACTCGACGTAGAGCCAGACGTCGGGTACCAGGCCAGGGTCCACCGTCACCCCGATCGTCAGCCGCTGGTCGTAGGTCAGGATCGCGTTGACGAGCCCCACCTCGCTGGCGAGCGGGATGAGCGGGCACCACCCGATCAGCCGATGTCCCGAGAGATAGAGAGGGATCTGCGGTCCCGGCACGTTGGTGGAGACGGTGTTGAGCAGCGTGTTCGGCACCGCGAGCTGCCCGGCGACCGACTGGACCGCCGGCGGGATGCGATCCATCAGGTGCGTGACCTCGTAGAGGCCTCCGGCCTGATCCTGATCCTTTAGACGCGTCATCGCGCTGCGCTCCGCGGCGAGCCGCTCGACGGGATCGAGCACGCCCACGTAGAGCGGCGCGAAGATCATCGAGACGAGATTGCCGAGCGCCCCCCGCTCGTCCGGGCGCCGCATGCTGACCGGGCACATCGCGCGGACCTCGACCCCCTCGGTGGGGAGCCCCAAGGCCCGCAGGTACCGACCGATGCCTCCCGCGATCACGGTCAGGACCACGTCGTTCACGGTCCCGCCGAGGATCGACTTGATGCGCCGGAACTCGCCGAACGAAAACTCGGCCCAGCCGAACCGGCGGTCCGCCGAGATCGGAGCGTTGAAGGGTACGCGCGGTGCCGGGCGCAGGACGTTCGGGGCGGAGCTGCCGACCGCGCCCATCAGCTGGCGCAGCCGCGCCTCGAGCTCGGTCGGGCGCAGGAGCCGGAAGGCGTCGTCGGTCATGGTCTGCGCGGCCTCGGTGAGCCGGTCTCGCACCGCGTCCTGCAGCAGCGTGAGCGGATCCGGGATCGGACGCGGCTGCCACGGCGAAGCAGGCGGGTCGGGCGGTGGCGCGTCGGGCTTGAGGTCGTGCAGCACCATCGTGAGATCCACGCCGGAGACGCCGTCGATCATCGCGTGGTGCACCTTCCACACCACCGCGGTGTTGCCGTCGGCGCGCCCGTTGATCACGATCAGCTTCCAGAGTGGATGCTCGCGGTCGAGCATACCGGCGAAGGCGCGCCCTCCCGCCTCGGACAGCGCCCGGTCGTCCCCCGGCGGGGGCAGCGTCAGCTCCTCGACGTGATTCCGCATGTCGAACGCGGCGTCGTCCTCCCACGTCGGGTGCGCCATCGCGAAGGGCGGGAACACGACGCGCTGCCGATAGCGGGGGAGCAGGTGGAGCCGGCGCTCCAGCGCGTCGACCAGCACGTCACGCGATACGTGGCCCTCGTAGACCATGCAGCCGCCCACGTGCATCGGCTGGGTCGGCTTCTCGGTGTAGAGGAAGGTCGCGTCGAGCGTCGTGAGTCGGCGATTGAGCGCCTTCGAGGACATGCCCGCGGGCGGGGAGCTGCGCCTACGAGGTGGTGGTCGCGGCCGGCCGCCGGGCCGCGGCCAGATGGTGCGCGATGGCGCGGTAGGCGCCCGGATTGGCGACCAGCCCCACGTGGGTTCCCGCGACCTCGACGTTGGCGGCGGCATCGTCGGTCACGCACACGCGCCAGTCGACGATCCCGTCGGTCCTGGTGAAGACCGCGAGCTGTGGCACCGAGGTGGGGAAGGGCGCCTCGAGGCCGGAGACCGCGGGGCAGCGGCAGTAGCCCGTGTAGCAGTCGGGCCGGTCGTCGCGGCGCACTTGCGCGCGCACGCGATCGGAGGCGAGGAGGACGAACGGATGCGAGCGGATCCCGCGGAACGGCGAGCCGAGCGTGGTCACGGACGCGACCAGCTCCGGATGCCGGGTGGCCAGCGAGCGGGCGAGAATGCCGCCCAAGCTGTGGCCGATCAGGTGCACGGGACGACCGGTGCCGGCGCGCGCCCGCTCCACCGTCTGCAGCAGGCGTGTGGAGAGCAGGTCGAGGCAGTCCGCGTTCCGCCCGATGCGCGAGAGGTACGGTCGATAGCCGAGGCGCGCGAGCCAGCCGTACAGCTCGAGCAAGTACCAGTCGGTGCCGAGGAAGCCCGGGACGAGCACGGTCGCCGAGCTGTCGCCGCGCGGGACGCCGTAGCCGTAGAAGACCGGGGCCGCGCGCAGCGCCAGCCAGTCGAGGCCGGCCAGGCCCTCGCGCCAGATCGGCAGGGACGAGGCGGGCTGCCGATCCCTCGCGAAGAATGGGGACGCCGCTGTCGCCATGCGGCCCAATGCTATCACGAACCGCTCAGTCCCCGCCTTGCCCCGGCCCGGCCGGCTCCGCTACGATACGACTCATGATCGCTGCCGTCTTGCGCGGTCCGCGCACACTGGAGCTCGCCCACGTGCCCTCTCGAGAGCCCGGTCCCGGCGAGGCGTCAATCCGGGTGCGGGCCGCCGGCCTCTGCGGGACCGACTACCGGATCTGGACCGGGGAGCGTCCCGTGCACTACCCGCGGGTGATGGGACACGAGTTCATCGGCACGGTGCGTGCGGTGGGTCAGGGGGTCACCCATCTCCGGGTGGGCCAGTCCGTCGCGGTCGAGCCGAACTACTCCTGCGGGTCGTGCCCGCTCTGCCGCGAGGGCAATCGTAACCTGTGCCTCTCGCGCGTCGCGGTGGGGATCGACGTGGACGGCGGCTTCGCGGAGGAGGCGACCGTGCCCGCCCGCTGCTGCTGGCCGGCTCCCGACGGGCTCGACGACCAGCGCCTGCTCATGGCCGAGCCGCTGGCCGTGGTGGTGCGCGCGGTCGGTCGCGCGGAGCCGAAGGCCGGCGAGACCGCCGCCGTGCTCGGGATCGGCTCGCTCGGTCTGCTCGCGGTGCAGGTGCTCAAGGCGAGCGGCCTGCG
>Ga0187766_10000250_pt1 | contig 29254 bp, 19 predicted proteins | sample 0216_QUI02_MP05__4_FD_132971 | JGI IMG/M metagenome (GOLD analysis project Ga0187766, IMG submission 132971) | Tropical peat soil microbial communities from peatlands in Department of Meta, Colombia - 0216_QUI02_MP05_20_MG | ecosystem: Environmental > Terrestrial > Soil > Wetlands > Peat ... | reverse complement strand
TGGCACCTCTCCCGATTTCCTCAGCGCGCGTTTGAAGTTTTGCTAGGAGCCGGTCGAGCGAGCGGCGCTCTTCCTCGCTAAGGACGGCAAGGAGCTCTCGTTCGACCCCGAGTGCGAATGGAACGATCTGCGCATGCGTGGCAATGCCGCGCGGCGAAAGGCGTAGTTCCGAGCGGCGGCGGTCCATGCGGTCGGTCTCGCGGCGGAGAACGCCTGCGTGCAACAGTCGCGCGACGGCACGGCTGACCCGCACCTTGTCCATGGCCGTGCACGCAGCAACCTCGACCGCCGATAAGGCCTCGTATCGTGCAAGTACGGCCATCACGCGCCATTCGGGAATGCTCAGCCCAAAGCGTCGGTCATAGGTGCGCGCAACCGCTCGGCTTAGCGTGTTCGCGAGCACCGAGAGCCGATAAGGCAAAAACCGCTCGAGGATCAGTCGGCCGATGGGAGCCGTGCGTTCCTCATTCGGTCCAAAAATCTTGCGCGTCGACGGCGATCTGGTCATTTCCCCGCTTCACATTAGTTTCAATTGAAACTATATTGCGGATCGAATCCGCTCGGGTCAAGCGCATTGGTGCACCGGCCCCGGCGTTAAACGACCGCTGGAGCTTCAGCCATGAAAAAATGGATTTCATTACCGCGTCGCGAAGGTATTGCCTCGCGCCAGGCTCATTGCGATCTTCCGGACGGCACTTACGAGCGGGAGTTCGGCAAGGAAGGTTTTTTCGGCCCCGCTACGCAATTCTATCACCGTCATCCGCCAACTGGCTGGAGCGACTGGCGGGGCAGCTTGCGGCCGCACGCGTTCGATCTTACCAAGCTCAACGGCATGGTTGCGTCGCCGTGGGAGGCCGACAATATCCTCCATAACGATGCGGTCAAATTCAGGCTCTGGCGCGGTTCCGGCAAGATGGACCATCTCGTGCGTAACGCCGACGGGGACCAACTCTTATTCTTTCACGAGGGCGAAGGCGACCTCTTCTGCGATTTCGGCCATTTGAGCTATAGCGAAGGCGACTATGTCATGCTGCCGCGCGGCACCATGTGGCGGATCGAGGCGAAGGGGCCGTTCACTGCACTTCTCATCGAGGCCACTAACGATAATTACGTGATCGCCGAGCGCGGAATTGCTGGACCCCAGGCCGTTTTCGATCTCGGCGTTCTTGAGACTCCCAAAATCGACGAAGCATTCCGTGCGCAACAGTCTGAACGCGAGTGGCGCGTGGCAATCAAGCGCGGCGAGGAGATCAGCACCATAACTTATCCATACAATCCGCTCGACGCGATCGGTTGGCAGGGGGATCTGGCACCGGTCAAACTCAATTGGCGCGACATCCGGCCGTTAATGAGCCATCGGTTTCACGTGCCGCCCTCCGCGCACACGACCTTCCTTGCGAGCCGGTTCGTCGTTTGCACGTTCGTGCCTCGACCGGTCGAGAGCGATCCGGGCGCGCTCAAAGTGCCGTTCTACCACTCCAACAACGATTTCGACGAAGTGATCTTCTACCACCGAGGCGAATTCTTCAGCAGAGATAACATTCACCCTGGCATGGTGACACTGCATCCCTGCGGTTTTCCGCACGGGCCGCACCCGAAGGCCTTTGCGGCCGGAGCAAAGGCCGCGAAGAAGGAGACAGATGAAGTCGCCGTCATGATCGACGCACGCGATGCTCTGGCGATCGCCAAACTGCCGGAGGGGGTCGAGTGGGCTGGCTACGTCGATAGCTGGAAGATCAGAAAGGAAGCCGCCGAATGAAACTCGGCAGCCTCAAGTCAAGCGAACGGGACGGCACGCTCGTCGTAGTGAGCGCTAATTTGAAGCATGCCGTAAAGGTCCCGCAGATTGCTACTACGCTTCAAGCGGCCCTCGACGATTGGGTTGATTGCGAGGCGGAGCTTCGCTCGGTCGCGAGGCTCCTCGAAAATGGACAGTGCCGCGAAGCGTTCATGCTCAATCCGAAGATCCTGCACGCGCCGCTCCCGCGGGCCTACCAGTGGGCGGATGCCAGCGCCTACCTTTTCCATGTGGAGCTGGTGCGAAGGGCGCGCGGTGCCGAGTTGCCGCCTGAGCTGCTCGTCGATCCCTTGATGTACCAGGGTGGATCCGATCGCTTTTTGGCGCCGGACGAACCGATCCACGTCAGCGAGGAGGCTTGGGGCATCGACATGGAGGGTGAGGTGGCCGTCATCACTGATGACGTGCCGATGGGAGTGTCTGTCGGGTCGGCCGCCAATCACATAAAGCTCGTCACGCTCGCGAACGATGTCTCGCTCAGGAATCTCATTCCAAAGGAACTCGCGAAAGGTTTTGGCTTCTTTCATAGCAAGCCGCCGACCGCGTTCGCACCGGTCGCGGTGACCCCAGATGCGCTCGGTAGTGCTTGGCGCGACGGCAAGCTCCATCGCGCCCTTCATGTATCCTTGAACGGCGACGAAATCGGCCATGCCGACGCGGGCACTGACATGCAGTTCGGCTTTCCCGAACTCATTGCGCACGCCGCCAAGACAAGGCCGCTATCCGCGGGCACGATTATCGGCTCCGGCACTGTCTCCAACCGAGACCGGTCATCGGGTTCAAGCTGTCTTGCGGAAATCCGTACCCTCGAACTTCTCGAGAAAGGGAAACCCACGACGCCTTTCATGCATTTCGGCGACCGGGTTCGCATCGAGATGCTCGACGACGACGGCAATTCGATTTTCGGCGCAATCGACCAAACCGTCGTAAAGGCCGAGCCCTTCGGGTGACCGAAGCTTAGTCGCCTATTTTCGCTTGCGCTTAGCTGCGGTAGCCGCCCGGACTGGTTTGCCTGCCTTGCCGGTGCGGGTCCCCGCCTTATACTCCGTCACGGCCTCTGTGACGATCCGGCGCAGCTTCGGGTCGCGCAGCGGATGTGGCACCTCGACTTTGCCCATCGCGGCAACCATCCGCTGGATGAGGTCGTAATCGTGCTCGTCGCGGTAGGGCTTCAGGTCGAGATCGCCGGGGACTTTGACCAGTCGCTCGTCACCGATGCGCTTCACGTATTTCTGCATGAACCTGTCGTACTCACGCCATGAAACGCGCTCGGCGCGCACCGCGGCCTGCTCAGCGCGTGTCGCAATCTGGTGGGCATGTAGGTAGTGGAGGCCGAGCTGGTCGATTAGAGTTTTCTCGACCTCCTCATGCAGGATGAGATAACGGTCGACCTCGATTTCACGGCCGCGACTCTTCATTTTGCGCGGCAGGTGTCGGTCGATATAGATAGTCTTGCCATCGTTGCTGTAGCCTGCGAGATAGGGTATGTCGTGATTCCGATCGAGCTTTTCCACGCGACGTTCGATCGCGTCAAGGGCACGCTCCATCATGAGACTTGAGGCATACCAATCGGGAACGCGAAGCTTTTTGTGGGGTGCTATTGGGTGACAGCCGGCCGCGGGCATCGGATTCGCCTCCTTATTCAGGTCATCAAAAATATGCCGGGTCGCTAAATCGGTATCGCGCAGCAGTGTAGCCATTATGCGTCAACGTGCAAGCGCGCCACCGGGCGAAGCGCCCATTTAAGGGATGAATGGCGGAGCAACGGGTGCCTCAGCGAGAGATTTTGAAGTGGTGCTGCCGCCACCTGCGATTTCGCATTCGCTGCCAATAACGGCCGCGCACGGAGCCCCGCGGCGAGAGCGTCCGATGAGGAGACCCCAATGCTGAAGCTTTATACCTTTTTTCGTTCCTCGGCCGCGTTTCGCACGCGCATCGCTCTCAATCTCAAGGGGCTTACATATGAACCGGTCTTTGTGCATCTTCGCAAAGCGGAACAGCGCTCGCCCGATTATCTAAAGCTCAACCCCGAAGGTCTTGTGCCATTGCTCGCTGACGACAAAGTGACAGTCAGTCAGTCCCTCGCGATCATGGAATATCTCGACGAGACGCATCCGACGCCGCCCTTTTTGCCTGCAACGCCTGCTGCCCGTGCACGCGTTCGCTCGCTTGCGCAGGTGGTCGCGTGCGACATTCATCCAATCAACAATGCGCGTGTCCTCAGATATCTCACGAATGACTTGAAGGTGAGCGAGGAGGGGATGGCCACGTGGTACCGGCATTGGATCGATCTTGGCCTCGACTCGCTCGAGGTCAGGCTCGGTCGGGAGCGGCAGACGGGGAAGTTCTGCCACGGGGACATTCCGGGCCTCGCCGACATCTGCCTTATCCCGCAACTCTTTAATGCCATGCGCTTCGATAAGGATCCCCTAACGCGCCGTCCTACGCTCAAGCGCATCTTCGAAGCATGCATGATCCTCGAAGCGTTCGACCGCGCGCAGCCGGAGAAGCAGCCGGACGCGGAATCCTGATTAGACCCCGAGCCAGAACGGCTCCGGAGATAGGGCTGGAGTGGCGCTCACCCCTTACTGCGGGCGCTCCGCACAAGGTCCTGAAGGGTCGCTTGGTCTACCGCGCCTGGGACGAGCTTGTCCCCGACAATGAATGCGGGGGTGCCCTCGATTTTCAGGCCTTGTGCCAGCTGCATGTTTTTGCGGATGAGAGCATCGATTTCGGGCGCCTTCATGTCCGACTGAAGGCGCTTGGTGTCAATTCCATTCGCCTCGGCAATCGACATGATTGTCGCCATGTTTAGGGTGGCCGTCGAAGCGAGCATCGCGCTGTGGAATGCAGGATATTTACCCTGCTTGATTGAGGCCAGCGCCGCACGCGCAGCAAGCTGGGAGTCGGGCCCGAGAATCGGGAACTCCTTCAGGACCAGCCGGATGTGGCCGTCTGACTTGAGGGTCTGCATTATATCCGGCAATGCGCGCTTGCAGTAGGGGCAGCGATAATCAAAGAATTCGACGATTGTGACATCGCCGTTCGGATTCCCAAGGACAAGATCGTCCGGATCGTTGAAAAGGGCGTCCGCGTGTGCAGCGATCGCTGCGCGTTCGCGCTCCGTCACGGCTGCCTTTTGCCTCGCGTCGAGTTGGCTTATCGCATTCCCGACAAGCTCCGGGTGACTGTCGAGATAGCGCTCGAAAACACCCTCGACGGCATGACGCTGGACGTTACTGAGCGAGAGCGGCACGAGCATCAGGACGAGCACCGAGAGCAAGGCGCCCGCTCCGGCCGCCAAAAAATAGCGCAAGAACTTCATTCCGAACTCCACGACGGGTTTGCGATGATCGCCCCGCCCGCTATCCCCGTTCATCCTTGAGCGCCTTTTCTGCGGCTTCCTGGATATCCTGTGCGCGGAGAGCACCAGGCGATCCCGCCGGCAGCAATTTCTGCGCCCGTTTGGCTTGGCCCTTGGCGTCGGGATACCGGCCTTCAGTGAGCGCTTCTTCCGCTAGCGCAAGGGCCGTGCGCCCTTCGTCTCCCTGACGGCCATAGACGGTTGCGAGCAGCTTCCAGGTCATCGGATCTTCCTGATCCATCGTTACGGCGTCGTTCAGGTTGTCCGCCGCCTCCTTTTCGAAACGCGGATCGCCCGTCTCGATCAAGGTTTGAGCAAGTTCGGTTTCGATAAGCGGATTATGCGGAAACGTCTTGTTGGCCTTCTGGTACAACGGCACTGCCTCGCGGACTTTGCCCGCTTCGAAGAGAAACTGGGCTTTGAGCTCATTGTAAAAGGGATCGTCAGGTTTTTCGGCAAGCAGCCCGTCGATCAGCTTGAGTGCCTCCTGTTCCTTGGCCTCTCGGTGATAGGCGATCGAGCGGGCGTAGCGCGCCTCGACGCTGTTGTCCGTGTCCTTATAGTGCTGGAAGACGCGCGGAACGGGCCACAAAAATCCGATCAGCTTGCCGCGCATGCGGGCATGCTGCTCGACATGACCGGGGAGGGGAGGGGCATTCGCATATTTGGATGTCTCGAGGAAATGTTCGATGAAGTCGATGCGGTCCTGGGTCAGAGGATGAGTCCGCAGGTAAGGGTCCTGGCGCTGCGCCGAGAGAAACTCCTGGCCTTCGAGTTTCTTCATGAAATCATATAATCCGCGCGCCGATTGACCGGACTCCTCGAGAAACGTAACACCGGCCTGATCAGCCGAACGTTCCTGCGTGCGGCTGAAAGAGAGAAAATTCCGCTCGGCCAGGCTCGAGCCGGCGCCGATGCCCGCAAGACCGGCATCGGCCTGCCGGCCACCCGTAGCGCCAATCGCGGCGGCCGCGAGAACGAGACCCAGGATTTCGAGGATTTCCGCGTGTTGAATGGCCTCGCCCATACGGGCAAGATGTCCGCCCGCAATATGGCCCGTCTCGTGCGCCATTACGCCGATCACTTGGTTGGCGCTGTCCGATCCCGTTAGCAATCCGGTATAAATAAAAATGTTGAGTCCGCCCGCGACGAAGGCGTTGATTTGGTTCTCGTTGACGAGAACGATTTGAACTTGGTTTGGGTCGAGGCCGGCTTCCCGCCATACTGGCGACGCCCAATCGCGTAAGTAGGACTCAATTTCCGCGTCGCGGATACGCGAAAGGCCAGGCCCATCGGCTAAGGCGGCGCTCGTCATCCCGCTCAGAAGGCTAATTACGGCTAGGGCAGCGCCAATGCATCTCAGTACGGGGTGTCTCGAAAGCATAGCTGAACCTAAGGACGGACAGCGCTCAGGTCAATGGAAGGTTGCGTAAGTCGCGAGCCTCGCTTAATAGCGACGGTGCCGACGTCGCTGCAGGAAACGGACGGAAGGAATGTCTAACGCACGGGTAAAGCCGAAGGTTTCGAGACGGGGTCGGGTTCCTCCCTTCATTGTGATGGATGTCCTGCGTGCAGCCAATGAGCGGCAAGCGGCGGGTGCCGAAGTCATCCATCTTGAGGTCGGCCAACCCGGCACGGGCGCCCCGGCGGGGGTGCTGGCGGCGGCGCGCGCCGCACTCGATGGGCATCGGCTCGGCTATACGGAAGCACTCGGCATCCCCAGCTTGCGTGCGCGCATAGCTCGATTTTATGCGGAGCGATATGGAACCAGCATCGAACCAGGCCGCATCGCCGTGACGACCGGCTCTTCCGCAGCGTTTGTCGCAGCTTTCCTTGCCGCGTTCGACGAAGGTGACAGAGTGGCACTTGCTGCGCCGAGCTATCCTGCGTACCGCAACATCCTCGCGTCCCTCGGCTTGACGCCAGTAATCCTCGATGCAACCGTGGCCACGCGCTTTCAGCCGAGCGTCGAGTTGATCGAACGTGCCGCCCCGATCGCCGGACTTATCGTGGCGAGCCCATCGAATCCGACGGGAGCCATGCTACTCCCGGAGGCGCTTCGGACGATTGCCGATTATTGTGCGAATACAGGAATTCGCCTCATCTCCGACGAGATCTATCATGGCATCACCTTTGGGCCGCCTGCTACCACTGCGCTCGGCGCGAACCCCGACGCGATCGTTATCAACAGTTTCTCCAAATATTTCTCGATGACAGGCTGGCGGATCGGTTGGATGGTCGTTCCCGAAGAACTCGTACGGCCGATCGAATGCCTTGCACAGAATTTGTACATCAGTCCGCCGACGCTCAGCCAAATCGCGGCGGAGGTGGCATTCGAGTGCACGGCAGAACTTGATGCTATCGTGGCACGCTACGCACGAAATCGCTCCTTGCTCCTCCAGGAGCTTCCAGCCGCAGGCTTCGACCGTCTGGCGCCCGCCGACGGCGCCTTCTACCTTTACGCCGACATAGGGCACCTGACCAACAACAGCGCGGATTTCTGTGCGCGAATGTTGGCCGAGATCGGGGTCGCCGCGACACCAGGCATCGATTTCGACGCCGAGAGAGGACATCGCTATTTACGATTTTCCTTTGCGGGTTCGGAAGCCGACATCGCAAAGGCCGTCGATAAACTGAAGGGGTGGCGCCGGTAATGCGTGCTACTCCGTCAGTCGCCGCCACCAGCCGCGCTTTTTCGGCTGCTCTTCGGAACCTGCGCCTACGGTGATCACGGGAATTGCGGGCGCCTGTGGTTGCGCGTGCTCATCCTTCGGCGAATTCCCTGCTGGGACCGCTTCCGCCGACTGGTTTGGCAGCGTTCGCACCTCGGACTCAGCGGACGGCGAGAAAGTAAGTGGCTCGGGCTCAGGCGTATGTTTGAGGGCCAACGCTGGGGGTTCAGCCGATGGCGCGATGAGAAGGCGCTCGGACTTGCTTGCCAGAGACGACGCGTGCGGGTCCTCAACCGACATGGCGTCGGCGTCCTCCGGCCGCCGCCGGCGACGGGGCCGGCGGCGTGGGGCTTGACCTGACTCAGCTGTCGCGAAGTCCGCGCTCGCCTCGAAAGCTGGACCTTCAGTCGGCGTAACTTCCAGGATGAACGGGCCGTCGCCGAGTGCTGGAGCGAGTTCCGAAACTTCATTCGCTGTCGAACCGGTGAATGAATGTTCTACGCCCGGCCGCTCGCCACGCCGCCGTCGCCGACCTCCGCGCCGGCCGCGCACACGCCGCCGCCGCCGCTCGCCCTCGCCGGAGCCTTCGAGAGGAATATCGCCATTCTCGGAAGGCTCGTGCGGAGAGGGCTGTTCGGGCAGTACGATTACCGCCGATGATGCGTCTACGCGATCGGCCTCTTCATCTCGGTGATCGGCGTGAAGGTGGCCGCCAAAGCGATCTTCGGCCGGCGCATTTCGAGTTGCGTTGGCCTGCGCGCGGGCGTCGACCGACGTTTCTCGGGCGTATTCGCCCAGCTCGGGGCGACCCTGGACGGTGTCGCCGCCACGCCGCCGCCGCCGCCGGCGCCGGCGCCGGCGGCGACCGTCGGGCCCCAGTTGATCTCCATCCGCGCGATGCTCCGCCACACCGGATTCGTCCTGACGCTGCTCGCTTAAGCGTTGCTCGCCTTCGTGGGGTTCGCTAACGCGATGCTCAACAGGATGCACGGCATCGCCATCGCTCTCGTCAACATGCTCTCCAGCACCTTTCGCCTCCGGTTCATCGGATGGGACGACGGCACTCTCATGACTCATGGGTGCTGGCGGCTGGGCGAGTAAATCCGCAGCCTTGAGCCGCTCTAGGCGAAAGGCGGGAGGCACCAGACCATCATCGGTCTCGATCGCCACGCTGAAATGGTAGCGTCGCTCGGTCTCGCCGATCGCTGCGCGTTTCTGGTTGAGGAGATAGAGCGCGATTGGCGTTGGCACCGTGAGCTTGATCTCGGCGCTGCGCTGACGGATGCCCTCCTCCTCGAGACCGCGCATGACGTGAAGAGCGGTCGATTCGATGGAGCGCACCCAGCCCGAACCGCCGCAATGCGCGCAGTGTTGCATGGTCGCTTCGATTAGGCTTGGCCGCAGGCGCTGACGCGAAAGCTCCAGGAGGCCGAACGCACTTATACGGCCAATCTGAATGCGCGCGCGATCGAGACGCATGGCCTCCTTAAGCTTGCGCTCGACGGCTGCATTATTGCGCGGCTCCTCCATGTCGATGAAGTCGATCACGATGAGGCCCGCAAGATCGCGCAGTCGCAATTGGCGCGCAATTTCTTCCGCCGCTTCCGTGTTTGTGCGAAGGGCAGTTTCCTCGATATTCCTCTCCTTGGTGGCGCGACCCGAATTCACGTCGATCGAAACGAGGGCTTCAGTGGGCGTGATCACGATGTAGCCGCCAGATTTCAATTGCACGCTCGGGCTGTGCATTCCATCGATCTGGTTTTCGACCTGATAGCGATGAAAGAGAGGGATGAGCGGGTCTTTGTATTGGTGCACACGCTTGGCGTGGCTTGGCGTTAACATGCGCATAAAGTCCTTGGCCGCCCGGTATCCGTCGTCGCCCTCGACGTGGATTTCGTCGATGTCGCGATCGTAGAGGTCACGGATCGCGCGCTTGATGAGATTAGCTTCTTCGTAGATGAGGGCCGGCGCCGTCGACTTCAGGGTCAAATCGCGGATTTCGTTCCAGAGGCGCATGAGATATTCGAGGTCGCGCTTTATTTCCGCTTTGCTGCGCTCCATACCCGCCGTACGAACGATGACCGACATGCCGTCCGGCACCTCGAACTCCTCCAGGATGTTTTTAAGCCGACGGCGATCCTTGAGATTGGTGATCTTGCGCGAAATGCCGCCGCCACGCGGTGTATTCGGCATCAGCACGCAATAGCGCCCGGCGAGCGAAAGGTACGTCGTGAGTGCGGCCCCTTTGTTGCCTCGCTCTTCCTTGACGACCTGGACGAGCAGAATTTGCCGACGCTTTGTTACCTCTTGGATCTTGTAAGGGCGCGGTGGACGGAACCGACGTGGGCCGACTTCTTCCATGTCGTCGCCCCCGATCGTCTCCACGTCCTCGCCTTCGGCCCTGTCTCCCGCATCTCCGTTGCCATTCGATCCGACGAGTGCACGTTCCTGCTCGAGGAGCGCCTCGCGATCCGCAACCGGGATCCGGTAGTAGTCGGGGTGGATTTCATTGAAGGCGAGGAAACCGTGCCGATTTCCGCCATAATCCACGAACGCGGCCTGAAGGGAGGGTTCTACCCGTGTCACCTTCGCGAGATAGATATTTCCCTTGAGCTGTTTCTTGGTCGCGGTTTCAAAATCGAAGTCTTCTAGGCGATTTCCTTTTAGCAGCGCTACCCGGATTTCCTCGGAATGCGCCGCATCAATCAACATGCGTTTTGCCATAAGGCAATGTCTCCGCGCACGCCACCACGGCCCCGTGCGAACGGCGGGCGGCAGCGTGCCTTGGCTCGCGGACCCGGCTCCCGCGAACTCAACCCGTCAAACACGGTTCCCGCTGTCGGCGGGACCATAACGGGGATCGCGTCCAGCGACCGCTTCCACGGTCACGTTTGAATCCGGATCCGATGTTCAACTATCGTCCGCAACAAGGCCGCTGACCGATAATCCTCACTTAAGCCCCATCGGCGATTCGGCGAGACTCGGTGCGCATATCCACTCAGCCTGCAAAGCGCACGCCCCGCACTTCTTCGAGGCAGCCCGCTGCGGCGGTTCGCATGTGTAACATACCGAGATAGTACACTTTGGACAAATAGTTATTAGCGTACTGCAGAAGTGGTGCGACCGCGATCAGGCGCACTTCTTCGGCCCGAGAAGCGCCTCTTGGCTCGAAATTTTTCTGTTTGGGGGCATTTCGAGGCAGTATTGCACACAAAACGCGAGTAATTATTGAACTCGCGACTCGAAACCCGTATATGTAGCGGTTGACATGGGATTTGACCGCAAGATGCGGGTAGGAAGGCTACCGTGGCTCGGCTGGCTTGCCGGCTTCGCGGTTTTGCTTGCCTCACCGGCAGAGGGGGCGGAACTCACTGCGACGGCTGTCCATGTCAGCGTTGAACCTGCGCACACCCGCTTCATGGTCGATTTCAGCGATACCACGACGTTCCAGGTCTTCACGCTCCGAGACCCTTATCGCGTCGTGGTCGACTTGCCGCCCATCAACTGGAAGGTCGGGGCATCGGCGACAAGGGAACATGGCGGGGTCATCGACGGCTATCGCTTCGGCCTTTTCAGACCCGACACGTTTCGTATCGTGCTCGACGTCAATCGGCCGGTCGCAGTTGAAAGTGCCGTGACGACAGCGGCCGCCGATGGCGGTATGCACCGCTTGGTTCTCGACCTCTCCTCTATCAGCAAGGCGGAATTCGACCGCACCTACGTAGGACCGCCTCAGCCGAACGAGACCGCTGCTGTGCGGCCGTCGCCACCACCTCCAGTCGGTACTTTGCCGCGCAAGGACGGCAAGCGCATCGTCGTGATCGATCCTGGCCATGGCGGCGTCGACCCCGGGACCTCCGGGACAAGCGGGGTATACGAGAAGGATATCACGCTCGCCGCGGCTAAGGAGTTGAAGCGACAACTCGAAGTAAGCCGGCACTATCGTGTCGTGCTCACGCGCGACAGTGACGTATTCGTGCCCTTGCGCGAGCGCGTGGAGGTCGCCCGCGCCGCGCACGCCCAACTCTTCGTATCCCTGCATGCCGACAGTATTGCGAGTGCAGGTATCCAGGGCAGTTCTGTCTATACGCTCTCCGATAAGGCGAGCGATTCGGAGGCGGCGGCACTCGCCACCAAGGAAAATAAGGCGGACATCATTGCGGGCGCCAATTTGGCCTCCTATCCCTCGGACGTTACCGACATCCTCATCGATCTCGCCCAGCGGGAGACCAAGAACGATTCGATCAAATATGCCCATTTCCTCGTGCAGGAGCTCGACAAGAACGGGCGACTTCTCGGCCGCAGCATGCGCTCGGCCGGCTTTGCCGTTCTAAAGGCGCCCGATGTGCCTTCGGTGCTACTCGAAATGGGATACCTTTCCAACCCTAAGGAAGAGCAACAGTTGCGCAGCCCACAGTACCGTGCCAAGTTGATGGCTGCGGTCAAGCAGGCGATCGACGATTTCTTCGCCGAACAGGAACGATTGACGAAGTCATAGGACCGCCTCAATTTGGCGCCAAAATCACGAGCGTCGTCACCGAAGGCGTTCTTTTTTCAACGCGAAATCGATGATTAAGTGGCTTCTCAAGCGTTTACTTCTTATGGTCGGCCTCCTTGTCGGCCTTGGGATCCTGGGTGCGGCGGGAGTGGTAGCGCTCTTTTACCATTACGGCCGAGATTTACCCGATTATCACCAACTCGCAATTTATGAACCGGCAACCGAAACGCGCGTCCACGCGGGCGACGGGAGGCTTATCGCGGAGTATGCCACGGAGCGGCGCGTCTTCGTTCCGATCGAGGCAATTCCCGCGCGCGTGGTGAAGGCATTCATCGCCGCAGAAGATAAGAATTTCTACACGCATCCGGGCGTCGACCTGCTATCGGTCCTGCGAGCGGGGCTGCAGAATGCCGTACATTTAGGACAGAACCGCCGGCCGGTCGGTGCATCGACAATCACTCAGCAGGTCGCCAAGAATTTTCTATTGACCAACGAAGTCTCGCTCTCGCGCAAGATCAAGGAGGCAATTCTCGCGTTTCGAATCGAACGCGCCTTCACGAAGGAGCATATCCTCGAGCTGTATTTGAACGGAATTTATCTTGGCGGCGGATCCTACGGTGTGGCTGCTGCGGCACTGAACTATTTCGATAAATCGCTCGATCAGCTGAGCATTGCGGAGTGCGCCTATCTCGCCGCGTTGCCCAAAGCCCCGAATAATTACAATCCCGCCCGTTTTCCCGACCAGGCCAAAGCCCGGCGAGATTATGTGATCGAGCGTATGGCCGAGGATGGTTATATCACCGACCAGCAAGCGACCGACGCGAAGAATGAGCCGCTTGTCATAAAAGGTCATGTCGAAAGTGAGTTCGCAAACGCTGGCTATTTCAGCGAAGAAGTTCGCCGCGAACTTGTCGACCGATTTGGCGAAAAGGCGCTCTACGCGGGTGGCCTTTCGGTCCATTCGACCGTGGATCCCAAGCTTCAGGCATACGCTGACCAGGCATTGCGGGAGGGTCTTCTCGCGTACGACAGGCGGCACGGCTGGCGCGGAGCGCTCGGCCAAATTCCGCTCGTGGCCGGTGCGCCGGACGACGCCTGGGTTGCTCGCCTCGCCGATTTCCAGCGCCCAGTCGGTATTGGAAAATGGCAGCTTGCCCTCGTTCTCGGCACCGACGATGGGGGGGCCACGATCGGATTGGGCCATGGCCAAAAGCTCGACGCCAAGGATGTCCTCAAGGGCCGCATACCGTTCGAGGAGCTGAAATGGGCGCGCCCGGAGCTTGAAGAACAGCGCGTCGGTGCGGTACCCCGCAAGCCGAGCGACGTCCTTGCACCAGGTGACGTCGTGCTGGTCGAACCGGTCGAGAAAAACGTCGATGGCAAACCGTATCCGACCGCCAGCTATGGCTTGCGGCAAATCCCGGAAATAAGCGGCGCTGTTGTGGTGATGGACCCACATACGGGACGTGTGCTGGCGCTGACTGGAGGCTATCAGTTCGAGCGCACGCGCGATGAATTCGACCGCGCGGTTCAGGCGAAGCGCCAGCCGGGATCGGCCTTCAAGCCATTCGTATACTTGACCGCGGTGAACAACGGCTACACGCCCTCCACCATGGTTCTTGACGCGCCGTTCGTGTTCGATCAGGGGCCGGGTCTCGGCCTGTGGAAACCCGGCAACTACGAGAAGAAATTTTACGGGCCAAGCCCACTCTTCGTCGGGCTGGAACACTCGCGAAATCTAATGACCGTTCGTGTAGCCCAGAATATCGGAATGGAAAAAGTTGCCGAGACAGCGGAGCGCTTCGGCGTGATCGACCATTTGCAGCGTACGCTGGCGATGGCGCTGGGTGCTGGCGAAACAACGCTGCTGCGGCTCACGACCGCCTATAGCGAACTCGACAATGGCGGCAAGAAAATAACGCCTACCCTCATCGATTGGGTGCAAGATCGCCACGGTACGCTGATCTACCGCCACGACACGCGCGCCTGCGAGGGCTGCGCGAACGTAAGCTGGTCCGATCAGGCCGTTCCCGAGCTGCCTGATACACGCGAGCAGCTCGACGATCCGCGCAGCATATATCAGGTGGTCGCCATGATGCAGGGTGTCATCGAGCGAGGGACGGGTGTGCGCGCGCGAGTGATTGGCAAGCCTCTCGCGGGCAAAACCGGGACCACCGACGAGGACAAGGACACCTGGTTTATCGGCTTCACGCCGGACCTCGTGTGTGGCGTTTATATCGGCTTCGATCAGCCTCGCACGCAGGGTCCGGATGAGCAGGGCGCCTCGGTCGCCCTTCCTGTATTCATTCAGTTCATGCAGAAGGCGCTCAAGGACGAGCCAGCCATACCTTTCCGCATTCCGCCAGGACTTAACATGGTTAGGGTACGTGAATCGGATGGGCTACCGGCACAGTCCGGTGACCGCAATGTGATTTGGGAACCCTTCAAGCCCGGGACGGTTCCGCAAGCGCGCGGCCCCGTTATCGATGGAAGCGGTGTCGACACGAGCGGCAGTCCCGAAAGCTCTCCGGCAGCGCCGACCTCGACATCGGAAGGTACTGGCGGAATCTACTGACAGGCATAGCGGTGGCACTTCGTTTCCCAAGGCTTTGACGTCTGCTCTGCCCGCAGGAGCTTCCTCTTGCGCCATTTCGCCAGCTCCCCTATGAGAGTTACCATGCGCACCGAAATTGCAGCCGTCGTCAGCCAAATCGAGCAGTCTCTTGAGCTGCTGAGGAGGCACCTTTGACCTGGAGAATGCGGAAAAGAAGCTCGCGTCGATGAACGAGCGCGCCGAGGATCCCAAGCTCTGGGAGAATCCTGCCGCCGCGCAGGGCTTGATGCGCGAGCGCACGCTGCTCGAAAAAATGATCGCCAACTACCGCGCATTGGAACGTGAATACAAAGACAGTCTCGAACTCATTGAACTCGCGGAGGCCGAGGGAGACGCCGTTGTTGCGGCCGACGCGGAAGCCGCCCTTAGGATGGTGCAGGTGCGTGCCGCCAAGCAGGAACTCGAAAGCCTTCTGGCGGGCGAAGCGGACGGCAACGATGCATTCCTCGAAGTGCATGCGGGTGCCGGCGGCACCGAGTCTCAGGATTGGGCTCAAATGCTTGCGCGGATGTATCTGCGCTGGGCCGACGATCACGGTTACAAGGTCGAATGGATCGAGGAGAGCCCAGGCGAGGAAGCAGGTATCAAATCCGCCACGATCCGCGTTTCGGGAGAAAACGCCTATGGGTGGCTAAAGACGGAGTCTGGTGTTCATCGTCTCGTGCGGATTTCACCCTTCGATTCGAACGCGCGCCGGCACACGAGCTTCGCGTCCGTTTGGGTATATCCTGTGATCGACGACGCGATCGAGATCGAAATACTGGAAAAGGATCTTCGCATCGATACCTACCGGGCGTCTGGCGCGGGCGGCCAGCACGTAAATCGAACGGACAGCGCCGTTCGCATTACGCATATGCCAACAGGCATCGTTGTCCAGTGCCAGAACGACCGCTCCCAACACCGCAATAAAGCGCAAGCCTTCGCCATGTTGAAGGCGCGCCTTTACGAGGAAGAGTTGCGCAAGCGCGAGGCTGTGATCCAGAAGGAGCACGACGCCAAGAGTGACATCGGATGGGGTCACCAAATTCGCTCTTACGTGCTCCATCCCTATCAAATGGTGAAGGATTTGCGCACGGGGGTCGAGACGAGCGATTCACGCGGCGTGCTTGACGGCGACATCGACAGGTTTCTCGAAGCGACCCTCTCGCAGCGGATCAAAGGTGGGGCTGCCGTCCCGGCCACAGTAACGGTAGAGGAGGAATAGGCCAACGCCGCTACTTAAAGCGCTGACTGCCTGCGATCGGCCAAAGAAGGGAGAAACATTTGGCGGCAATTTACGTCTATCCGCGTGACGCCACAGTCGATGGACCAAGGAGAATCGCTATGTTTGCATTCGGGAGAAAAAAGACTGAAATGCCGATGCCCGAGGATGCGCTGCCTGGGCGCGCCACGGCGATGGCGGTCCCCGAAAGGCATTTTGTGAGCGGGCGACCCCTAAAGCCGCCGTTTCCGGCGGGGATGCAGCAAGCACTATTCGGGCTCGGCTGCTTTTGGGGAGCCGAGCGCAAGTTCTGGCAGCAGCGAGGTGTTTACACGACCGCGGTGGGGTACGCTGGCGGGCACACGCCAAATCCGACCTATGAGGAGACATGCACAGGCCTCACGGGTCACGCCGAGGTCGTCCTCGTCGTGTTCGACCCGAAGGTCGTGAGCTACGAAGCACTTCTCAAGCTTTTTTGGGAAAGCCATGATCCAACGCAAGGAATGCGTCAGGGAAACGACGTTGGCACGACCTATCGCTCGGCAATCTATACCTCCGATGACGAACAAAAACGCGCCGCGGAAGCATCCTGCAAGGCCTATCAAAAGGTCCTTGCCGCCGCAGGCTATGGGCCGATTACAACCGAGATTCGGGCGGCCCCGCCATTTTACTATGCCGAGGACTATCACCAGCAGTATCTTGCCAAAAACCCCAACGGCTATTGCGGTTTAGGCGGTACCGGCGTGAGTTGTCCGGTCGGCGCGGCGGTCGCGGTAAGCGCCTGATCGAAACTCGGCGCACCTAACCACACCCGCTTTGGATCGCCTCGTCCGATGTCAACGCGCGCGAGACTGGCGTAGGGCCTTCGCGCAATAGAAAGATGCGAAGACCGACAACGCCCTCGCGCTCAGAGTGCTTTGAGGGCTTTCAAGACCTCGTCGACGTGACCTGGGACCTTTACCTTGCGCCACGCCCCTCTGATCTTGCCAACCTTGTCGATCAGAAAGGTCGAACGTTCGATGCCCATGTATTTGCGGCCATACATGCTCTTTTGCACCCAGGTGGCGTAGGCCTTGCAGATTTCGCCGCTCTCGTCGGACACAAGTACGAAGGGAAGGTCGTACTTCGCCTTGAATTTGTCGTGAGAGGCGACGCTGTCGCGAGAGACGCCAACGACGACGCCGTCGATGTCGCCGAACTTCGGGAGCGAATCACGAAAGCCGCAGGCCTCGGCAGTGCAACCGGAGGTGTCATCTTTCGGGTAGAAGTAGAGAACGACGTTCCGGCCCTTGAGCTTGGACAGAGTGACTTTGCCGCCCCCATCGGTCGGCGCGGTGAAATTGGGGGCGGGATCGCCCACATCGAGACTCATGGTAACGCCTCCTTCGCTTGATTTGACGTTGATGCCGTCGAACCGACCATGTTCGCCGGCGCAAGTTTTCGGGCGGGTTCCTCGATCAGGAACGCGAAATGTTCTCGCACACGCTCGGCGGTCGCGCAAAGTGCCGCTTTGAGCGTGGAAAAGTCAACCGCGCCGGCAGCACGCGAGATCACTTGACGCAAGCCGTCGGTCGCTTGATCTTCTTCGAAAGTCCGTTGCTCAGCCAGGCGCAAAATACCTTGAACGCGACGCCACAAACGCGTTGCCGCGATTAAGTCGTCGGCCATTTCGTTCTCGAGAACGCTGGCCGCTCTCAGACGGTCGAATGCCTCGGTGGTGTTCGGGCTAAGTACCTGCGGATAGGAATTTCCGTATCGAAGTTGGAGGTATTGCGCGATGAACTCGAGATCGACGAGTCCGCCGCGTACGCGCTTGCCTTCCCAAATGTTGCTCGTAGCGTGCGTTTTTTCGATGAGGGCGCGCATTTCGGCAACGTCATGGAGGAGCTTTTCAGGCTTGCGCGGCGCGGTCAGCACGTCGGCAAGTGCAGCCTCGATCCTTGCGGCGAACGCCACCGGACCGGCGACGACGCGCGCGCGCGTCAACGCCATATGCTCCCAAGTCCACGCGTCGCGCATTTGATAGTCGAGAAATCCTTGGAGGCTCGTCGCCAGGGGGCCTTTCTCGCCCGATGGTCGCAGTCGCATATCGACGTCATAGAGCCGGCCTTCAGCGGTGGGAGAGGTAATGGCGCTCAGGAGACGCTGGGAGAGGCGAACGAAATAATGACTGGGCGCAAGAGGGCGGCGCCCATCGGTCGCCTCGATACCGGCAGGGACATCGTAGATGAACAGAAGATCGAGATCGGACGTCATCGTCATTTCTCGCCCGCCCAACTTGCCGAGTGCGATGACGGCAAGATCGCCCACGGGAAGCCGGCCGTGCGTTTCGGCGAGTTCCGCCGTGACCGGCTCGATGAGCGCGCCGATAACGCATTGCGCGATATCCGCAAGCACGGGCCCTGCCGCCTCGGGGTCGAGCGTGCCCCGAAGCATTTGCACCCCGACCTGGAATTTTCGATCATTCGTCCAACGGCGCGTGATATCCAGCACGTCCTCGAAATCGTTTGCTTGGCGAAGCGCCTCTGCAAGGCTGGTGGCGAGCAACGAACGATCGGGCAGCGGGCGGAAAAAATCGCCGGTAAGAACGGAGTCGAGAAGAAGAGGATGCTGGGCTAGCTGGTCGGCAATGCGCGGAGCACTCCCCATGATCTCGGCAACAAGGCCGAGCAGACTGGGGTTCGCATGAAAGAGCGAAAAGAGCTGCACACCCTGCGGCAAGCGTGAGAGGAACCGGTCGAAACTAAGTAGGGCGGCATCGGGGTTTGCCGCTTTGGCCACGGCATCGAGCAGTGCCGGCGTCAGCTCCGTCAATAGCTCGCGCGCGCGGGTCGAACGCATGGCTCGGTAGCGGCCATGATGCCAGCCGCGGATTATTGCCGAAGCAGTCGCGGGTTCAACAAAGCCCAACCCCTCGATCGTCTTGAGGGTATCCGGATCGTGGTCGGCACCCGTAAATACAAGATTTCCAGATGCTACGCCGAGATTAGGCGCCTCCTCGAAAAGGCGTGCATAATACGCCTCGACCCGCCTCAGATGCCGCAACAACTCGGCGCTGAACGCAGCGCTGTTTTCGAAGCCGAGAAAGATCGCGAGGTGCTCAAGGCCATCGGTACTCTCGGGCAGTTCCTGGGTCTGCTGATCGTCGACCATTTGCAGGCGATGTTCGACGCGACGCAGAAAGCCATAGCTCTCGATGAGCTGATCGCCGATCTCTTGCTTGACGTGGCCTCCGGCGACGAGTGCCCGCAGCGCATCGCACGTTCCGCGCGCGCGCAAGGCAGGCTCGCGCCCGCCCCAGATGAGCTGTTGTGTTTGCGCGAAGAATTCGATCTCGCGAATGCCGCCACGGCCAAGTTTGAGATTCTGGCCCAGAACGATGATTTCATCGCCACCCCGATGAGCGTTGATCTGTCGCTTGATCGAGTGAATATCCCGGATTGCCGCGAAGTCGAGATGCTTGCGCCAAAGAAAGGGTCTGAGCCCGCGCAGGAAGCGCTCACCCGCCGCAAGATCGCCCGCGACAGGTCTCGCCTTGATGAAGGCTGCACGCTCCCAATTCTGCCCGAGGCTTTCGTAGTAAAATTCGGCGGCGGTCGTCGAAAGGGCTACGGGCGTTGCTGCCGGGTCGGGGCGAAGGCGCAGGTCGGTGCGAAATACATAGCCATCCGGCGTACGCTCCTGCATCATGCGAACGATGTTACGAGTGAGTTTCACGAAATTCTTGTTGATCGTATCGCGGTCGTCGCACTGAACGATTTCATCGTCGTAAAGTGCTACGAGGTCGATGTCGCTCGAGTAATTGAGCTCGAATGCGCCGAGCTTTCCCAGGCCGAGGATGAAATAGCCCGATCCCTCCTCTGGCCGCTTGCCGTCGACAAGCCTGAGCCAGCCGCGAGCGGCCGCCTGCGCGAGCTGGTGGCGCACGGCAAGCTGAAGCGACAGGGCGGCGACTTCGCTCAAGGATGCGGTGACCCGCTCGAGCGGCCATGTCATTGCGATGTCGGCAACCGCGATTGCAAGTGCCGCGCGCCGCTTGGCCGTTCGCATCGTAGCCATGACCTGATCGGTGGCGGCAGCCGTAGGATCGACCTGGCCGAGATCGCTGAGAACTTGCGAGTAGCTTTCTTCGACGCTGCCATTCAATAATGAACATGTGAAGGCCACATCGATCAGGGCACAATGGGTAAGGAACGGACTGTTGCCGAATAGGGCATCGAGCATCCGTCGCATAGTGGCGTCGCCGACGAGCGCCGCCGCAGCGGTCTCCAGCGCCCGATCGCCGCTTGCCGCCGCCTCTTCGGTCCACCGTTCAAGCCCGATCGCGGCGCGGACGGGGTCTGCGGCTCTTGGCAGTGCCGGCGAATCTGTCAAGAACGTCGAACTTTCCATTTCCTATCGGGTCCCGACGCTGCAAACTGCGCGAAGGCTGCATGACGGTCAAGCGTTCTCGAGGAAATCGCCCTAAGTGGTTCCCCATTCGGTAAAAATTTTCTTGGAGGTTATCGTCACGCTGCTGGCGGGCCTGGTGATTGTCGCGGCCCTCGCGCTTTGGCGGCTCTCGGCCGGTCCCATCTCACTCGACTTCCTTACGCCCTACTTCGAATCCGCACTGTCGGCGACCGACAACCGGTTCTCGGTGAGGCTCGACAGTACCGTGCTTCTGTGGGACGGCTGGAGCCGCCCGCTCGATCTTCGTGCGCGCGGCATCCACGTGCTCGACCCGCAGGGTGAACCGCTCGCCACGCTGCCGGAGATGGCCATGCGCCTGAGCGTAAGCGCCCTCAAGCACGGCGTCGTCGCGCCGACATCGCTGGAGGCCATCGGCGCGAGGGTTCACCTTCGCCGCCGGGCCGACGGCGCGCTCGACCTCAAATTTTCCGACGAAGCGAGGGAGCCAAACCTCCCCGGAGTGGTCCCGACCCTGACTGCGGACCTGCTGAAGCCGACCGATCCCCAACACCCGTTGAGCTACCTCCGCGAGATAAGCATCACCAACGCGGAATTGGTGATCGACGACGCCAGGTGGGACACGTCATGGAAGACCCATATCGACCGCTTGGCGTTCGACCGCGACGCCGTAGGTATCAGAGGAAGTGCTTCCATCCAATTCACGGTCAACCAGAATGTGAGCCACGTCTACGCAAGCGGTCTCTATGTCGCGGCGACCCAGCTAATAAATCTCAGCGCGTCGTTCGCCGAGGTCCGTCCGGCGGTTTTTGCCCGTGCGACACCTGCGCTTGCGCCACTCGAGGGGTTCTCCTTGCCGCTCAGCGGGCATCTTGAATCGCATCTGGACCTCGCCGGACACATCGAGGAACTTCACTTCAACGTCGCAGGGGGTTCCGGCGGGATCCAGATCGCCGATCTCTTTCCAGATGAGATTGCGGTGCAGAGCATATCCCTGAGTGGCGCCCTCGAAGATCGTGGGGAGCGACTGACACTCGATCAGGCCCTTGTCGACCTCGGCGGTACCACGATTGGGCTGTCTGGCGCCGTCACGGGGCTCGAGGGTGTGAGTCAATTTGCCATGGAATTGACCGCACATAATCTCAAGATCGATCAGTTCCCGCAGCTTTGGCCCCCCAAATTGGCACCGAATCCGCGCGCGTGGATTACCGCGAATCTTTCGGGGGGCGCCGTGCAGGATATGCATGCGAAAATCATCGCCCATGGAGACGGCCTCGACCTCGCGAGTGTCAAGCTCGACCAGCTCGGCGGAACGATGACTTTGTCGGATATCGATGTGCATTATCTCGGGAAGATGCCGAGCGTGAGCGGTACTTCTGGCGAAGTACAATTCGACGACAAAAGCTTCAATATCAGCCTCAGCAAGGGTGCCGTCGAAGGATTGTCGATCGATCAGGGTACGATCGCGATCACGGGACTCGATGGCGACGATCATCGCATTGGGATAGATCTGGCCATTTCGGGATCGCTACAAGGAGCGCTTCGGCTTATCGATTATGAACCACTCGGCTACGCATCCGCACTCGGTCTCGATCCCAAGACGGTAGACGGCACCGTCTCAGCCCAGCTCGATCTCAAATTCCCACTTTTGCACGATCTTCGTTTTGCGCAAGTCCAATTGGGTGCGACTGCCGATCTCAAAGACGTATCCATCGCAAACGAATTTTTCGACCAAGACGTCACCAATGGCGTCCTCGCTCTCAAGGTCGACAAGGACGGCATGAATGTTACGGGCACTGCCAACATTGGACCGGCTCCCGCAACGTTTAGTTGGAACGAGCGCTTTGGTAAAACGATCGATCGGACCGTCCATCTCAAGGCCGAGCTCGACGACGCGTCGCGTAAGGCATTCGAGCTCGATTACGACGGAATGCTTCTCGGTCCGACACCGCTCGACCTCCAATACCATGCTAGCGACCGTACGTCCGCGAAGATCGAGGTTTCGGTCGATCTAGGCAGATCGACGATGACACTGCCTTACACCGACTGGCGGAAAGACCCCGGCACGCCCGGCACGGCACGTCTGTCGCTAGTCACGGCAAACGACAAATTGAAGACAATTTCAAGCTTCGATGTCGAAGCGGGCGATCTGGTTGCCAGGGGGCAGGCGGATTTCGATGTGCAAACCGGTGCCTTGCGCACCATCGGGTTCGATCGCTTGACGTTTGGGCACAACGACCTTTTCGGCAGGGTTGAGCGGCGCACGGATGGCACTTACGACGTCCGCGTACGTGGGCCCAGCATCGACGTCTCGCCATTGGTCAAACTGAAGAAGACAAGCGAGACGGCGTATCAAATGGGTCCAACCGCACCACCTGAACGCGGACCCAGGCTGGCCCTCAATATCGCCGCAGATACGCTGTGGCTTTCGAACAGGACGAACCAGACTTTGCACGACGCGAGCGCTTCGATCGACTATGACGGGCTTCGGCCCACGCGCGCCGAGGTGGACGCAAAGACGAAGAGTGGCGCGCCGGTCACAATCCGGATTACGCCCGCCGACAATTCGCGCGACCTATTGATCAGTTCGACCGACGCCGGCGAGGTATTCAGAGCACTCGATTTCACCGACGATATCGTGCGCGGGAAACTCGTGGTTACCGCTCGTTACGACGATACAGTTCCAGAATCGCCCCTCGCGGGGACGGTGAAGATCGACGATTACGCGGTCCTCAACGCACCACTGATGGCGAAGATCCTCACGCTCGCGTCGTTTTCGGGCATCGTCGATAGAATGAACGGTGAAGGAATCGGATTTTCGAGCCTTGCGGTCTCTTTCACCAAGACAGGTCCGCTAATCACAATGCAGGACGGCCACACCTCGGGATCGGACCTCGGCTTCACGTTCGAAGGAACGTTCGATCTCGATGCCGAAACCGTCATGGTGAAGGGCACAATCGTGCCGATCTACACGCTTAACAGCTTGCTTGGACATATTCCGCTATTGGGCGACATCCTGGTCGGCCCGAAGGGTGGAGGATTGTTCGCCGCCACCTATCAGGCAAACGGCAAAATCGACAATCCGAATGTGTCGGTCAATGCGCTCTCCGCTCTGGCGCCAGGTATTCTCCGAGAGCTTATATCGGGCAGCAGCGCGTCAGCGCCCGAACAAGCGCAAACACCCAGCAGCGGTACATCGCCACCCGCGCAAATCCAACCGCCGAGATTGAATGACCGTTAGTTCGGATCTGAAGTTCCTAAACGTGGCTGCCACCAAAATGCTAGGAACTTCAAATCCGAATGCCACACTCGATACAATATATTTCTCGTGTGGCTTTGAATCCGAAATTCGCTCCCGGTCCCGCCCCCTAATGTGGCGAATTTCGGATTCGCCACACTAAACGACCTTCATGATCGCATGCCTCTTCCGGCCGTGGGAGAGCTTGATGATGCCGTCCGCATTGACGTCCGACACCGTCAAAACGCGTTTTTCGTCAGTAACGACCTCGTCATTCACGCGGATTGCGCCGTCTCGAATTTTCCGACGCGCGTCGCTGTTGCTCGACGCAAGGCCAATCCTGTTGAGAAATTCGATGAGCGCCGAACCGGATTCGAGATTCCGACGGCTCACTTCGATTGTGGGCAATTCCTCGCCTGCGGCTCCCTCGACAAAGGTGCGGCGTGCCGTCTCCGCGGCCGCGTCGGCAGCCGGCCTGCCATGGCAAAGGGCCGTCGCCTCGTTCGCCAGCACGATCTTGGCGTCGTTGATCGCGTTTCCCTTCATCGAGTCGAGACGTTCGATCTCATCGAGGGGAAGATCGGTGAAGAGACGCAGAAAGCGCCCAACATCCGCGTCATGTGTATTGCGCCAAAATTGCCAATAGTCATACGGCGCAAGCATTTCGCCATTGAGCCATACCGCGCCCGATGCGGTTTTGCCCATCTTGCTACCCGCCGAAGTCGTTATCAGCGGGGTCGTCAGGGCAAATAGCGTCCGCCCGTCGACCCGCCTTCCGAGATCGATTCCATTCACGATATTGCCCCATTGGTCCGAGCCGCCCATTTGCAGAGCGCAACCGTAGCGTCGGGCCAATTCCAGGAAATCGTACGCCTGCAAGACCATGTAGTTGAATTCAAGAAAGGAAAGTGGCTGATCACGCTCCAGGCGGAGCTTGACGCTGTCCATGCCAAGCATGCGATTGACCGAGAAATGGCGGCCGATGTCGCGCAGGAAGGAAATATATTCGAGCCGGTCCAGCCATTCGGCATTGTTGACCATCGTTGCGTCGCTCGGCCCGTCGCCGAAGGTAAGGAAGTTCGTGAAGACGCGCTTGATGCTCGCCATATTTGAAGCGATCTCTTCTTCGCTCAAAAGCTTTCTTGCCTCATCCTTTCCTGATGGGTCGCCGACCTTGGTCGTTCCTCCGCCCATCAGCACGATCGGCCTATGGCCTGAGCGCTGAAAATGGCGCAAAAGCATGACAGAAAGGAGATGTCCGACGTGAAGGCTCCGCCCGGTGCAATCAAAACCGACGTAGGCCACGATGCGCCTTTCCGCCATGAGCGCGTCGAGCGCTGGCGGATCGCTGACCTGGTGCACGAACCCGCGGGCTTGGGCGATGCGCAAGAAATCTGAACGAAACTCTGGCATGGCTCGGCTGCAGTAACCCTTTGGCATCAGGCGATAATGACGATCGGAATCGCACGGCTTGCCGGGCGCGCGGAGCTTTAGCACAATCGCCTTGTACCGACAACGACGAGCCGCCGCGTTCACGGCGCTTTGGCTAGCGAAGGAATCGTTAATCGGATGGACTTGGACTTGCCACTGACCGCCCTCGGCCTGATGAGCGGCACTTCCCTCGACGGCATCGACGTGGCCCTCCTGCGCACGGACGGCGAGTCGCTCATTGAAACAGGGCCTTGGGCCACCTTTACCTACGAGCCCAATCTGCGAGAGCTTGTACGCGATGTCTTGGGAGCGAGGGGCCTTGTGGGAGAGGCCGAGTCCGAACTTACGCTTGCCCACGCGAAGGCCGCTCGACGATTTCTCGAACAGCACCGAATTTTGACCGAAGCTGTCGACCTCATTGGCTTTCATGGCCACACGATACTCCATCGCCCTCAAGACGGCCGGACGATACAAATCGGCGACGGAGCGCTTCTTGCACGCGAGACGGGCGTCTCGGTCGTGAACGACTTCCGAAGCGCCGATGTCGCGGAAGGCGGTCAGGGCGCGCCATTGGCGCCGCTTTTTCATGCCGCCCTCGCGCGGGGATTGGATTTACCGGTCGCGGTCCTCAATCTTGGTGGTGTCGCTAATGTGAGTTGGATTGGCGCTGACAATGCGGTTATTGCCTTCGACACGGGGCCAGGCAATGCGCCGGTCGACGATTGGGTCCGGCATCACACGGGAGAGGCCATGGACACTGGTGGAGCACTTGCGCGAGCGGGGCGAGTAGATCGCACCCTTCTCGCCGACTTGCTCGACCACCCTTATTTCGATATGCCGCCACCCAAGTCTCTCGATCGGAACGATTTCGGTTGGCGCGCGGTTGCGGGGTTGAGCGTGGAGGATGGGGCCGCGACCTTGGCCGCGCTTGCAGCGCACGGCGTTGCTCGCGCGGCCGACCATTTTCCAGCGCCCGTGAGACGGTGGCTCGTTACCGGCGGCGGGCGGCACAATTCGGCGATTATGTCGGCGCTCGCAGGGGTTCTTGGGGTCGGCGTCGAGCCGGTTGAGGCGGTTGGGTGGCAGGGCGACGCACTTGAGGCTCAGGCGTTCGCTTGGCTTGCCGTAAGGTCGTATCGCGCGCTGCCCCTTAGCGTGCCTTCGACGACGGGCGTACGGCGCCCCCTCACGGGCGGCAGACTCTTCCGAGCGCAGGGTCGCTGAAAGCAACCCAAAAAACGCAAACCCGATCCGTGGCAGCCGCCATAGCTCGCAAGTGCGCGCCCAGTACTTACTCGGCTGCCTGCGCCATTCTGGCGTCGAGATAGCTTTCCATATGGGAAACGACCACTTCCAAATGCTGAGCGAAGAAGTGATTTGCTCCGGGCACAAGGCGGTAGTCGATTTTTATGCCGCGCTGATGATTGAGTTTGTCCACCAGCTTGTTCACAGAATCGACCGGGACGATTTCGTCGGCATTGCCTTGCACGATAAGGCCTGAGGCAGGACACGGCGCGAGGAACGAGAAATCGTAGATGTTGGCCGGCGGGGCCACCGATATGAAGCCGTCGATTTCCGGCCGCCGCATGAGCAACTGCATGCCGATCCAGGCACCAAAGGAAAAGCCCGCGATCCAGCAGCTCGTCGAATTTGCATTGAAGGTCTGGAGCCAGTCGAGTGCGGAAGCAGCGTCGGAAAGCTCACCCTCGCCCCGGTCGAAGCTGCCTTGGGAGCGCCCGACGCCGCGGAAATTGAAACGAAGCGTCGAAAATCCCCTGCGCACAAAGGCCTGGTAGAGATTGTAGATAACCTTGTTGTTCATTGTGCCGCCATGCTGCGGGTGCGGATGCAGCAGCAGCGCAACGGGCGCGTTGGGCACCTTGCTGTGGTGGTAGCGGCCCTCGATGCGGCCCTCGGGCCCGCTGAAGATGACTTCAGGCATGGATCAAAACTTCCTTATTAACCCACTCGACATAAGGCCGGAGGCCGGTTTCCGCACGGCACGCCGGTTGAGCTCCCCCGCGGCTTGTCGACTTGGCCGCTTAACTTGACCGTTAATTCTGGGCAAACTATATGCCCGCCTTGGTACCCTGCGGCCGAGGGGCCTGATTTTGGCCATGTCGGACCAGCCGGGGAATGCCGAGAGATATCGCAGTCGGGCGATGATTTTCAAGAGCTTACGCGATCAAATTGACTCGATGATGGTCCGGGACCCTGCAGCACGGTCTCGGATCGAGGTCGTTTTGGCCTATCCGTCGCTTCATGCGCTGCTCATTCATCGCCTTGCGCATGCGGCTTGGCGCCGGGATTGGCGGCTTCTGGGCCGGGTTTTATCCAATTTCGGACGCTTCCTGACCGGCATTGAAATACATCCAGGGGCGAAGATTGGTTCGCGGCTATTCATCGACCACGGGCTCGGGGTGGTGATCGGCGAAACGGCAGAGGTCGGCAACGACGTTACGATGTACCACGACGTAACGCTTGGCGGGGTGCTGCCGTCGGTGAATTCGGCGTCACAGATCGGGGTCAAGCGCCATCCGACGATCCAGGATGGGGTAATCATCGGATCGGGGGCTCAGGTGCTGGGCGCCATTACGGTAGGCGAGGGTGCCCGGATCGGAGCCAACGCCGTGGTCACCAAAGATGTTCCCGCCGGGGTCACGGTGGTCGGCAACCCATCGCGCGTCGTTATGCCGCACGATAGACGAGCCGCAACGACATTCATGGCCTACGGCACCCCGACGGGCGAAATGGCCGATCCCCTACTGCGCGCGATCGAGGATCTGCGCAGCCATGTGAATACGCTGAGCGTCCAGGTCGCAGAGCTCGAAGCGCGCCTCGCGGCCGAGGAAAACCGCCAAGCGGAGGATGAGCCACCGAGTCTGGCTGCATCGGGTAAGCTCTAAAAGCATTTCAAAAAATCATGTCGCGGCATAGGCTGGGCCACGTGAACGCCGTCTATCTTGATTACAACGCGACGGCGCCGGTACGGCCGGAGGTTTGTGCCGCCGTCGCCGAAGCTCTCGCGGCGCTGGGCAACCCGTCATCCGTGCATCGCTTCGGGCAAAAGGCGCGGCGTCGAGTCGCGGATGCGCGCGAATCGGTTGCTGCGCTCGTTGGTGCTCGTCCGGCCGAGGTCGTATTCACGAGTGGCGGCACCGAGGCGAACAACCTCGCACTCCGCGGCTGCAGCCGCACGCGCATAATCGTATCGCAGATCGAACACGATTCCGTCCTCGGCGCTGTGCCGCAGGCGACGCGTATTCCCGTCGACGAGAATGGGATCGTCCGTATCGACTCGCTTGAAACAACCCTTGCGGCGGATCCGGAGCCGTCACTCGTCTCGGTAATGCTCGCGAACAACGAGACGGGCGTCATACAGCCGGTCGAAGAGGTTGCGGCATGCGCTCATGCCCATGGCGCCCTCGTACATTGCGATGCGGTTCAGGCGGCGGGAAAGATCCCGGTCGACATCACAGTACTCGGTGTGGATTTCATGTCGCTTTCGGCCCACAAGCTTGGTGGGCCGCAGGGTGTGGGCGCCTTGATCGTGCGAGACGGTGTCGCGATTGCCGCACGTCTTCGCGGCGGCGGGCAGGAACGGTCAATGCGCGCGGGCACGGAAAATGTGCCCGGCATCGCCGGCTTTGGCGTTGCCAGTTTGGCCGCACGCCAGGCGCTCGAGGGTTACTCGCGCTTGACGGCGCTCCGCGATCGCCTAGAGAGCCGGATTCGGACGATGGCGCCCAGTGCCCGTTTCTTTGGCCAAGGTGCTCGAAGGCTTGCCAACACGGCGTGCTTTACGATGCCGGATGTTCCAAGCGAAACCCAGGTGATCGCCCTCGATCTTGCCGGAATTGCGGTTAGCGCGGGGTCAGCATGCTCATCGGGGAAAGTTCGACCGTCCCATGTCCTGCAGGCCATGGGTGCGAGCGACGCCGAGGCTGGCAGCGGCATTCGCGTAAGCCTTGGCTGGTTGACCGATGACGTTGAAATCGACCGCTTCCTTGAGGCTTGGTCCGCTATAT
>Ga0187766_10000249_pt1 | contig 29281 bp, 28 predicted proteins | sample 0216_QUI02_MP05__4_FD_132971 | JGI IMG/M metagenome (GOLD analysis project Ga0187766, IMG submission 132971) | Tropical peat soil microbial communities from peatlands in Department of Meta, Colombia - 0216_QUI02_MP05_20_MG | ecosystem: Environmental > Terrestrial > Soil > Wetlands > Peat ... | reverse complement strand
TCGATCCGCCGATCCTCGGCGACCCGGTGCAGCGCTGCGCCGATGCCGAGCCGCTCCCAGAGTTGGTCCAGCAGCCACGCCCCGCCGAAACGTCGCGAGTCCAGCACCTCGATATCGCCGGCATGCGCGGCGGCGATCGCCTGCTCCGGCTCGAGGAACCGCGAGATCGAGGACACCAGCCGGACCAGCGCGTCGCGGTCCACGGTGTCGGCGCGACCGAAGTTGTGGATCACCTTCGCCGAGGGAACTCCGGCCTAGCCAAGGCGTTCGGCCTCGCGTTCGTCCAGGGCAGCGTGAACAAAGGTTAGGTTACACTGCAGGCAACGCAGCGGCATCACCAGGCGTGAACACACAACGGGTGACTCTCGCCGCCCTGTACCAAACGAGGAGAAGCCGTGACCGCCAGTCCAATTCGCGTCTTCGTCTGGTCGACAGGTGGGATCGGCTCCATCGCGATCGACGCAGTCCGGCGCCGACCCGACCTGGAACTCGTCGGCGTGTGGGTCCATACCCCGGAGAAGGCCGGGCGCGACGCCGGCGAGCTCGCCGGTGGCGAACCCGTCGGCGTGACCGCGACCAACGATGCGGAGGCGCTTATTGCGGCGCGGCCTGATTGCGTCGTGTATGCCGCGAGCGGCCCGGAACGCGACGCTGCCGCCGTGCCCGACTATCTGCGGATGCTCGAAGCCGGAATCAACGTGGTCTCAACGACATCCACCAGCTTGATCTATCCGCCGGTCTACTTCCATCCTCAGTGGCGGGACCAGCTGGAAGCGGCAGCGAAATCGGGAAACGCCTCGTTCTACGCCTCCGGCATCTTCCCGGGGTTCGGGTCGGATCAGTTGGCGCTTGTGCTGGCGACGCAGTCGAAATCGATCCGGACGGTGCGCGTGTCCGAGATTGCGCTCAACGACCACTATCCGGTGGCCGACGTGATGATGGACGGCATGGGCTTCGGCCGGCCGCCTGAATTCCAGCCGTGGCTCGCCACACCGGGATTCATCGAGACCCAATGGGCCGCACCAATTCTTTGATCGCCGACGGGCTCGGCGTTGAGGTGCACGAGATACGTGGGTCGCTCGACCGCCTGCCGGCGTCCCGACGGATCGAGGTCGCTTTCGGCACGGTCGAAGCCGGAACGTGCGGCGCGGTCTGCACCCGTGCCGCCGGCATTGTCAACGGTCGCGAGGCAATCATCGTCGAACACATCATCCGGATGGCCCGCGACGTGGCACCCGAGTGGCCGACCTCCGAGCATGACGCGACCTATCGCGTCGACATCGAGGGCGACCCCGCCATTCACTGCGCGATGACCCTCGGCGACGCCCAGGGGTCCGGGGGTGGGCGCGACGCGATGGTGGCCACCGCGATGCGCGTCATCAATGCCGTGCCCTACGTGGTGGCGGCGCCTCCGGGGCTGCTCAGCTCACTGGATCTGCCCATCACCCTGCCCCGCCACGCAGTGGTCTGAACCGCTACGTCAGCGATACGCGGCCCATGATCAGATCGATGATCGGCTTCCCGGGCGCGAAGGACCCGGTCAGCGACGACATCACGTGACCGTAGTCCACCAGAAGCGTCACGCCGCTGATGCCGCAGGCTGCGTCGCTGCTGAGGAAGACCATCGCGTTGGCCATCTGCTCCGGTGTGTGGACTTGGCAGCCGGTCTCATCGCGGTAGTCCTGGGCGAAAGTGAGCCATAGGTCGGCGTTGGCTCGGGCCAGCGGCGTGTCGGTCGGGCCTGGGCAGATGGCGTTGATGCGCACGCCTTTCTTCATCAGCGGATAGGCCTGCGTCGCCACGTACGTGTTGATGACCTGCTTGGAAAACCCGTAGTGGATAAAGCCTTCCGATTCATGTGCCGAGACCCAGGCGTCGGCCGACTCGTAGTTGGGCGTGGCCAGGAACTCTTGGAGACGCGGCAGGTCGTTCTCCCATCCGATGCCGGCTACCGAAGAGATGAAGCAGATCGCCGAGCCGCGGGGGAGCTGGCCGTCGGCCAGCATCCGCTCGATGAGGTGCCGGTGACCGATGAAGTTGATCCGCATCAGGTCTGGTCCGTCGGCAACGCCGGCGGCTGAGAAGATCGCGTTAACCGGTCCGCCGACCTGGCCGATCGCGGTGTCGATGGAGGCCCGGCCCCGAAGGTCGACGGTGATGGCCTTCGCGATCTCATAGGTCACCGGCGCGTAGTCCATGACGACGACTTCGGCGCCCAGTGCCGCCGCTGTCTGTGCCGCGGCGGCACCCATGCCGGTCGCACCGCCAACCACGAGCACCCGCTTGCCGTCATAGCGGAACTGGTCGATGCCTGTCATCGCTCTCCTCTCAGCGGCCGCCGGCATAGGAGGCCCGGTGCCACTGTATGGTGGAACATATATTTGGTTCAATAGCCTAACCCATCCGGGAGTGCTGCGTGGCGGGACCCACAGTGACTGAGGACGTACCTCAGAGCGTGCGGGACGCGCAGGAAAGGTTCGACGCCGGGATGGGCGCTGACGGGGACGCCTCGCCGTACCCGACGCTGCGCGAATTGCGCGCCAAGGCACCGGTGCATCCCGGATGCGCCGAAATGGGGATATTCGAGAACACCGGCGATGGCCCACCGACATTCGCCGCGTACTCGTTCGACGCAGTGAAGGCGGTGTTCACCGACAATGCCACCTTCAGCACCCGCTGCTATGAGGCGATCGTGCGCCCGTTGCAGGGCCCGACCATTCTGGAGCTGGACGAACCCGAACACCAGGTTTACCGCAAGCTGCACGAGTATGCGTTCGCTCGCCCGTCGATGCGCCGCTGGGAAGCCGAACTGGTCCGACCGCTGGTCGAGCGCACTATCGACAAGCTGCAGCGCGGCATGCGAGCGGATTTGGTGGCCGAGGTGTTCATGCCCATCCCGGTGCGGGTGATCGGCGCGCTGCTTGGTCTGCCGGAATCCGACGTGCCGGAATTTCATCGTCTGGGTATAGAACTGTTGGGGTTTAAGGCCGACTACGATCGTGCCCTTCGCGCGTCGGCCCAGTTGGGCGAGTACTTCGTCGGCATCCTCGTCGATCGGCGGCGCAATCCCTGCGACGATATGGTGTCCGTGCTGTCCCAGGCCGAAGTGGACGGTGTGCGGTTATCCGACGAGCAGATCTTCGGGTTTCTGCGCAACCTGTTGCCGGCGGGGGCCGAAACCACCTCGCGATCAACTGCCAGCCTGGCATTCGGATTGCTGACCAATACCGACCAGCTTGCCGCGGTGCGCGCCGACCGGAGTCTGTTCCCGCAGGCCATCGAGGAAGGCATCCGCTGGTGACCCCGTTGCTGAACTTCATGCGCCAGGTCACCTGTGACACTGAGCTGTCGGGAGTGCAGATTCCCGCAGGGTCCATGATCGCGCTCAATCTCGGCAGCGCCAATCATGACGAAACCAGGTGGGATCAGCCCGAACGCTTCGATATCTTCCGAGAACGTAAGCCGCACATGGGGTTTGGCCATGGCACCCACGTGTGCCTGGGCATGCATTTGGCCCGTCTGGAGAGCACCATCATCTTCAACACGCTCTTCGACCGGCTGCCGGGACTGCAACTGGACCCGGACGCACCCGATCCGTACATCGCCGGGATGTTCTTCCGGTCTCCGCCCCGCCTTGACGTGGTGTGGGACTGAGCAATCGAACTTCGTAGCCCATCCCACCCATTAGGCCGACCGGCTCCTAGGTGCCGCGGTTGGCGACGCCACGCAGGACCGTGTCACGATCGTGAATGAGCGCCGCGCGCTTCCCCACCGCCCGCAGAATGTTCTCGGGAATCCACTGGACGGCGATGATGCATCTTGCCAGCATCTCGTTGGACGGGCTGTCGATACGTATTTGACCTGACCGGATCCCTTCGGATAGCAGCGTTTTCATCTGCCGTAGGCGCGTCGTATACAACCATCCCGGGTTCGGCGTGTCGGGCGGTGAATGCCGCATCCAGGCAAGCTGAATCCTGAACTCATCGCCGAACTGGTGCAACGCATTGACGTTGACCCAACTCAGCGCGTCCAACTTCTCAATCGGCGTCGCATCTGACCGCAGAACAACGGTCCATCCGGCTGCCACTTTCTGTCCGAACGAACGCATGATCGAGGCAAGTAGTTCGTCCTTCGAGCCGATCAACCGGTACACGGTGCCGGTGCCAAGACCTGCAGCGGACGCGATGTCCCTGACAGTTGTGACCTCATACCCCTTGCGACCAAACTCCGTTCGTGCCACGGCGCGAACGTGGGCCGCTTTGTCATTCGGATCTGCTTCACGATCGTCCGCCCATGTCTTGACAACATCGTCGGCGGCTGCGAAGGCTTTGGACCGATCCAATTCCGCATCGCTCGGCGGCTGGCTCGCGAGACCCTGCAAGATGATTCGGCACAACAGTGCGGATACCGGATCGGCGGCGGCCTTGTGGCGCATGACGTCGAGCCCTACCTGCAGCATCGTTTGGCAAATCCGGTCCGCAAGGATGGGAAGGTCAATGTCTGGTCTGATATATCCGCTCCACCTGGCTGCGCGCAACGTCTGGAGCATCGCTTCCAGAATCGCGGTCGGCCGGCGCTGGGCCAATTCCGTGAGCTCCGGATTCGCGCTCGGCCCCTCATAAAAAGACATCTGAAGAGCGGCGCGATGCACTACCGCGCAGCGTCCAATCGCCGATCCGAGCTCGACGATCTTTTCCGAAACAGGCCGCGGGTCATCCAGTCTTGCCAGCGCGTCTTCGCCGATACGATCCAGGTCAGCGTGATAACGCCGGAGCAGCTCAACAAGGATCGCTTCTTTGGATTCGAAATGGTGGTACAAGCTTCCCGGGAGGATCCCCGCGGCGTCGGCGATCTCCTGCAGGGACGTGCGCAGGCCCGAGGAGGCGATCAGCGAAGCCGCAGTCTGAAGGATCTCGGTTCGGCGCGTCCGGTCGGCTTGCTCGGCCTTCGCCAACCCCAAGGTATTGCCTGCGTCTAGGCTTGCTGGCGTGGGGAAGCCTGCGGCCTGGGCCGGTTGCTGAAGCGCCACAAGACCTCCACGGCTATGCTCTCCCGTCATGGGATTCCCCTGGGTTCCTGCGCAGTCGCCCCAAACGGTGCATCGCAGATCGGGAGACCCAATATTTGTTCAACGCTACCAGAAGCCTGACGGGCTACTGTGCATCTGACCGGCTGAACGCGGCCGATCAGTGGACTACGGCTCACGCAGTGGGTGACGCCGCGCGGATAACGAGCAGCGGCCGCTCGTAGGATGTGTGTTTTGTGCGGTCGCGCCACGGGTTGCGCCTCCAAGTTGTAGAGCGGTGGGCCGTTCCACCCGTCGGCGGCGACGACTTCCGCCAACGGCCGGCGGGCAGCCGGCCGGAATGCATGCCCGGCGCGCAACCGGCCGACGGGCAGCAGGCAGCCCTGCACGTAGGTGCCGGGAATCCCAAGCAGCTCGCGAACCGCGTCCTCGTGGTGGAGACGCAGCGTCGTGACGCACGTCCCGTAACCATGGGCGTGGAGAGCCAGCTGGAAGTTCCAGACTGCCGGGAAGATCGAGCCGTACAGCGTTGCCTGGTAAAAGGACTCGTCGCCGTCGATGCGTGGCAGATATGGCTGATAGCAGGGGATCACCAGCAATGGCACCCTCGCCATGTTCGCGACCAGCCACTCCGTCGACGACATCAGCCGACCCTCCGGCGTGTCGGCGGGCACCAGGTCGGCAACCAGCCGCCCGCCGACCCGCAGCAGATAGGCGTCGCGGTACAGTGCGGCGATCTTCTCCCGCAGCGCGGGATCGAAGATCGCCAGCCACCGCCAGGACTGCTGATTGGAGCCGTTGGCGGCCTGCAACCCGATGCGCAGGCACTCGCGGATGTCGCCGCGGTCGACCGGCGCGTCGAGGTCGAGGGACTTGCGCGCCGACCGGGTGGTAGTCAGCAGGCGCTCGACGTCCACAGCCGTCAGCTCGGGGAGGGCAGTTTCGCGGCGAGGTCCAGAACCGTCACGGTTTCGGTGCCTGTCTTCTTCAGCCTCGCCGAGGATCGGTAGCCTAGGTCGACGTCCTTGGCCTGCGCCCGCAGCGCGCCGACGGTGGCCTGCTCCTTGGGTATGTGCTTGAACAGATCGAACGAGAAAAGCCGAATCGCATTCTCGTGAGTGATCTTGTTGATCTCGTCGTCGGGCACACCGTCGAGATAGATAGCAAGCGTTTCCGGAGCGACCGGCCAGGTCGAGTCCGAGTGCGGGTAGTCGCACTCCCAAGTGATCATGTCGAGGTTGAGCTTGTGGCGGCTTTCAATGCCGAAGCCGTCGTCGATGAAGCACACGGCAATCCGCTCCAGGAACAGCTCGCTTGGTAGCTTGTCGCCGAAGTCTTGGTGTGTCCACGCGCGATGCATCTTGTAGACCCGGTCGATGCGTTCCAGGAAGTACGGAACCCATCCGATGCCGCCCTCGCTGAGTGCGAAGGTCAGCTCGGGGAACTTGCGCAGCACCGGAGACCACACCAGGTCGGCCGCGGCGTTCACGATGCTCATCGGCTGCAGGGTGATCATCGTGTCCACCGGCGCGTCGATCGACGTGATCACCACGGACGACGACGAGCCGATATGCAGGCACACCACGGTGTTCTCGTCGTTACAGGCCTGCCAGAACGGATCCCAGTGTGAATTGTGCAGCGACGGGTAGCCGAGCTTCTCGGGATTTTCGGAGAACGTGACGGCGTGGCAGCCCTTCTTAGCCACCCGCCGCACTTCCTCGCCCATCAGCTGCGGGTCCCAGATCGGCGGCAGCGCCAGCGGGATCATGCGGCCGGGGTAGGTGCCGCACCAGTCGTCGATGTGCCAGTCGTTGTAGGCGCGCAGCACCGCGAGCCCCAAGTCCTTGTCCTTGGCACGGGCGAAATACTGGCCGCAGAACTGGGGGTAGGAGGGGAAGTTCATCGACGCGACCACCCCATTGGCGTTCATGTCGCGTATGCGCTCATCGATGTTGTAGCACCCCTCGCGGATCTCGCTGAATTTGGTTGGCTCGGCCCCGTATTCGTCCGGCGGACGGCCGGCAACGGCGTTGAGCCCGATATTGGTCGCCTCTTGGCCTTCGAACACCCACGCATCGATGCCGTCGTCCTTGGTGATGACCTTAGGCACCATGTCCGTGTACTTGTCGGGTATGTGGCCCTCGAACATCTCGGGCGGTTCGACGAGGTGGTCGTCGACGGAGACGAGGATGAAATCGTCCATTTTCATAATGTGCTCCTCAGGATTTGGATGAGGTGGTGATGCCAAGCCGGTCGCAGACCGCGAAGACTTCCTCGAAAATCGAGGCGGGGACGGTGAACGGCTCTGTCGTCGACACCTCGGACAGATGAATCGCGATGTCCTCGGCGGTCGGAATGCTTCCCGCATCTGCCAGCCAGCCTTCGCCGAGCCCGACGAAGACCCGCGCAAAGCGTCCCGCACAAGCGGAATAGTTGTGATGGGTGAACTCGCAAGCCCGGCTGGCCAGGAACACGACGATGGGCACGACCAGCTCGGGCTGGATCGCTTTCAGAAAGCCGGTTTCCTCGAGAGCTTTTGGGTCCCTGACGGTTTCGGTGACCATCCGCGAAAAACCGAACGGAAGGATGGTATTGGCGAGGATCCCATGCTGCGCGCCTTCGATCGCGATGACGTTGGCCAACCCGACCAGGCCGGCTTTGGCCGCGGCGTAGTGGGCTTCCAGTGGCTGTCCGAACATGCCGCCGGAAGAAGAGATGAAAACGAACCGGCCGTAGCCCGCCGCCTTCATCACCCGGTACACGGGCTGGCTTAAATAAAATCCACCGTCCAGGTGCACGCTGAGCATGCGCCGCCAGTCGTCTTGCGACAGTACTTCGAAGGAAATGCTGTTAAAGATGCCCGCATTGCTCACTACCGCGTCGAGGCGGCCGAAACGGTCGACCGCCGTGTGAACGATCGCTTCTCCGCCCTCGGGGCGGTCGACCGAATCGTGAGATGCCACCGCCGTGCCGCCCGCGCGCTGGACCTGATCGACGACCTCGTCGGCAACGGTGGGGTCCGCGCCCTCACCGTGCATGGATCCGCCCAGATCGTTGACCACCACAGAGGCGCCGCGTCGCGCAAACTCAAGCGCGTACAGGCGCCCGAGGCCTCGACCCGCTCCAGTGACGATGACAACCTGACCGCTGAAGTCGATCATGCCGAGCTGCTCCTTTGTCCTTTGTGGGCCACAGACTGTGCGAGTTGGGCGCCGACTTCCGTGAGGTACCGATCCGGTCCGCCGAGGAATGTGTTCCAGCTCAGCAGGCGCTTGAGGTAGAGGTGCGCGTCGTGTTCCCAGCTGTAGCCGATGCCGCCGAAGACCTGGATGGCGGTATCGCCGACGGTGGCCAGCCGCCCCGCGAACGCCCTGGCCCGCACCGCCGCCAGGTGCCGCTCCTCCGCGTCCGCCGCGTCGGCCGCCCACAGCGCGTGGATAACGCCGCTGCGGGCCAGCTCGACGGTTTCGTACATGTCGACACACAGGTGCTGGACCGCCTGAAACGACCCTATGGGGTGGCCGAATTGGCGGCGCACCTTCGCGTAGTCGACGGCGAGGTCCAGGACCGTCCGCGCGGCGCCGAGCGCGTCGGCGGCGTTGGCGACCAGCAGGTCGTCGACGAGCGCCCGAAGCGCCTCTGGTGGCGCGCCGGCAAGGCGCTGCGCTGGCGCATGGTCGAGCGTGACGCGAAACTGCTCGCGGGTCTGGTCGATACCGCGCTCACGTGTCACAACAACATCGGACGAGGCCGTCTCCACAGCGAAAAGCCCTGCACCGTCGCGGTCTTCAGCCAGCACCAGCAGAACATCGGCCGCGGCGGCATCCGCCATGGCGTCAATCTCGCCGCGCAGCACCACGCCGTCACCCCGTCCGGTAGCCGCCGGCCGAGCGCCGCCGAGGGGGCTGACCGTCGCGACCGTGGAGCCGTCGGCGATCTCGGTGAAAAGTACTTCGGCCTCGGCCCGGAACCGTGTGAGGGCGCGAGTCGCGGCGACCGCGGTCGACAGCCACGGTCCGGGATACAGCGCGGCACCAAGCTCTTCGGCGACGATGCCGGCTTCGACCATGGTCATGCCGGCGCCGCTATACTCCTGCGGCACCAGCAGACCCGTGGTCTCGAGCTTGGCAAGACCCCGCCACACCAGCTCGGTCGTGCCCGTCGGATCCTCAAGCATTGGGCGCACATGGCCAGTAACCGTGGCCTTGTCGGCGAGAAAGCGCCGCACGGTGTCCCGCAGTGCCACCTGCTCGTCGGTCAGTTCGAGGTTCATCGGCGCGGCAACCCGAGGACGCGTTGTGCGGTGATGTTCTTGTTGATCTGCGTCGTGCCGCCCGCGATGGTGAGTGACCGCGACGTCAGCCGGTAGTCGGCCCACCGACCATTAGCGCCGCGCGGGCCGAGCAGGTCGAAGGCCAAAGCGGCGATGTCCTGCCCGATTTCGCCCCAGATCGTTTTCGCGAGGCTCGCCGAGCCGAGCGGGTCACCGCCATGCAGCATCGCTGAGATCGATCGCTGGCACAACACTTCGAGATACTTGATGCGCACGGCGATCTCACCGAGGCGCCGCAGCGTCACGGGGTCTTCGAGCATCCGGCCGTCGACTTCAACCACGGCAAGGTCGGTCACCAGGTCCTCCAGCCGCAACTGCATCTCGGTATAGAGGCGGGCCGCCCCAGCACGCTCGTGACTCAGCGTGGTGGTGGCGATCCGCCAGCCCTCGTTGAGCGGACCGAGCAGGGCGTCCACGGGCACCCGCACGTCGTTGAAGAACACTTCCGCGAAATCCGCGTCGCCGTTGAGCGTGACCAGCGGCCGGACCTCGATGCCGGGCAACGACATGTCGACGATCAGAGACGAAATGCCCTGGTGTTTCGGTGCGTCCGGATCGGTGCGCACATACAGCTGGCACCAGTCAGCTCGGTGCCCGAGTGAGGTCCAGATCTTCTGACCGGTGACGACGAAGTGGTCGCCGTCGCGCACGGCGCGGGTGCGCAGCGAGGCGAGGTCTGAGCCGGCGTCGGGCTCCGACATCCCCTGACACCAGATGTCGTCCGCCCGCAGCATGCGGGGGAGAAGCCTGCGCTTTTGCGACTCTGTTCCGTACTGCATGATGGACGGCGCGATGTTGTTCATCCCGATCACGTTGAACGGGACGGGCGCCCGGGCACGAGTGGTTTCCTCCGCGTACACCAGCTGCTCGAGCATCGTCGCTCCGCGACCGCCATACTCGCGGGGCCAGGAGACGGCGGCCCAGCCGGCGTCGGCCATCCTGCGGTTCCAGGTACGAAGCGTCTCGAATGCGGCGCTGTCGGTGTCCGGCCGTCGACCGGCAGCCGCCACGTCATCGGTCAGATTCGCGGCCAGCCACGCTCGCAGCTCCTTGCGGAACTGCTCCACCTCCGCCGGGTATGCGAAATCCACGTTCCCGTTACCGAACCTCACGCGATTGACTGCGGCCTATGCCGGACTTTACGTTGGAACAGATATTTGGTCAACCAAGTCACAGGCGTTGAATCTTGGCGAGCGACGACATAAATGCCCACGGCGTGCAGCGATTGAGCCTGCTTGCTTCAGCACTATCCGGCCGCACGCTGCGCGTGGCGCCGGTCGAGCGCGATGCGCCGCCGTGGACCGATGGCAGCACGATATTTGTCGACTCGGATACCACCACGCGTGACCAGCTTGAGACGCTTGCCGTGCAGGCGTCGCTGCTCGCGGCCGGCAGTCTGGAACCGAGCGTGTTGCGCAGGCTCACCCACCGCGAAGCATTGGCCAGGCGATATCTTGCCGTGGAAGGGCACCGGGCACTGGTCGCGAACGAGGACCTGTTGCCGCCAGTAGTGCGCTCGCTCATCGACCGCGACGTCGCTGCGCGCAGTGATTCGCCCGCCGCGTCGCTAGCTGTGGCGCTGAGCCGGCAGCCGATTGCCGACCCGCCAGAGGTCTTTGGTGCCATTCGTGCCCGAAATGTGTTGGCCGCAAAGAACCGTGCGCCGGTGGCGACGGACGAGCACCTGCCGCGGCGGCAGCAAAACCGGGCGTTGATCGACCTCAACGAAGACGACAACGACGACGCTGTCGACATCTTTTCCAGTCCCGTGGGTAGCGGGGGCGCGGTCGGCCGGTTGTTCCAGAAGATGCTGCGGGTGGTGCGCCGGCTCAGCGAGGGCGGTCCTCCGGGTGCGGACGCGCCAACCCACCGGATGCGCTCGGGGACGCATGGCGGCGGCAACGCAGTGGTCTCGACCGCCCATGCGGGCGCGTTCGAGGAGGACGCCGGCGAAGGGCACGGGACGAAATACCCCGAGTGGGATGTTCATCGACGGTGCTACCGGCCGAACTGGTGCACCGTCCGGGAGGTGACGCCGCCCCCGAAGGACGACACTTCGCTGGGCGTATCAGACGTATCAGACAGGTACCGATTGCGCCGACCACTCTCCCGCTTAGGGATGGGCCTGGACCGGTGCCACCGGCAGGTTCAGGGCGACGACATCGATATCGACGCTGCGGTCGAGGTGCGGGTGGAGGTGATGGCCGGGTCAGCACCCGACGAGGCCGTTTACCTCGACAGCCTTCGTCGCCTGCGTGATCTATCCGTGTTGCTCCTGCTCGACGTGTCCGGCTCCGTCGCCGAGCCCGGGACGATCGGCCAGACCGTCCACGAGCAACAGCGGGCAGCCGCCGCCGCACTGACGGTCGCTCTGCACGATCTCGGGGATCGGGTGGCGCTTTACGCTTTTCACTCGCGGGGGCGATCCGCCGTTCACTTGATGCCAGTGAAGCGCTTCGACGACGAGCTCGACGCCCTGGTGATGCGGCGTCTCAGCGGCCTTATACCCGGCGCCTACTCAAGACTCGGTGCGGCGATCCGCCATAGCGCGACGTTATTGGAGCGCCAGGGCGGCACGACGCGGCGGTTGCTTGTGGTGCTGTCCGACGGGTTGGCGTACGACCATGGCTACGAACGCGTCTACGGCGCAGCCGATGCGCACCGGGCGCTTGCCGAGGCCCGCCGCTGGGGCATTGGCTGCCTGTGTCTGACCATCGGCGCGGGCACCAACGTTGAGGATCTACAGGGCGTATTCGGCAGTGCCGCCCATGCGACGATCCCGCGGCTCGAGCAACTCAGCCGGGTGATCGGCCCGCTATTTCGATCGGCGCTGCGCTCGGCCGAGGTTCGCCGGCGAGTGCCATCACCAAGACGCCTGGGGCCCTACGCCTGGTCCGATGCCAAACCGGGCGTGAGGAGAAGATGACGATGCCTGGTTCAGAGACCCGCCCGTACTACCTGCCGGTCGGCAACGAGGAACATGTGTTCAAAGCGGCGTTCCGGCAAGGATTGTCGGTTGTGTTCAAGGGCCCCACGGGATGCGGAAAGACGCGCTTCGTCGAGGCCATGGCCTACGACCTGCAGTGCCCCCTCATCACCGTCGCCTGTCATGACGACCTGACCACTGCCGATCTGGTGGGACGGTTCCTGCTGCGAGGCGGCGACACAGAATGGGTCGACGGCCCGCTGACACGGGCGGTGCGGGAGGGCGCCATTTGCTATCTGGATGAAGTCGTCGAAGCCCGCCAAGACACCACAGTCGTCCTGCATCCGCTGGCCGACCATCGCCGCCAGCTTCCCATCGAACGGCTGGGCATCACCCTCGACGCCGTGCCAGGTTTCTGCTTGGTGGTGTCCTACAACCCCGGATATCAAAGCGTTCTCAAGGATCTCAAGGACTCGACGCGCCAACGGATGGTGGCGATCGAATTCGGATTTCCGGCACCGGACGTCGAGGAGAAGATCGTCGCTGTGGAGGCAGGCGTCGACCACGAGATGGCGGCCCAGCTGGTGCGAATCGGTCAGGCGATCCGACGCCTCGAGACGGCGGGGCTGCGCGAGGTGGCGTCTACGAGGGTGCTGATTGCGGCCGGGCGACTCATCGCCGAAGAGCTAAGCCCACGCGAGGCCGCCCGCGCCGCCATTGTCGGGCCGCTCACCGACGATTCGATCGTGACCGAGGGGCTGGTGGAGCTGATCGACGCGTACCTGGCCGACCAGACCAGCTGGCCCCGGTGATTGACCGTCAAGGTGGGTGACGCTAGGGTTCTGAACAAATATTAGGTCGGTCCGGCGGGCGGGGCGGACAGCCGCACCAATGGAGGTGATATGTCCTACGAGAGCACCGCGGAGCCGATCAAAATCGGCTACCTGTTCGATTTTTTGCTGCCGGAAGCCTACCCGCAGGAGATGCGGGATGACCTGACCCAGCCGTTCGATCTGGTGTTCAGTGAGGGTTTGCGGCAGGGAATCATCGACCGTTCCGTCGAGATCGTGTATCGGGAGGTTGAGGGTCTGCCGAAGGGAACGGTCAAGGCGGTGATCGATGCCTACGGTGAACTTGTCGACGAAGGCTGCCTCGTGGTGTTTGGCCCGCACATCACGGAGAATGCGGTGCCGACACGTGAGGCGATCGAGGAGCGATTCCGGGTTCCGGCAATCAACGTATGTGGTAGCGACGACTGGTTGGGCGAGTGGACCTTCGCGTTTCCGCAGGGATCGATGACGGACGAACCGATATTCTGGTCCGACCTGCTCGCCAAGGGTGGGCACACGGAGGTTGGAGTTTTAGTCGAGCAATCGCTGGTGGGCGAAAGCTACCTGAAGAACTTTCGAAACGCCAGCCGTCGCAAGGGCATTCGGATCGTAGCGGAGGCGTCGATCGCGCAGACGGCAGAGGACATCAACGATGCCGTACGCAGCTTGTATGAAGCGAAGGCGCAAGCGATTGTGCACTGCGGTTTCGGCTTCGGCATTGTCTTTATTAACCCCGCCCTCGAGTCGCTGAACTGGGATCCATCACGGTTCACCAGTACCGCGTTTCAGAACGCGTGGATCAATCCCGTGCTGTGGAACGCGTTCCTGGGATGGACCGGTGTCGACCAGTACGACGAGGGCAACTCCGTAGGCCAGCGTTTCCTGGACGAATACCAGGCGACATACGGGCGGCGACCACAGTACTGTGTGCCGGTGGTGAACCGCGACGTTGCCACCACGCTGCTGCGTGCATTCACCGACGCCCATCCGTTGAGCCCCCGCGGCGTCAAGGAGGCCCTCCAACGGGTAAAGATGTTGCCTGCCGCCGCCGGCGCACCTGGCACCAGGGTCTCGTTCGGAAAATGGACCCGCCGGGCGTGGATGGGCGCCGGCTACCTGGTCGCCCGAACGCTGGACCCCGACGGCGTCAACTCCCATCTCGTCGACCGCTTCGGTGAGGAATAACGATGACCACCGAGCAGACAACGCCGTCTACCTCGAGTCCGGTTGCCGGAACCCAGAAGCGGCCGCTGATAACCGCACTATGGCTCACCGTCGCGCTCGCCGTGCTGGCCGTCATCGCGTACTACGCGCGCACCGGCGCTGTCTCGGATCGGATCCGCAATCCGGAGGTCACCGGTGCCCCGCGCCCGGTGCGGCCGCTGTTGGGCTACTCGCATTGGCTCGGGCTCCACCAGACCTTCACGATCGTCACGATGGTCGCGATCATCGTGGCGTTCGCGGTGGCGTGGCGGCGGCACCCGCGTCACCCTGTCTTGCTGATGGCGATCGTAACAACGTTGATCGTATGGCAGGACCCGATCATGAACTGGGCGCCCTACGCGGTTTACAACCCGCAACTGTGGCACTGGCCCGAAGACTGGCCCTTGGTGTCACTATCGCCGACGGTCGAGCCGTTCGTCGTCATCGGGTACGTGATGTTTTATCTGGGCCCCTACTTCCCGGGGATCTGGATCCTGCGTCGCATCCAGGCTCGTCGGCCTGTCGACTCGTTCGTGTGGCGGCACCCCTTGATAAGTTTGGCGGGGCTGATCTTCGTGATCGGGTTCATCCTCGACGCTTTCCTGGAGATCACGCTGGTCCGCACCGGGATGTACATCTATTCGCAAGTGATCCCGTGGCTTTCGGTGTTCCCCGGTAAGCCGTGGCAGTTCCCGTTGATCTACGAGTCTTCCCTCGTCACGCTGGTGATGATCCCCGCGGGCGTGTTGTTGTACCGCGACGACACCGGCCGTACGGTGGCCGAAAAACTGGGCCAACGGGTCCGAATTTTCGCCGGCCGCACGACCCTAGGCATGTTCGTGGTGATGCTTGTCATCATCAACGCCGCTTACTTCGGATACGGGCTGGGTTTCGCCGTCGTCAAATTGACACGGACCGCCACCTCCGTAGCGTGCCCGTGGCCCTACCCGGAGGCGAAAGTCTATGACCCCCAGAGCTTTTATGAGAAGAACGGCCAGCCCGGGCCGTACTCTGTCGGCATCTGGTCGACCTGGATGAGCGCCCAGCCACATGGACGTCCGCACGTGCGACTACGGGCAAACGGGGGACGGTGTGCGCCCGGCCACGACTGAGCGACGCAGCGTCGTCATCACCGGCGCATCCCGCGGACTCGGTTTCGCATCGGCAGTCCACCTCTATAGCCAAGGTTGGCGCGTCGTCGGGGCCATGCGTTCACCCCAGGCCGGACTCGAGAAGCTGCGGGCGGCGACCGGTGCGCGCCATGATGATTCGGGGTTGCTCACTGTCCCACTGGATCTGACGGATTCGGCATCGGTGGAGGCTGCCGGCAAGGCGATCCAGGAAGCCGTCGGAGCCCCCCATGTGCTCCTGCACAATGCGGGGATTTCCGCGGCCGGGATGGTGGAGGAGGTGCCCATCGACCTGTGGGAGCGGATGTTCGCGACCCACGTGTTCGGGCCGGTGCTGCTGACCAAGGCGTTGCTGCCGTCGATGCGAGCCGCCGGCCGCGGGCGGATCGTCTTGATCTCGAGTCAGGGCGGTGTGCGCGGCGTGCCCGAGATCGCGGCGTACTCCGCCGCCAAGGGGGCCCTGGAGCGGTGGGGCGAGTCGATGGCGGGTGAGATCGCCCCGTTCGGTCTCGGGGTCACCATTGTGGTGGCCGGCACGTTCGACACCGACATCATCACCGACGCGGGAACGTCGGACTACCGCGACTTCAGCGGTCCCTACGCCGCCCACCACTCGAAGATCGACCGCCGAGGTCGCTTCGCGATGCGGTTTGCGCGGCCACCCGAACGTTTCGCCCGGGGGCTGGCCAAGGTGCTCAACGAGCAGGCCCCTTTCGCCCGGCACGCGGTGGGCATCGATGCCCGAATGTTATTGTTCGCCAATCGTCTTCTGCCGGACCGGGTCCTGCACCGGGTGATCCGCCTGGCGATGGGCCTGCCGCGTCACGGCGCCCTGCGGTACGTCCCCGACAACTCCCCATCTAAGGAGAGCATGCATGATGTCTGATACTGCGAAGGTTCGTTTCGAGTCGCGAATGATGATCGACGGCAAGCTCGTCGAGGGCCAGGCCGGCACCTTCACCAACATCAACCCGGCCACCGAGGAGGTGCTCGGCGAAGTCGCCGATGCGTCGAAGGCGGATATGCACCGCGCCATCGATGCCGCGCGGCGAGCGTTCGACGAGACCGACTGGTCGACCGACCGTGCGTTCCGCAAACGTTGCCTGGAGCAGTTCCAGGACGCGCTGGACGCCGAGCGGGAAGCGCTGCGCGAGGAGCTCATCCTCGAAGCCGGCAGTCCGCGCGCGATCACGTACGGCCCACAACTCGACGCCCCGCTGGCCGATGCGCTCAGATTCCCGATCAAACTGATCGACGAGTACCCGTGGGAAACCGATCTCGGCGACACGATGGTTTCGCTGACCGGTCAGATGACGACGCGGAAGGTTTGGCGTGAGCCGGTTGGAGTCGTCGGCGCGATCGTGCCGTGGAACTTCCCGTTTGAGGTCAGCATCCACAAGCTCGCCCAGGCGCTGGCGACCGGCAATACGGTCGTGCTCAAACCGGCGCCGGACACCCCGTTCAACGCGACACGGCTGGGGCGCCTGATCGCCGAATCCACCGACATTCCAGCGGGGGTGGTCAATGTCGTCACCGCATCCGACCACTTGGTGGGGGAGGAGCTTACGCTCTCGCCCAAGGTCGATCTGGTCTCCTTCACCGGCTCGACAGCCGTCGGCAAGCGGATCATGGAGAAGGGCGCGGCGACGATGAAGCGCCTGTTCCTTGAGCTGGGCGGCAAGTCGGCCACTATCGTGCTGGACGACGCCGATTTCGCGTTGGCGTGTGCGATCGGGATCGCGCCGTGCATGCACGCCGGGCAGGGCTGCGCCAACCCAACACGTCTGTTATTACCGCGATCTCGCTACGGCGAGGGTGTGGCGATCCTCAAAGGAATGTATGAGAACGTCGCCCCCGGGGACCCGCAGGACCCCGCCACACTGTGCGGGCCGGTGATCTCGGACAAGCAACGCACACGGGTGCGCGGCTACATCGCCAAGGGCATCGACGAGGGCGCCACCTGCCTGGTCGGTGGGACGGAGGCGCCCGCCGGGTTCGACAAGGGATTCTGGGTGCTGCCAACGCTTTTCGTCGACGTCGACAACTCGATGACGATCGCGCAGGAGGAGATTTTCGGGCCGGTCCTCGCGGTCATCCCGTTCGAGGACGAGGAGGACGTCATCCGCATCGCCAACGACAGCGCGTACGGATTAGGGGGCAACGTGATGTCGGGTTCCCTGGAGCACTCGCTCGCGGTCGCGCGCCGGCTGCGGGCCGGCTTCATCGGTGTCCAAGGTGCCGCTCCCTATGGCGCTGATACTCCGTTCGGCGGCTACAAGGCCAGCGGCGTCGGCCGCCAGAACGGCGTCGCCGGGTTCGACCAATACACCCAGATCAAATCGGTGGGCTATCCCGCCAGCTGAAGGAGAGACACCGGAGTGGACCTGTTTGACGATCTCGAGGACTTCGGGGAGTTCGATGATGTGGTTTCCGGCGATGTCCGGGACCCATACAGCGGGCTGGCCCTAATGAGGCGCGAACAACCAGTGCAACGCCTGGACACGTCGACCATGCCGCACGAAGAGTCCAAGCCCGTCTTCATGGTCTACCGCCACGAAGAGGTGCAGCAGATGCTGCGCGACAACGAGACGTTCTCATCCGCGATCATCATCGACGCATTCGGTGACGCCCTGGGCAAGCACGTCATGCTCGGGATGGACGAGCCTGGGCACGGCCGCCACCGCGCTCTGGTCTCCAAGGCCTTTTCGCAGAAGGCGTTGGCGCGTTGGGAGCACGAGCTGGTCGGGCATGTGGGAAACCAGCTGATCGACCAGTTCGCCGACCGGGGGCGCGCCGATCTGCGGAGCGAATTCACGTTCCCGTACCCCACCCAGATCATTGCCGGCCTCCTTGGTTTGCCGCGCAAGGACTATCCGCAATTTCAGCGCTGGTCGGTCGCGTTGCTGAGCATCATTTTCAACCGCGAGCGGGGACTCGCCGCGTCAGAGGTATTGCGGGAGTACTTCATCCCGATCCTCGCCGCCCGGAGACAGGGGCCCCGTGACGACCTGATCAGCGGCCTCGCTCAAGCGGAGATCGATGGGGAGATGCTTTCCGACGAGGAGATCTTCTCCTTCTTGCGGCTGCTGCTGCCTGCCGGTGTCGAGACCACGTATCGCTCGCTGGGGAACCTGCTGTTCGCGCTGCTGTCCAACCCCGATCAGCTCGACGTTGTCCGTTCCGATCGGTCGCTCATTCCACAGGCGATCGAGGAGGCGGTGCGCTGGGAGCCGCCGCTGCTCACGATCACCCGCGTGACCACCCGCGACACCGAGCTAGGGGGTGTGCCGATCCCTGCCGGCTCGGCGGTCATGCCGGTGCTGGGCGCGGCCAACCGGCAAGAGGACCGGTATCCGGACCCCGATCGCTTCGACATCTTCCGCTCGGCAAGAGCCCACATCGGTTTCGGCCACGGTGTGCATGTCTGTCTCGGAATGCATCTGGCCCGGCTCGAGATGCGGGTAGCGCTCAACCTGCTGTTCGACCGCCTGCCCAACCTCCACCTGGATCCCGACCGCGACGATCCGCACATCCGAGGGCAGGTCTTCCGGTCGCCGACATCGCTGCCTGTCCTGTTCGAAGCGGCGGCAGGCTAGGCCACGACGGAGAGTCTCGGTTCTGCGGGCATTTCGCCTGGCGCACGCATTTCTGCTTGCACACAACAAAGCCGTCCGGGCAAGTGCTCCGTTACCGTGTTTCCGTGACAAAGGCGCGTTGGCGTCCGGATCGCAGCGTCGACCGCGGGTGTAGTCCGGCGAGGACAGCCGCGCGAGCGCATCGAACAAGCGCGCGCAGGTTGTCGATTCAATACGCGGCCAGGCTGGCATGTGCGCACCTGCTTGCCGTCGCCGATGCCTCCGCGATCGTGATCCCGCTCCGCGGCCAGATAGCGAGCGAAGTACACCCCTACGTCGCCGCGAAGAACGTGATAACCGTGGTGATGATCGTTGTTCTGGGAAGCGTTGCCGTGGCACTAGGCGGCGTGGTGAACCTTGCTCCGGTACTGCGGTGGTTTGTTGTAGGACAGCAACCGGGTCCAGATCAACGACAGGCGGCGATGAGACTCGTCAGCCGACAGTCGATGATCCTGGCGGCGACGTGGGCCGTAAGCGGCGTGATCTTCATCTTGCTGAACCTCGGTGGTGGTGCCGTTCTTGCGGTCGCAACCCTATTGGCTGTCGTATTCGGTGGCACTGCCGCAGCAAGCATAGGTCTTCTGCTCACCCACGTCCTCTTCGCCCCATCCTGGCGGTCGCTGCACAGGGTGCTGAGGGCGGTCTGACGGTACCCGGCGTGCTAGCACGACTTGTAGGCATGTGGTTAGTCGGTAGCGCCCTGCCATGCGCAGCGATCGCGGTTCTCGTTTTCATTCGGTCGAACGGTTGGATCATTCAGAAGACCGCATCCGTGGAGATCCCTGTCCTGGTGATAACGCTTGCCGCAGTGCTGGTGGGACTTCCGGCGATGATCCTGACATCCCGATCGATCTCGGATCCGATACGTGAGGTCGTCGACGCGATGGCGCAGGTCGAACATGGCCGAATCAACAGCTTCGTCGGTGTATATGAGCGCTCCGAAATCGGGTGCCTGCAAAGCGGATTCAATCGGATGGTCGCTGCGATCGCCGAACGTGACCGGTTACATGACCTGTTTGGGCGCCACGTCGGGCCAGACGTAGCCCGTCGGGCCCTCGAAGAGGGCGCATCGCTATCGGGAGACGTACGAGAGGTGGCCGTCCTTTTCATCGACTTAGTGGGCTCGACACGGTTGGCGGCGAGCCGCCCGCCACAAGAGGTCGCCGAGGTACTCAACGACTTCTTCCGGATCGTTGTCGGCGCCGTTGATGACCAACACGGGCTGATCAATAAGTTCCAAGGTGACGCCGCGCTGGCTGTCTTCGGGGCACCGCTGCCCACACGCGGAGCGGCATCAGCGGCGTTGGTAACTGCACGTACCTTGCGCAGCCACCTGCGTCGGCTACCCGTGGTCGACTTTGGGATAGGCGTTTCGGCGGGCCCAGTCTTTGCCGGGAACGTCGGCGCCGAAAATCGCTACGAGTACAAGGTAATTGGTGATGCCGTTAACGAGGCCGCGCGGCTGGCCGATCTCGCTAAGACCTTGGATCGACGGGTCGTGTGCTCGGCCGCCGCGATAGACCGGCGCCGATGCGGCCGAGCGCCAGTACTGGGCTTCACATGGTGATGCGGTCCTGCGCGGCCGCTCCGAATCCACTCATGTCTGGATACCAGCGGGTACTTCGACCTGAAATAGTCGCCGCGCGGCGTTGCGCGTGACCGAGGCGTTGATCAGTCGGATAGCCGGTGATGCAATACTCGCAATCCGGGTCCGTCGAGCATAGGGAGCAGTGCGGCGCAGCCGCTGGCGGCCATCATTAAGGCGGCCACCGGTCCACGGATTTCAGCTCCTCCACCCCAAATCCGATCAATGTCGATGGCGCAATGAGATCCCCCGCAGTCGGCCCCACGGCACGAAGCCGAACGGCCATGGCCCCGTTAGGAAATCAAGAGCGAGCGCTGTCCGCTGCGAGTCGGGCTCGAACGGCAGACCAAGCGGAATCCTGATGTCGCGGACGCCTCGACGCGGTCATCAACAACGCCGGCATCCACGACCCCGGCGCGTTCGACGCCCTGTGCGTCGAGCAGTTTCGCAATATGATCGACGCCCACTACTTCGGGACAGTCTTCATCACCCGGGCCGCATGGCCGCACTTCGTGAAGGCCGGCTACGGCCGCATCGTCAACACGGTGTCCGAGGCCATGCTTGGCGGCATCCCCGAGCTGACGAGTTACGGCGCCGCCAAGGGAGAGGTCTTCGGTCTCACCCGCAACTTGGCCACCGAGGGGCTCGGGCACGGCATTCGGGTCAACGCGATTGCGCCGCCGGCCTATACCCGTATGTCGGCGTCACACTCGGAGCAGCTATCGGCGGTTCTGTCCATGCCCAAGGAGGTCATTGAGCAGATCAATGCCAGCATGCCTGCGGAACTCTGTGCGCTCGCCGCCGCGTTCCTCGCGCACGAATCGTGCCCGCTCAACGGCGAGGTCCTGCAGATCGGGATGGGCACGGTCGCCTGCATCGCCGTCGTCTATTCGCGAGGGCTGTCCAAGTCGACTCTCACCGCGGAAGATATCGCGGAAAACCTCGAGGCCATCATGGGCGTCAGTGCCGCTCGCGTGACCGACACTACGGCGATCGCCCAATGACGGCCAGTTCGCCGCACACGGCCCAGTTGACCTAATATTTGTTCGGAGCCTACATTACGACTATAGCCGCAGCCGATGGACGCCGGAGTGGATGACGACGGTCGCGCGAATGTCAGGAGGCCGTAGTGAGCGATTTCGAATCGGTCGACTTCTTCACCGACGAGTCCCTCATCCCTGATCCGTATCAGTACTTCGACTATCTGCGCTCCAAGTGCCCGATAATGCCCGATTCCCGCCACGGAGTGGTGGCCCTCACCGGGCACAACGACGCTCTCGCGGTGTACAAAGACCCGGCATTCTCGTCGTGCGTCTCCGTCGCAGGGCCGTTTTCGGGGCTTCCCTTCAAACCCGAAGGCGACGACATCGGTGCTTTGATCGAAGAGCATCGCTCGCGGATCCCGATGAGCGAACACATCGTCACCCAAGATCCCCCCGAGCACACCCGGACTCGGGGGCTGCTGAGCCGATTGCTGACCCCAAGCGGCTCAAGGAAAACGAAGACTTCGTGGGGGAGCTGGCCGATCAGCAGCTTGACGAGTTTGTGTCCCGTGGCAAGTGTGAGTTCCTGGAAGACTACGCGAGGCCCTTCACCGGTCTGGTAATCGCCGACCTGCTCGGAATCCCGGCGGAGGATCACGAGGAGTTTCGAGACGTCTTCTCGGGCCAGTTCGTGGGTGCAGTCGAAGACGATACGCTGACGCGCGCGCATAATCCGCTGGAGTGGCTCGACGAAAGATTCTTCGCCTATGTCACCGACCGCCGAAAAGAGCTGCGGGGGGACGTGCTGACCGAGCTGGCCGAGGCGAAATACCCCGACGGATCGACTCCTGAGGTCATCGAAGTCGTCCGTCTCGCGACGTTCCTGTTCGCGGCCGGACAGGAAACCACCACGAAGCTGCTCAGCTTCGGGATGCGGGTGATCGCCGAACGTCCTGACATCCAAAGGTTGCTGCGCGAGGACCACGACCGCATTCCCGCCTTCATCGAGGAGACACTACGGACGGAAAGCCCGGTCAAGTCCCACTTCCGCATGGCACGCACCTCGACGTCCATCGGTGAAGTCGAGATTCCCGCCGGATGCACGGTGATGCTCCTGCCGGGGGCGAGCAACCGGGATGCGCGGAAGTTCGAGGACCCCAACGAGTTCCGCCTAGACCGCCCCAACGTGCGCGAGCATGTGGCGTTCGGACGGGGCAACCACTCCTGCCCCGGCGCCCCGCTCGCTCGATCGGAGGGACGGATCTCACTTAACCGGATTCTCGACCGGATATCGGATATCACCATTTGCGAGGCGGCGCACGGTCCAGGCGACGCACGCCGTTACACCTGCGAACCGACCTGGCAGATGCGGGGTCTGACCGAACTGCATCTTGAATTCACCCCGGTCCGGTGATACACGTTGCCGCAGGCTGTGGCACGTTGGGTGGCAGGGGGCCCGTACTAACAGAACGGACTCGAGGTGGTTCAGGGACAGAACGGATTCGCTGCGGTGACCGTGGCAGCGCTAATGGCCGTTGGCCTCACCGCGTGTTCTTCGCAGCCGCACACCGTGGCCGTCGGTACAGCATGGGTCAAGATCAATGGAATCGAAGCCATTAAGACTGAACCATCCCGATTCTGATGCGCACTTCCTTTTGAGGGAAGGAAGATGGCGCGATGCCAAACAAGCGGTTCGACGAGCACACCAAGGCCAAGGCGGTCCGGCTGGTCCGCGAGCACGCCGACGACTACGACTCGGAGTGGGCAGCGATGCGCGCGATCTCGTCCCGGCTGGGAATGACTGCGGAGACGCTGCGCAAGTGGGTGCGCCAGGCCGAGGTTGATGCCGGTGAGGCGGCAGGCGTGCCGAGCGAGACCGCCCGCGAGCTGCGTGAGTTGCGCCGAAAGAATCGCGAGCTGGAGGCAACGATCGAAATCCTCAAGGCCGCAACGAGTTTCTTCGCGCGGGAGTGCGACCTGCTACGCCGCTGATCTGCGAATTCATCGACGAGCATAAGGAGCGGTTCGGGGTCGCACCGATCTGCCGAGCACTCGTTGTGCACGGCGTGCAGATCGCCCCGCGCACCTACTGGGCGCACCGGCCGGCCGCGCCGTCGAAGCGGACGCTGTGGGACACCACCATCACCGAGATCCTTGCCGGCATCTACGAACCCGACAGTCAGGGCCGGTGGCCGCCGGAGTCGCTATACGGCAGCCTGAAGATGTGGGCGCATCTGCAACGCTCGGGCATCCCAGTCGCGCGCTGCACAGTGGAGCGGATCATGAGGGCCAATGGGTGGCGTGGGGCAGCCCGCGCCCGCAACGTGCGCACCACCGTCGCCGATCCAGCCGTCACCCGGGCACCCGACCTGGTGGATCGGCGGTTCCGGGTCGACGCGCCGAATCGGCTGCTGGTTGCGGACTTCACCCACGTCCGGATGGCCAACGGCGGGTTCGGTTACACCGCGTTCGTGATCGACGCCTACGCCGGGTTGATCCCCGGGTGGGAATGCTCGCTGTCGAAGGAGACCGCGTTCGTCGAACGCGCGATTCGAATGGCGGCCGCCCGCCAAGGGCGGGAGGGGCATCCGCTGCACGACGCGATCCATCATTCGGATGCCGGATCCAATACACTGCAATGCATTTCACTAATACGCTGATGCTGGCCGGGCTGATCCCATCGATCGGTAGCGTCGGAGATGTCGAGCACGGTGTTTGCGTCGCCGGTCGTGGCGATCGCACCCACGTAGCCGTCCGGACCGATCAGGAATGTGGTTGGCCCGGTAACGCCATATGCAGCGCGTGTGGTGTTGCCCTTGTCCCTGAGCGCACCTTGGGCCCGGTCGTCGATCACCCAGGTGCGCACCTCGCTGCCGTGCAGTTGGGTTGGCGCATTGCCGGTGTCAGTGTCGGCGAACGCCAAAACAGTCCATTGGGGCCCGCGTCGGGCCAGGTCGCAGGCCAGCGCGAGGCCGGTCGGGCCGGCTCCAGCGATGAGCACGTCCGTGCGGGCCGATGTAGTCATGATCTTTCTCCTCAGTTATCGCAATAATTCTTGCGATAACTATGCCAGCCGCCGTTGACACTAATCGCAAGCGTTCTTGCGTTAAGATTGGGCGGTGGCCAACCTTGAGCCTGGCGCGGCGCCTGTACGCCGTCGGACCGGTGGCCGCAGCGCCCGGATTCGCGCGGCCGTGCTCGACGCGACGGTCGACGCGCTGGTCGCGCACGGCATCGATCAGGTGAGCATCGCTGACATCGCGGCCAAGGCAGGCGTACATGAGACCTCGATCTACCGGCGGTGGGGCACCAGAGAGACGTTGATCACTGACGCGCTGTTCGCCCGCACCCAACACGACCTGCCGATTCCTGATACCGGCTCACTCCGCGGCGATCTCATCGCCGCGGCCCGGTCCCTCGCCGAACTGCTGTCGAGTCCGATCGGCGCCCTCTTCGCCCGAGCGAGCGCGCTCACCGTGGACGATCCCGAACTAGCGGCCACCCGGGACCGGTATTGGGCATCTCGGTTCGCGTTCGCCGACACCGTCGTTCGTCGCGCGGTCGAACGGGGCGAGCTGCCGCCTGGCGTCCAACCGCGCCCGGCAACGGACATGCTGGCCGGGGCTCTGCATATGCGGGCAATGCTCACCCACGAACCCCTCGAGCCGGATCTGCCCGAGCGCCTGGCCGACGCGGTGTTGTTCGGGCTGCACGGACCGGCCGCACGATAGCCGTTGTCGCTCGCGTTCGCACGATCGGTTGGATATCTGGGCACAGACGCGGGCCGCGGCCGGGGTTACCGCGTCACCGCCGATGATCCGGCACCAGATCGCGGTGCGACCCGCGCGGCCAGCGTGTGATTTGGGCGCGGTCACAGAGCGTTGAACTGTGGACCTCGTCACCCATGTGTGACGACCAGCGTGTTGAATTCCAAACCCCGTGCAGCCCGCCAGATCGGAGCGTTGATTCGCCGGTTGGAACGTAATGACCATCGGCGCTTTAGTTCCGACCGATTCGCGGGGGGCCAGTCAGAAGCGCCTACTACGATGCTGACCACCAGACAGCACACCGATCACACGTACCGAGGTACGCATCAAACCCGGGATGCCTCACGAAAGTTGATGTGGCGATTGCTGAGTTGGGAACGGATTTGGGAACAGAACATCGTGAAAACGATGCGCACAAGCGGGACATGGTGGAACAGGCTGGACGGCTCAACGTCCGTTGACCTGCAGCTATGAGACCGACCGCAATGGGGGAGACCACGACCGGTTAGCTCATAACCTAGCGATAGCCAGTCGCCACTCGATCACGCCGCGTACGGCTTTGGAACAGAAGCCCGAGCCGGTTCAGCAGCGGTTGATGCGCTGACGCTGTTAGGTTGCCGTCGATGCGCAATCAGACACAACGGGAAGGGCACAGGTGGCAGACAGCTGGGGTTCTGTTCTGACCGAGTTGGTCCCGCTGGCACTGGTGATTACGCTGTCGCCGCTGTCGGTCATTCCGGCGGTCCTCGTCCTGCACACCGCCCGTCCCAGGCCGACGAGCCTTGCTTTCCTGGCGGGTTGGGTGTTGGGGCTGACCGCGCTCACGGCGGCGTTCGTCGGGTTGTCCGACCTGGTGGGCGGCGGCCGGGACAGCCCGCCGCGGTGGGCATCGTGGCTGCGCATCGTGGTCGGCGCGGCTCTCATCGTGTTCGGGGTATGGCGCTGGCTCACTCGGCACCGCTCCGCGCATTCGCCAGCTTGGCTGCGGGCGATCAGCAACATCTCGCCGGCACGGGCCGGCGGTGTGGGGGCGTTGCTCGCGGTCGTCAATCCCAAAGTGCTCTTCATTTGTCTCGCATCGGGCTTGGCGATCGGCACCGCGGGTCTGGGAACCGGGGCTGCCTGGGCCGCACTCGTTGTCTTTGTGCTGGTCGCCGCGTCGTCGGTGGCGGTGCCGGTGTTGGGCTATGCGGCCGCTGGCGATCGCCTGGATGGGCCGCCGGCTCGACTCAAGGACTGGCCTGGAGCGACACAATGCCGCGCTGGTGGCGGTTGGTAGTCCAAAAATGAGAAGACGACCCTGTGATCTGCTCCCCGTTACCCGAGTTCGACGCCAGAGTCGAGGAATACGTGAGGCGCGCCCTCGAAAATGAGCGCCTCGACGCCGACCCGCGCCCGGTGAGACGTGGCTAAGAAAGTTGGAGACCCGGGGTCAGCGACGCACGGGGCCGATGAACCCCTCCCGGTCGGGAACCCATGCTGCAGGTTTGCACTGACGACCGTGGACGAGGACGGCCGCGACATGCCGATCGGGCGTTCGCTAGCCGCGCACCCGCGCCGGGCCGTTGAACAGGCTGGCACCCCTCGGCCAGCACCGGCCCGTACGAGACGGCGCCGCACTCGCTGCGCCACGCCAGATGCCGGCCGCATGAGCACGCGATCGTGCCGACCAGCACGTGCCCAGGCCGTAGCCGGTGGCCCACGAAGAGACGCTAACGGAGTAAGACCACCAACACGGCGGACGCGACTCGGATCGGAGTTCGCTCCCTGGGAGGAGTCTGCGCGGCTGCGGTAGCGCCTCACAGCCGGCCGAGCAGTTCGGCCTTCTTCGCGGCGAACTCCTCATCGGAGAGGATGCCGCGCTGATGCAGACCGGCCAGCGACTCGATGGCCGCGACGATGGCCGCGGGATCCCCGGACGCGCCGGAAGCAGGCTCGGGTGCCTGCGTCTGAGAGTGCCTGCCCTCCGCGCCCGAAAACATAGGTGCGAATTGCGGTGCCGGGCCGGACTGGTACTGCGACTGGTACTGCGGGGCAACTGGCGACTGGTACTGCGGGGCGGGTGCCGCGGCAGGAGTTTCGGCCACCCGCTGCGCACCGAGCTCGGGCAGGCTCGATACACCGAAGGTGCCCAACTGGCTGGTAAAGCTCACCGAGCCGAATGCGCCGCCCTGCTGCTGTTGTTGCACGCCACCGATACGATGCTCGCCGGTGTCAAAAACCTTTGTGACACCGTTGATCTGGATCGCCAGCCGCCGGGTACCCGGGAAGATGGCGTAGCGCACATCATTCTGCCCGCCCGCCGCGCTCGGAACGCCGAGGTTGGCCGGCCACCAGTTGGCCGAGGTGAACATCGAGGGGGGAAACACCGAGGTGGTGGCAAGCAGTTGGGCCAACTCGCTGCACAGCGCATCGACGCGCGCCTTGAGCGCGTTGTCGAACATGTTGCCGCCGACCATCGTCATTCCGCCCTGCATCCATTGCCCGGACCCGCCGAGCTCGGGGATCGAGAACTGGGCCATGGTGCCGCCACCGGCGTGGATGGCAAACAGCATGGCCAGCACCGCCTCGCGGGAGAGCCCGTGGCGCCGGGCGATGTCGGCGATGGCGGTTTCGACTTCGGGGGTAACCGTTGCCTTCATAGTCGTGAATCTTTCGTCGTCATACCGATTCAAGACTACGCAAGCCAGGTGAGGATGTGTATCGGAAGACTCGAGTACGTCATCGCGAACCCACCCCCGGGTCTGGTTATTTTGAGGCGCGTTCAGCCTGGCACCCCCGCGGCGAAAGCGAGCCACTCATGCGGCGAGGCACCACGCGCGCGCAGGCAAGACAAGATAGGCGCTTGTTGTCATCCGGCGTGGGGCCCCATGGCCCAGGGTTCCGGCGTTGTTGACTTCCGGCGCTGTGACCAGCGGTGATGAACTTGGGTGACGCGGCGTTTCGCTGTCGGGCAGGCACGGGCTTCTCGAGGACGATGAAGTTCCTCATGCTTGACCGTCCCGTTGGAGTTGCCCGTGCCTGCCCATGCAGTATCACCCGTCGAGTCGATCGCGCAGGCGTTGGATCGCTGGCGTGCTGGGGAGCGCGCGCCTACGTTGAGTTCGGAGTTGCTCGACGTGCTGGCGTCGGTGCCCGACCCGCGCGATCCGCGCGGTCGGCGCTATCGGTTGGCCGCGCTGCTGGCGATCGCGCTGCTGGCGACCGCGGCTGGCATGCGCTCCTACGCCGGGTTCGCCACCTGGGCGGCCACCGCCCCCGCCGAAGTGCTCGCCCAGTTGGGTATCCGGATGCGGCGGCCGAGCGAGAAGACGTTCCGGACGGTGCTCTCGCAGCTAGATCCCGCCGATCTCGACCGCCGTCTCGGCGCCTACTTCACTACCCTGGCCACCGCGCAGGCGATCGCCGACGGCGGGCTGCTGGCGGTGGCGCTGGACGGCAAGACGCTGCGCGGGGCACGACGGATGGGCGCGGCCGCAACACATCTGGTGTCGGTGTTCGCCCACCACGCCCGGCTGGTCCTGGGCCAGCTCGCGGTCACCGAGAAGAGCAACGAAATCCCCTGCGTGAGAGAACTTCTCCGACTGTTCCGGGATCGGGTGCAGCTGCTGGTCACCGTGGATGCGATGCACACGCAGACCGCGACCGCGAAAATGATCTGTTCCACCCTGAAATCGCACTACCTGATGATCGTCAAGTCCAACCAGCCCACGCTGCTCGCCCGCATCCAAGCGCTGCCATGGGCACAGGTGCCGGTGACCGCCGCCGACGACGATCACGGCCACGGCCGCGATGAACGCCGCACCCTCAAAGTGCTCACCACCGCGCGCGGCATCGGCTTCCCCTACGCCAAACAGGTCATC
>Ga0187766_10000248_pt1 | contig 29295 bp, 23 predicted proteins | sample 0216_QUI02_MP05__4_FD_132971 | JGI IMG/M metagenome (GOLD analysis project Ga0187766, IMG submission 132971) | Tropical peat soil microbial communities from peatlands in Department of Meta, Colombia - 0216_QUI02_MP05_20_MG | ecosystem: Environmental > Terrestrial > Soil > Wetlands > Peat ... | reverse complement strand
TATTCGGTCACGATTTTCGAGGCGACCGCGGTTCCTGGCGGAATGATGCATCTGGGTATCCCCGAGTACCGTTTGCCACGGGATGTTCTACAGGCTCAAATTCGGGAAATTCTGGACCTTGGTCCGCAGCTCAAACTCAACATGCGATTGGGTCGGGATTTCACGCTTGAAGATCTTCGGCGGCAAGGCTATCGAGCGGTGCTGATGGCGTTTGGGCTTCATCGCAGCCGTGAATTGAACTTGCCGGGACATGAATTAGACGGCGTCGTCAAAGGCATCGATTTCCTGCTGAACGTGAACCTGGGCTATCGCTTTGAGGTGGGCAAGCAAGTAGTGGTCATTGGCGGCGGCAACGTGGCTATTGATGTGGCGCGATCCGCTGTGCGAGCTCAACAGAAGATGTCCGCCGAAGGTGCGCTGCCGAATGAATTGACCTCCAGCGAAATGGACGTGGCCATGAAGGAGTTCATGGACGTTTCGCGAGCGGCGCTTCGCATGGGCGCGCGGGAAGTGCAACTGGTCTGCCTGGAATCACGCGAAGAAATGCCGGCTTCGGAGGAAGAGATTCATGAAGGCCTGCTGGAGGGAATGAAGTTGAGGCCTTCGCTGGGTCCAAAGCAATTTGTCGGAGAGAACGGCAAACTGACCGGCCTTGAAGTGACAAAGTGCATTTCGGTTTTCGATGAAAACAAGCGCTTCAATCCAAAATTCGCGGCGGGGACAGAATTCATCATTCCTTGCGACACAGTAATTCTGGCCATCGGTCAGGCTTCGGACCTCTCTTTCTTGAAGCCTGAAAATGGCATCGAAACCACGCGTCAAGGAACGCTGAAGATCAATCCGGATACGTTGATGACGACGGCGCCGGGAATCTTCGCGGCCGGCGACATTGCTTTCGGTCCCCGGCTGATCATCAACGCCGTGGCAGATGGCAAGAAAGCAGCAGTGGAGATCGACAAGTTCCTGCGCGGGCCGGAATGGAGACCGAAAGAAAAATACGTTCAGATCACAGTGCTCGATCACCACGAAATGGCGGAGCACTACGACGAGTATTCACGTCTGGGCGTTCCAGCGCTGGCTGTCGAGCGGCGAACGGGTGTCGCGGAAGTCGAAACCGGCTACACCGAAGAGCAGGCCCGGAGCGAGGCAAGTCGATGCCTGAAGTGCTGGATTAATACGATTTTCGAGGGAAACGAAGCCAATGGTACGGAATGCATTCTTTGCGGCGGCTGCGTGGACGTTTGCCCGGAAAACTGCCTCTCGCTTGTGCCCTTAAGGGATTTCGATTTCACGGAGGAAGAGAAGGAACGCCTCAGCAGAGAGAAAGAGCTCCGCAGCGTGGACCTCCAGCACCTCACCCCGGAGGAACTAAACCAGGTAGAAGGCTCCGTGATGGTGAAAGACGAAACCATCTGCATTCGCTGCGGATTGTGCGCGGAGCGATGTCCCGCAAGCACGATTTCCATGGAGGCGTTTGAAGTGTTTGACCAGGATCCTGAATTGCGACTTCACGAGGAGATTGTCTTCAGGCCATGAGCGACAACCAACAAAATCAGGGAGGCTTACAGGCTGGGCTGCGTCCCGAAATCTCCCGCCGAGATTTTCTGAATGAGATAACCGCCGGGGCGCTCGGGGTCGCCGGCCTGGGTGGCGCCGCCCTGACTTACCAGTATTTCTCTCCGAATGTCCTCTTCGAACCCTCGACTACGTTTCGCGCAGGGAACCCCGACCTGTATCCGGTGAATTCTGTGACGTTCCTGCAAGACCAACAGGTTTACATCGTGCGGACGCCGGAGGGATTTTTCGCAGTGTCAGCTGTCTGCACGCACTTGGGCTGCGTGACGCAATGGAAGCCCGAAGCAGACATGATTGCCTGCCCTTGTCATGGAAGCAAGTTTCAGCCTAATGGCAAGAAGATTGAAGGGCCCGCGCCACGTCCGCTGCCTCATTACGCGATCAACCTTTCGGCTGATGGCGAACTCGTAGTGGATAAACTGCAGTCGATCAAGCCAGACAAGGTCCTGAGAGTCTGAGGAGACAGATGGCTACTTCTTTCAATAGCGCTCTCGAAATCCTTCGTACAACGCGAGTGTGGAAGTCGATCTTCCGTCGCGGTCCTGCGCTTACGAATAGGACGAGAAGCTTGGCGGTTTTTGGCAATTTGTTTCTCCACTGGCTGCCCGTCAAAGTGCGAGAAAAATCTCTGCGCGTGCGTGCGGCGTACTACCTTGGATCGCTTTCATTGCTGTTGTTCATCCTTCTGGTCGTGACCGGCGTCCTGTTGATGTTCTATTACCATCCGGCCGCGCCTAACGCATATCGCGACATGAAGGATCTTCGGTTCGTCGTGTCCAACGGTGTTTTCCTGCGAAATATGCATCGTATTGGCGCGCACTTGATGGTCCTTCTGGTGTTTTGGCACATGTTCCACGTTTTTTACCGCGGAGGATACAAACCGCCTCATGAGTTTAACTGGGTGGTCGGCGTAATTCTGCTTCTGATCACGCTCTTCCTCAGTTACACCGGTTACCTGTTGCCTTGGGATCAGCTGGCGTTCTGGGCCGTGACGGTCGGAACAAACATCATCTCCGCCATGCCCATTATTGGGAGTAAGGTGCGGTTCGTCGCCTTGGGCGGCAACATCGTTGGCGAAAACGCCCTGCTCCGGTTTTACGTGCTCCATGTGGTCATTCTTCCATTGCTCGCCTTTCTTCTCATCGGCATCCATTTCTGGCGCGTACAAAAGGATGGCGGGCTGACGGTAAGGTCAAAAGAAGATGACAGAAAAAGCTAAAATCGAATCGGGCTTCAGCTCGGACGCAAAAAAAGAGCCACGCAGGATCGTATTCATCACGCGAAACATATCGGCGAAGGTGAGAGACGACCGCGACCCGAAGCTCATGGCGTATCCGCATCTTCTGGTGCGCGAAGCTATTGTTTTTGAAGTGCTGATCATCGTGATGGTTCTGGTCGCGCTGTTCTGGGACGCGCCGCTCGAGCAGTTAGCGAATCCATTGCTGACGCCAAACCCGGCAAAAGCACCATGGTACTTTCTGGGTCTGCAGGAGTTGCTGCACTTTTTCCCACCATTTGTGGCGGGAATCCTGATTCCGACGCTGGTCCTGCTGGCCTTGATTGTTATTCCATATTTCAACGTAAACGTAGAAGGCAATCCATTATGGGCTGAGCAACCGTCAAGGCGCTTTACCATCCTGATTGCCATTCTGGCCGCGCTGTTGGTTCTGCTCGCGATCGTGGATGCTTGGACGATCATTGTTCCCACGCTGTTGGTTGCTGCATTGATCGTGGCCTCTTACTTTTCCAAAACGGCGAACGGATGGTTGGGCACGTTGCGCACGAAGCCGCTCTCCTGGTGGATCATGACTTGGTTCATCAGCGTGGCTGTCTGCCTGACGGTGGTCGGGACATTTTTCCGCGGCCCAGGTTGGTCCTGGGTGTGGCCATGGGGGACACATGCCGGCTGAGGAGATGGGCAAGCTGTCCGACAAATTGCGGCTGACATTCGCCGTAAGCACTGTGCTCTGTGTGTTGGTGCTGGCGATTTCGCCGGTGAAGGATTACCGAGCGGAATGGAAGCAGTACAAACGCTCCTTCGCCCGATTTGCGCAGGGACGCCCGGACACCAAGAGGCTTCTCGCTGACTACAGCCCAAACATCGACCAAGTTTGGTTGCCGGGGATGAACGTGACAGACCGTTGCACCACTTGTCATCAAGGCGTCTCCCAACCCAGTCTCGCTGAAGCTTCCGTGCCGCAACCGTTCCGTGCGCATCCGCCAATTCCACACAACGTCCGCGATTGGGGCTGCACCATCTGTCATCGAGGCCAGGGACCGGCCACGGAAGTGGCCGAAGCTCACGAAACCACGCTTGCCTGGGAAAAGCCCATTCTGCCCGCCCATTATTTGCAAGCTTCTTGCGGAAGTTGCCATCAGGCGGATATCAAGGAAACGCCACAGCTTGTCCGCGGCCGAGAGTTGTTGACCTACCTGAACTGCCAAGGATGCCACAGGCTCGCTGGGCTGGAGCGTCCCGCGTTGGGTCCCGATCTTTCAAGCGTTGGCTATAAAGTCTCGCGCGAGTGGATTTACAAGTGGCTGAAAGAACCGCGCACAGTGCTCGACAAAGACGGAAACGTCACCGTCAACGGTTATGAAAGCGGCGACGAGTCTCGAATGCCAAAATTTCGATTGAAAGAAGAGGAAATTAAGGCTCTTTCCGGTTTTCTGAGCGTGCAAAAAGCCAAGCCGATAGAAACGTACAAGATCAACCCAGCGATTGTGGCGGCATGGAGCAAAAACCCCGAACTGATTTCGCAAGGCGAGGTGCGCTTCCGTCAGATGATGTGCACCACTTGCCATCCTTTGGCCGTCACGCGTGCAGGCGAAACCAAGTTGATCGGGGGAAATATCGGACCGGAGCTGACAAAGGTCGGCACCAAAGTGAACGAATTGTGGCTGATCGCGTGGCTCCGTAATCCAAAGAGCTACCTCGAACATGCCAACATGCCGCGATATGGATGGAGCGACGAGGACCTCTACAAAGTCTCCCAATACGTGATGAACAAGCTCACGGACTCCGACCTGCTGACGAACATTCCTCAGCTTGGAGCGGCGACCGACGACGAAGTGAAAATGGGCAAACGTCTATTTGCGGAAAAGGGTTGCGCGAGTTGCCACTCGCTGAACGGCCTCGGCACCCAGAAAGACTTTGGCCCGGACCTGACCGCATTGGGCGGGAAGAATGCATCAGAATTGGAATTCAGCAAGGCCAAGATTCTGCATAATCTCGTGTCCTACATTCAGACGAAGCTCCAGGACCCAGTTTCGGTGAACCCTGCCGCACGAATGCCGGAATACAGTTGGAACCAGGCAGACTTGGAAGCCGTGACCACCGCACTGCTCAGCCAAACAGGACCAGCGCCCACGAGCGCATTGCAGCATCTTGTGCTTGCTAAGAAGGACGCGTCCTTTCAACCAGTGGGAGCCTTCGCGGAGCTTTACGAGCGCTATAAATGCTATGCCTGCCACAAATTTGATGGCTATGGGGGGACTCTTGCACCTGATCTTTCGTATGAAGGTAGCCGCGCTCAGAAAAAGTGGATAGCGGAGTTTCTGCAGAATCCCCAAACCATCCGTCCTACGCTCATTCTGCGCATGCCGCAGTTCAATATGTCAGAGAAGGACGCAGCGATCGTGGCCGACTATCTGGCGCTGGCCGTACAGAAACCTGATGTTGACCCGGCGAGCGTAGATGCAAAGCAATTCACGCCACAAATGACCGCAATGGGCAAGCAGCTCTACGAGGTGAAGTACCAATGCCAGTCGTGTCACACGATTGGTGCGACGGGCGGCTATGTTGGCCCGAATTTGAACAACGCGGGGAATTGGCTGACACCTGCGTGGATTGAGGCGTGGCTGCGCAACCCGCAAGCGTTACAGCCGGACACGATTGAGCCGCGCCGCAACTTTACAGAGGATGAAATTCGCGAGCTTACGGCCTATCTCATGACGCTGCGGACGGGTATCAAGCAGCAAAATACGAAGAGCGCGGTGAACGGAAGCACGTCCGGCCAAGGAGCAGGCCGATGATCCGAAAGCTTGCAATGGTCGCGTTCCTTGTTGGCAGTGTCTTGTGTGCCGCGTGGCTCTCCGGATGTAAGAAGACAGCCGCGGTGACTCCCAGCCAGGCCTTCGGCTCCTACGACACGGAGCCGGATTGGAACGACGCAACGAAACTCATCAGCCTTGGCTTTGAGGAGTCGCAGGGACGACGGGTCTTTTACCAATACTGCGTCTGGTGTCATGCCGATGCCACACCAGCCGGCCCGTCCAATCGCAGCAATGTATCTCCCACACCGGCCCTGATGAACGACGGCGAAAAGCTGAATGTCGAGAGCGATGAGTACATGCAGAACATCATCACCCTTGGCGGAAGTGCGCTGGGAAAGTCCGCCATGATGCCCCCCTACGGGAAAACGCTCAGCCCCGATGAGATCAAACAGGTCATCGCTTTCACCCGTGCGATCGCCCAGCCTGCCTATCAAAAGCCCGGGAGGCCGGGATCGCAGTACGCAACAAAGCCGTAAATGCTACGATTCAAAACATGAGAAGGGTCGAATTAGGGAAGTATCTGCTCCGATTTGCGTTGGCAGCCGCCTTGGGATTCGCCTACGCTCTTGTGGCGAACGCGCAGGTCAGCCCAAATGAAATTCTGAATTCCCAGCTACGAGCCCTGGAGTCGCAGTATTTTCCTCAGTTGAAAGCCATTAACCAGCAAATCGCCAAGACTCACTTCCCATTTCCATTCTTTCTGAGCCGCGTCGTCGGTTTGGATCCTGCCCAACAGATTGAGGCGGACACGCGCGGTTTGGAATTCAAACACTTCAAGGACCGAGTCGTGCTGAAGGCGACCGGCAATTACAACGCGGCGTATGATTCGAAACAATGGACACGCAACGAACGCGCCGCGCGAACATTTCGCGATGTGATGCTGCCTATCCTGCAGATCATTACGCAGAACATTCCGCCAGACATTGATTGTGATGCCATCGGCATGGAGGTGGCGTTCCATGTGCGCGACCGGCAGAAAAGCTACGACTACGAGGGCCAGGACATCTTGGTGGTCGTGCTGGACCGCAAGGACGCTTTCCAGATGGTTCTTGAGAATAGCGACACTGCGCGTCAAGAGATTTTGGACAGGTCGATGGTCTATCTCGGTGGTGAAGAGTATGGACTTTCCCTACTGGACCGTGACCCGACGATTGTGGATAGGCAGGCGCGTTCAAAATCTCCCCAGGCTGATGCCACAGCAGCCCCCAGCACTTCGAGTTCTGCTAGCCGGCTGATTCGCAGCAATCCGAACCTGATACCTTCGTCCCCTGCCACAGGCGCCGCGCCGGACGCGCTTGCCACGGCTGCACCTAAGGTGGATTTGTCCCAGGCTAAGCCCGCAGCCACGGCGGCGGACGCGGAAAAACTACAAGAGAAATACCGAGTGCAACTCGATGAGCTATCTAGGGAAGGGCAAGCCAAGTTGGGATTCGTGGACTATGACCCGCCAACATTCGTGGTTGTCAGCAAGCAGATGGTTCTCCAGATGACGCTCAAGAATTCCACGAGGTTTGACCCTGAAAAGAACAACATCTACAAGCGAGCCGCTCAGACGTTCGACTTGTTCCTTGCGCCCAAGATGAAGGACGTATTGGACCGCCTCCCCAACGATTTGCTCGTGGATTACTATGACTTCTCTGTGGTGAACCCACTTGCTCCAACGTCATTGGGCAAAGAACGCTCGGAAGCAATTGAATTTCTCTTCCCGAAGAACCTGGCGCAAAAGTTCGCCAACAGTGAGATTACGAATCAGGAGCTCATCGATAAGAGCCAGGTTCTGGTGAATGGCGTGCGCATTGCTCTCAATCTCCAGCTCGTGGAGTAAGCCATAACTTGGGCCAACCTCAGCCTGTGACTAAAATTGAGGTCACTTCCAATTAGGGGATATCTCGACTAATTGCGGAGAACAGCTTTGAAACTGTGGCCGGCCCTGTCAGGGCGCTCTTCGACCAAGATCATGGAGAAGAGTCATTGGCATTGGGTGAAGGGTCGACAGGAGAAATTGGAAGAAGCAGTCAACAATTCGTGGGCACGATGCCAGAACAACATCGCAAGATCGACGCTAAATAACTGAAAACAAATCGTGTAAATTGGTGGAGGCGGGGGGAGTCGAACCCCCGTCCGAAAAGCGCTGCGCCACGGAGCCTACATGCTTATCTCAGTTCGTTTGGTTCGCCCGCTGCGCTTGGAACGAGCAAGAAACGCTGCCGGCTAGTCCGATGGTTCTCGCCCAAGCCTTACGGACCGAAAGGCTCGGGCCAGCTCACTGTACGACGCTTCTTGCCGGGCCCGTGAGCAAAGCCCGGGGAAGCGTGCGCTTAATTAATTAAGCAGCAAGTGCCAAGTTGTTGTTGGCAGTTCTAGTTTCCATCCAGTTACGGGCGGGTGGCCCCCGGCATGCCTCCGAGACGCGACAGCTTCCGTCGAAACCGTGTCGCCCCCTGAACATTTATTTTACCACGCCCCTTCGGAGTGCGGCGGCTCGCTTGCCCTGAGGCCTCGAAGGGCCGCCGCTTTTTGGGGTCTACCTGTAGGCAGAATCACCGCCAGGCAAGACTTTAGTAGCCGCTAGCGGCCTCTCGCGTGCACATCCTCTCCCCGATTTGGGTGCCGACGCCGCTCTTGTCTGTGGGCTCTAGGGTTCCCCCCATCCCCCTATTCCGCATCACCCCTTTAGGCACACCCCCCGCCTCTGCCGTTGACGCCCCTCCCCTTACCCCCCAAAATGGCAAAACAGGGGAATCTTCGGCAAAAGACCCCTAAAAACAGGCATGTCACCAGAACCCAACGCGGTTGAACAAGCCGTTGCGCGCGCGCTTCGCGACAACCTGGAGGGAATCCAGCGCTCCGGCCTGGAACTCCAGCAGGCCATCAATGACGTAGTGGCAGCCTGCTCCAGCACCAGGCCCACCAATGCGCTGCCCCCGCTTTTGCGTGCACAGGCCTCCGCCGCCTCCCTCTCTGCTGCCTTGGATGTTCTTTCCCGGTTCATTGCTCTTGCGCTTCAGCCCGGCCCTCGCAGCCCCCTCGAGGACAAGATCACCCAGGCCATTGCCCTCCAGGCGCCCGAGGTACCGCCCGCCCCCGTCCGCCCCATGCCCCAGGTTCCCGAGCCCCAGGCTATGGGCCCGGCTTCCATGCGTTCGGTACCCGTGGAGCCGCAGGTACAGGACTTTCCGCCCACGGAACCGGCAAGGATTCCGGTAGAATTGGAGCCGGCGGAAGTGGCTATCGCCGCCGACGCGGAGTTTGACATCAACCGGTTAACTCCTGAGGAACAGGAACTTCACCGGCGTGCAAATCGCGTGGCCAAAGTTTCGATGCAGGATATTAAAATGTTACGTCCGGAACAGGTCAGACTGGGCCGCGAACATAAAGATATCTGCAACCGGTTGAAAGACGACATTGAGAAAGCTCATCGAGAATACGATCGTAGATTCAGACCCATCATGGACCATCCAGTCGACTACTTCTACCGCTGGTTGGTGGAAATCCTTGCCGAAGGTGATGCTTCTGCCCTCGGCGAATATCCGTACGCCACGGCCGGCAAATCGCGCTGACGTTCCCTCGTTCTGTGCGTCAATCCCTGCTGATTTCGCGTCGGCCTGTCTCGAGGAAAAGATAAAATCACGTTATTCCGAGCGGAGTCTGTGGAGCGAGAAATCCCTCTTCAGTTTCCGCTGCGCTCCCCCCATGGCTCACGCTCTCGCCTTGCTGCTCGCTCTCTTCTTCGCTTGCAATCTCTCCGCGCAGAGCACTTCGCACAAAAAGAAAAAAGCCACGCATCCGAAATCACCCGCCTGCCAGACCGGCTGCAAGCCGGACACTACCGTGCCTGCCCTCGACGCTGCCACTCCCGAAGACGCCACCGCGCAAAAAGAAGTGGCGCCCATCGCGCGCGATCTCCATCATGGCACGCCCGGTTCTTACGAAAAGCTCGCCGCCTTCGCCAACAAAAACGCTTCCAGCGTGTGGGGCCAGCGCGCCGCTCTTGCTCTCGGCTACGACGACTACTCCAAGGGTCATTTTCCCCAGGCGCTCGGCTGGCTCGAGAAAGCTAAAGCCGATCCGCTTCTCCGCGAATACACCCTCTTCTGGACAGCACAGACCGAACGCGCCCTTCACAAGAACGGAGAAGCCGCGCAGGATTTCTCCGCCCTGCTGAAGGAATATCCGAATACCGTCATCAAGGAACAGATTCTCGAAGCCTACGCGCCCACCGCCGTCGAAATCGGCCGCCCTCATGATGCGCTGGAAGCTCTTTCCTACGCAGGCGTCTCTTCCAAGCCGGCGCTTCTCCTTGTCCGCGCGCGTGCTTACGAAGCGAATCGCAAGCTCGTCGACGCCGTCAAGGACTACCAGACCATCCATTACAAATTCCCGCTGTCGGATGAATCGAAGGACGCTGCGCTTGCCCTCCCCAAGCTGAACAAACAGCTTCACAACGAATTCCCCTACGCCACCGCTGAACTTCAAGACCAGCGTGCGGAAATTTTCTTTAATGCGCACAAATGGAAAGAAGCGCGCGCTGAATACGAAAAGCTTGAGTCCATGCTCAAGGACCCCGCGAATCCCACGCGCCAGCGTGCCATGGTGCGCGCCGCGGAGTGCCGCCAGCATCCGAAGGCCGCTCCCTACCTCTTCGCCAAGCTGAATACTCCCGACCCCGAAGCGGACGCAGAGCGCCTCTACGACCTCTCTCAGGCCTATCGTTCGGAAAAGAACGAAACCGAGATGCTCACCAACATCGAGAAGGTCGCTGAGAAATATCCGCAGAGCCGCTGGACCGAAGAAGCCCTCATGGCGGCCGGCAACTACTATTGGGTTCTTCTCGACCGCACCAAAGCCTCTCATTATTACGAGCGCGTCCTTGAAAAATTCCCCGGCGGCAAGAATGCGTACAACGCGGAATGGCGCATTGCCTGGGTCGCCTATCTTGATCGCCAGCCGTACGCCCACGAAAAAATCACCATCTTCCTTCGCAAATACCCGGTCTCCGGTGGCGCCGTGAACGCTCTCTACTGGCTTGGCCGCAACGCCGAGCGCAGCGGCAATCCCGCGCACGCTCGCGCCTACTACAAGAAGACCATCGACCGCTTCCCCACGACCTATTTCGCCGATGCCGCGCAGAATCGCCTCGACAAACTCGGCACCGGTGAAGACGACGCGCCTGATTTCCTTGCCACGATTCCCCCCGCCGCGCCTCTGCGTCCCTTCGATGAGCCTATCGCTCCCAACGTCCTCGATCGCTGGAATCGCGCTCAGGCCCTTCGCACTATCGCGTTCGATGCCTCCGCCGAACTCGAACTGAAAGCCGCTTTCGCCGCCACCGCTTCGCCGCGCTTCCTCGTCGAAGCCGCCCAGGCCGCGTTCGATCAGGGCCACTTCGCCGCAGGCATGAATTACGGCCGCCTGGCCATTCCCAGTTTCGACTCGCGCAAATTCAGCGATGTACCGCCTAACGCCTGGAAAGTTCTCTATCCGCTTCCATACGAGTCCATGCTTCGCCGCGAAGCCGAACGCGATGATTTCGATCCCATGTTCGCTGCCGGCCTGATTCGTCAGGAATCTACCTTCCAGGCCGACGCGGTCTCTCACGCCAACGCCATTGGCTTGATGCAGATTCTTCCAAAGGAAGGCCGCCGCCTGGCTAAAGAACGCAAGGTCCGCTACACCAAGTCCACCCTCTTCGATCCCAGCGCCAATATCGAGCTTGGCATGCTCTACATTGCCGAACTCACGCGCAGCACCGGCGCGCCCGAATATGCCGCCGCCGCATACAATGCCGGCGAAGATCGCCTTGCTCTCTGGAAATCGGAACGCACTTACGATGAGATTCCCGAATTTGTTGAGTCCATCCCCTTCAGCGAAACCCGCGAGTACGTCCAGATCGTCATCCGCAACGCCGACATGTACCGCAGGCTCTACGGCGAGACCAACAAGAACACCGTCTCCGCCTCCATCCGCACCGGCGCCCACCCCAGCCGCTAGCACTTTCTTATCTATGTAGCGCTGGCTGCTCTGAGCAGTCGCGAAGTGCTTATGCCAGAGCTTCGCCTCGCGGTGCTATGCTTTCCCCGTGGCCGCCCTGCGCTTTATTCTTCTTCTTCTCATTTTCGCGGTTCTCGGGCTCTTCCTACTCTATCCCCACATCGATTGGTTTTCCGGTGTCTATCTCTTTTTCAGCACCTCTCTCGCGATTTTTCAATTCTTTGTCTATCGGCACTTCGCGAAATCAGAGGAAATCCGAACGATTTTCTATGCACAGCACTTGGACAAGCTCTGGGACAAGGTCGTCCCACTCCTTGGCATCCTCGAATTGGCGGTCTTCTTCGATTATTCACACCATCTCATCCCTTTCCGCTTTGTCCGTGTCCCCTTCCAGTCGCTCGGTCTTTTGCTCCTTCTGCTGGCTTGCGCATGGCTTGTCTGGGTTGACCGGTACTTCCTCCAGAATTTCGAGTCCCACTATCGCGCGGGCACGTTTCTCTCGGGTGGACCCTTTCGCTATATCCACCATCCGCGTTACGCCGGCCTGGCCCTTACACGCATGGCGATGCTCCTTATTTTCGGCAGCATCTTCGCCCTAATTCTCTCTCTGATCTGGCTGTGGCTGCTCCACCGTCGAATTCGCCTCGAAGAAGCTTGGCTCCTCTCCAGGTTCGGCGACTCCTATCGCAGCTACCTTGCTCACTCCGGTATCTAGCGAATGCGGTTCACTGGGTGCGTTGGCGAAAAACACGGCGCGCTTCTGCCAACCGGCTCCGGTGACCACAGTAAGGGAGGGCGTAGTTATCGAAATCCTCTCGAGAAAGGGCTTTGCCTATTTCTGGCACACCATCCCACATCGATTGTCCCTTTTCCAGGTCTGGGCACGATTCCACAGGGCATTCGGCACATGTGGAGAAGCCTTTGGATTGACAACAGCGGCGTGCCTTACACGTGCGGCTGGTATGAAACAGTTGCTCGTCGGGTCCCAGGCACCCGCCACAAGAGATATTCTCGGGCCGTTCGTTCAGACCGTAGATCCGCTGCCATGCATCCGCGGCGCGCTTCTGGTGTGCAATTCCCTTAGCCTCGCCTCGGAAGGCCGGGCAATCCGAGCAGAACACTCCGCAAGCGGACATCATTTTGGTCATCTGTGCTGCCTTGGCCAACGCGCAGCCCTCGATATCACTACTCCAGCCAAGCTTATACTCCCAAGGCCTTACTCAATGCAGTGCCCGGAGTCACTCCGCTTTCTGTTTCTATGGCTGTCGTTGGCTTCAAGAACGGTGTTTACCGCGACACTATGCTATCGTCTGCATAACAATGTGAGCTTTTTGCGCCTCCGGCTCCATGGCCTCACGTTTTCTTAGGATTGAATGATGTCGGTTTCAGACAACGCTTCCCGTTCTCCTGATTTTCGCAAACTGTTTGAATCTGCCCCCGGGCTCTATCTCGTGCTGGACCCCCGCCTGGTCATCATCGGAGCTAGCGACGCCTATCTGAAGGCGACGATGACCCAGCGAGACCAGGTCCTTGGCCACGGGATTTTCGAGATTTTTCCGGACAATCCGAATGACCCCAGCGCCGATGGCGTCCGGAACTTGCGCGCCTCATTGAACCGGGTTCTTCTCCATCGCGTCTCGGATCCCATGCCGGTGCAAAAGTACGACATCCGCAAGCCCGTATCCGAAGGCGGCGCTTTCGAGGTGAGATATTGGAGCCCAGTAAATTCCCCCGTCTTCGCAGAAAATGGCGAGCTTCTGTATATCATTCATCGCGTCGAAGACGTAACCGAGTTCATTCGCCTGAAGCAGTTGGGAACCGAACAGGAGAAGCTGACGGAAGAATTTCGCGTTCGGGCGCAACGCATGGAAGCGGAAGTTTATGACAGGGAGAGGCAGTTGGAAGAAGCCAATAGGAACCGCCTCGAATCCATCGGGCGGCTGGCCGGCGGAGTGGCCCACGACTTTAACAATCTCTTGGGAGTAATTACCGGTTGCGCCGAATTATTGGGTACACGTATTGACGATTCAGAGCCTAACCGGCGCCTGCTCGCCAGCATCCTGCAAGCTGCGGAAAAGGCGGCGACCCTGACCAGGCAATTGCTCGCCTACAGCCTGCAACAGGTTCTTGAGCCCCGTGTGGTCGATCTCAATGCGATCGTCGAAAAGATCCAACCCTTCATTCAGAGATTAATCGGCGAAAGCATCGATTTCCAGGTTTCCCCTGACCCCAGCCTGGTGCGGACCAAAGCCGACCCTGGCCAGATCGAGCAGGTCATCATGAACCTTGCGATCAATGCGCGCGAAGCCATGTCCGAGGGCGGAAGACTGATTATACGCACCTCAAACGTTCCTCGCTGACGAGGCATATCTAAAAACCCACCCCGGCCTGCAACTCGGGCCCTACGTGCTGCTCTCGGTTTCCGACACGGGCATGGGTATCGACCAGGCAACGCGCAGCCGAATCTTCGAACCTTTCTTCACCACCAAAGGTCGAGCCAAAGGCACTGGTCTCGGGCTCTCCACCGTGTATGGCATAGTGACGCAATCGGGAGGAAGCGTGGAAGTCGACAGCTCTCCCGGAAAGGGCTCTACGTTTAGCGTGTACCTTCCGGCGACCAACGAAGGGGAAAAGCCTCGGCACAAAACGCCGCAGGCAAAGCCCCGCTCAGGCGGGAAGCAGACGATTCTCCTTGTGGAAGATCAGGCACTGCTCGGTCGAGTGGTTCACACCATGCTTGAACAAAGTGGTTATAACGTGCTCCTGGCCGCAACTCCCGCGGAAGGGCTTCACAAGGCGGAGACTCACGCTGGGAAAATCGATCTGCTGATTACCGACGTGATTCTTCCCGGCATGAACGGACGCATCCTGGCGGAAAAAATGAAAGAACTTCGCCCGCAACTCAAGGTGCTATTTGTCTCCGGCTACGCTGAAAATGTAGTTAGCGAAGATGGCTACCTGGCTCCCGGAATGAACTTCCTGCAAAAGCCCTTCACCCACGACTCTCTGAGCGGCAAGGTTCGCGAAGTCCTGGACCAGTTTTGGGAACCGCTCTGATCTGATATCCGGTCGCTGATCGCTGATATCTGATCTCTACCCCACTCCATTCCCGTCATTTTTCCCGCATACGCTACAATATCTCCCTTATGTCCACCCCGGAAACCAACATGTCGCAAATCGCGCGCCGCATGCTCTCTGCTAAGGCCGAGCAGTTCACCGAATCCGTCATCCGCGAGATGACTCGCCTCGCCCTCAGGCACAACGCTGTCAATCTCTCCCAGGGCTTTCCCGATTTCGCCGCGCCCAACGAAGTGAAGGAAGCCGCGCGTCAGGCCATTGCCGACGACATCAACCAGTACGCCATCACTTGGGGCGCAAAACCGCTTCGCGACGCCATCGTCGAAAAATTCGCGCGCACCCAGGGCGTTCTTGTCGATCCCGAGCGCGAGCTCACCATCTGCTGTGGTTCCACGGAGGCCATGATGTCTTCCATGATGGCCATCATCAATCCCGGCGACGAAATCGTCGTCTTCGAACCCTTCTACGAAAACTACGGCCCCGATGCGATTCTCTCTGGCGCCACGCCCCGCTTCGTCAAACTCCGGCCGCCAGACTGGACCTTCGACGAAAGGGAACTGGCCGCTGCCTTTGGCCCGCACACCAAAGCCATCATTCTGAACACGCCCAACAATCCCACGGGCAAAGTCTTCACCCGCGCGGAATTCGAATTCATCCGCGACCTCTGCATTCGCTGGAACTGCTACTGCATCACCGACGAGATCTACGAGCACATCCTTTACGACGGCACTGAACATATCACCATGGCCCGTATCGACGGCATGCGCGACCGCACCATCGTCATCAACGGCATGTCGAAGACCTACAGCGTCACCGGTTGGCGTGTCGGCTGGGCCATCGCCCCGGAAGCCGCCACGCAAGCCATTCGCAAGGTACACGACTTCCTGACCGTCGGTGCCGCCGCCCCGCTGCAGCAAGCCGGCGCCTTCGCCCTGAAGCTCCCGCAGGCCTATTATGACAATCTTGCCTCTACATACGCCAAAAAGCGCGCTCGCCTGCTCAGCATCCTCGAAAACTCCGGCTTCACCGTCTACAAGCCCCGTGGTGCCTACTACATCATGACGGACATCTCCCGTTTCCATTTTGACGAATCGAAATATCCCGCCGAAACTCGCGACGTCTCCTTTGCAAAATATCTCGTCGAGCACATCGGCGTCGCCTGCGTGCCGGGCTCCAGCTTCTACGACAATCCTCACGACGGCGCCTCGCAAGTCCGCTTCACCTTCTGCAAAAAGGAAGAAACTCTAGCCGCTGCCGAGGCCCGCTTCTCCCGTCTCCACCTGTAACTCGTGTGGCGGCAGCCTAACGTTGTCTTGGTTTTTCCTACTTGTTCTATGTAGGAAGAGAGGGCGTCCGCTTCTTTTGAAGATCGCTTGGCGCCAGAGGCGCGCCAGAACTTAGCCCAGCCCGTGAGGGCTGGGAAACTAAAATCACGAACGCAAGCGCAGTAGGCGCGACACGTCTCTTGTAGTGCAGCCTTCGAGCGCTACGGCTTTTCTCTTGGGCTGCTCTCACATTTCTCATTTCCATCTTCTCTTTCTCCGCAACACAAACCTTCCCCTTTGCTTGCATTTCCATCCCGCGCTTCTTACCATCTCGCAGATACACTTTCGAGAGAACACTGCTCACGGGGCAAGGTCCATGTCACTGCAAGTCGGTCAGATGCTGGGACGCTACCGAATCGAAGAAGAAATCGGCTCGGGCGGCATGGGCGTGGTGTACCGGGCCTACGACGAACGTCTTAACCGCTATCTCGCCATCAAGGTCTTGCGTCCCGGCTTGCTCAGCTCCTCTGTTTCCCGAAAGCGCTTTCGCAACGAAGCGCTTATGCTCTCCAAGCTGAATCATCCTGCCATACAGGTCATTCACGATTTCGACGAGCTCGATGGCACGGACTTCCTCGTCTCGGAACTGGTCTCCGGCGTCTCCCTGAACCAGCGCGTTCAGTCGGGGTCAATGCCGGAAAAAGAAATCGTCCGAATAGGGGTGCAACTCGCTCAGGGCCTTGCCGCCGCCCACTCCGCCGGTGTCCTTCACCGCGATCTTAAGCCATCCAACCTTCGCGTCACGGTCGACGGCCACTTGAAGATTCTCGATTTCGGTCTCGCCACTCTTTCGAATGAAGCCCTCTCCCAGATCAGCGAAACCCTGAGTGTTTCCGATGCTCCTTCGGGTGTGGCGGGCACGCTCCCGTACATGTCTCCAGAGCAATTGCTGGGCAACGAAGTGGACGCTCGCAGTGACATCTATTCCGTCGGCGTCGTTTTCTACGAACTGGCTACCGGCCGGCTGCCTTTCAACGACCTCCTCGTCACCAAGCTGACGGATTCCATCCTTCGTAAAGCCCCGCCGCCCCCGGCCTCCATCAATCGAAAACTCTCTCCGGATCTGGAGCGCATCATCCTCAAGTGTCTGGAAAAGGATCCCGAACTCCGTTATCAGTCCGCGAAAGATCTTGCCGCCGATCTCCGTCGGTTGGAATTGGTCACGACTTCCGGAAGTATTGCGGCAGCGGAAGTAAAGTCCCCCAAAAGGCAATTGGCAGTCATCGGAGCCGCCATCGGCATGGCCCTTCTCCTTCTTTTCCTCGGCGTCTTTCTGCTCCTGCGGCAGAAACACAACACGGCCACACTGGCGGGCCCGCTGCGCTACGAGCGCCTGACGAACTTCGCCGATTCGGCTACTTCGCCCTCTCTCTCCTCGGACGGCCGCATGCTCACTTTTATTCGCGGCGAAAATACCTTCCTCGGTCCCGGCCAAATCTACGTGAAGCTCCTGCCTGGCGGCGAGCCGATGCAGCTCACGCACGACGACACAAGTAAAATGAGCCCGGCATTTTCTCCTGCCGGGGACCGCATCGTCTACAGTGTGGATGTCGGCAAGGGCATGGATTCCTGGTCTGTGTCCCCTTTGGGTGGCCAGCCCACGCTGATGTTGGCCAACGCTTCCGGCTTGACCTGGACGCCGAACGCCTTGCCCCCGGCGCAAATTCTGTTTTCCGAATTCACCGGTGGCGGCATCCACATGAGGTTGGTCGCTTCGCGCGAAAATCGCTCCGACGAGCGCGCGGTGTACTTGCCTGCGGATCCCAATGGCATGGCCCATCGCTCCTTCGTTTCTCCGGATGGCAAGTGGGTGCTTGTTGTCGAGATGGATCTCACCGGCTGGCTGGCGTGCCGCTTGGTCTCTTTTCAAGGGAATGATACCGGGCGAACCGTTGGACCTGCCCGGTCACAGTGCACCGGCGCCGCGTGGTCCCCGGACGGCAAATGGATGTACTTCTCCGCGAATGCAGGTAACGGTTTTCACATCTGGCGCCAGTCTTTTCCCAATGGAACCCCGGAGCAGCTCACTTCCGGCGCTGCGGAAGAGCAGGGAATCTCCTTCGCTCCCGATGGCAAATCGTTCGTGACCGCGGTGGGTTCCATGCAAAGCACGTTGTGGCTGCACGACTCGCAAGGCGAACGCCAGATCACCTCGGAAGGCTTCGCGTTCCTTCCCTCCTTCTCGCGAGACAGAACCAGGCTGTATTATCTCGTCCGTACCGACAGCAGCCCCCATTTCGTCACAGGCGACTTGTGGTCCGTGGACCTGAAGACCGGTCAGCATCAACAACTACTCCCCGGTTTCCACATGGAGCACTACGATATTTCGTCCGACGGGCGAACCATTGTGTTCGTCGCGCCCGAAGCCACCGGAAGTTCTCCTATCTGGATTGCTGCTCTAGACGGCAGTTCACCCCCGCGCCGCCTCACGGAAATGAACGCCATTCGGGCCCTGTTTGGTCCAGGCGACGATATTTACTTTGCCGGCGGACCGGGCACTGATTTTTATCTCTACCGGATGAAGCAAGACGGCAGCGGGCTGTCCAAGTTCCTGCCTCAGCCCATTGCGTATCTCTACAGCATCTCGCCGGACGGAAAGCAGTTGGCGATCTGGGTAGGCGGGGCGGTCTGGATTCAGCCCCTTGATGGCGGCGCTCCGATCCAGCTATGCGCCGAATGCGGAACGGCCGGGGAAGAGAACCGTGGCATAACGCCGCCCATGGTCACTTGGTCGCAGGATCAGAAATTCGTCTATCTGCAATTTTCCGCGCAGCACCAGCAGACCTTCGCGTTCGCATTGTCCCCCGGAAAGTATCTGCCGGATCTTCCCGCAGGCGGCATCACAAGTGCCGAGGACGCTGCGACCCTGCCGGGTGCCCGTTTGCTTCCGCAGCCGCGCGCATTCGCCGGTCTCAATCCTTCGGAGTACGCCTATCCTCGCATAAACACAGAACGCAACATCTACCGCGTCTGGCTCCAGTGACCCTGGAGTGCGGCCGCTTGCGCTCACCCGGGCCGGAAGTTGGCCGCGACCCGAGCGCTTGGTCAGCCGTCATATTCCCGCTATTTCGTTTTCCATAGAATTGCCCGTTGCCTATCACTCAGCCTCGGGAGGAGAATGCCCTCGTGAAAACCCTCATTCCTCTTCTTATTCTGTCTCTGCTCACCACCGCTTGCTCCAGCCGGAACAAACAAGCCAAGAAAGAAGAAGCGCCCAAGCCCGCGCAATCCATCCAGGAACTCCAGCAACAACTGGAAAAAATCCTGAAAGACACGCACACTCCCGGCGTCTCTGTCGCTATCGTCCACCGTGACGGCCCCGAATGGATTGCCGGCCTTGGCTATTCTGATGTCGCCGCCAAGCGCGCCGCCACGCCGGACACGCTCTTCCGCATCGGCTCCACGTCCAAAGCATTTGCCTCGCTCTCTATTCTTAAACTCGCGAACGAAGGCAAGCTCTCGCTCGACGATCCCGTTCACAAACTCGCTCCCGAAGTGTGGTTTGAGAATCGCTGGGAAGCCACGAATCCCGTCCGCGTCGTCGATCTCCTAGAACACACCACAGGTTGGGACGACATGCACTTCCGCGAATACGCAAAAGACACTCCTGGCACAATGGGCCTGCGCGAAGCTCTCGATTACGATCACCACTCTCGTATTTCTCGCTGGCCTCCCGGCACACGCATGGCGTATTGCAACTCGGGTCCCGCCGTTGCCGCATACATCGTTGAAAAGGTCACCGGCCAGCGCTTCGAAGACTACGTCGCGCAAAACTTCTTCATCCCTATTGGCATGAAGACGGCCACATACTTTCAAGTGCCTTCTCCACCTCTGACTTTGCTTTATCACGACGACGGGAGAACGACTTACCCCTACTGGAGCATCCTCTATCGGCCCGCGGGCTCCATCAACGCTTCCGCGAACGACATGTCTGCCTACGTTCAGTTCTATCTCAACCGCGGCTCCGTGAACGGCGTAGAGGTCATCCCCGCGGCGTCCATCGATCGCATGGAGATTCCTACGCGCACTTGGGCCGCGCAACAGGGACTAAAGGCCGGATACGGCTTGAGCAACTATTGGAGCATCCACGACGGCTTCGTCTATCACGGACACAATGGCGGCGTGGAAGGTGGTCTCACTGAAATGGCCTATATGCCCGATTTTGGCGTCGGCTATTTCTATAGCATCAACGCCGGCAACCCGGGTGCTTTCGAACAAGTGGGCAAAGCAGTCCGCGCTTACGTCACGCACAATCTGCAAAAACCAGCCGTGCCTCCTGTTGCGTCTATGCCCGCCAATGCAACAACCTACGCTGGCTGGTATCAGCCTGACTCTCCGCGTGTGCAGATGACTTATTTTCTCGAGCGCTTGATGGGCCTGACTCTCGTACGGCCCGGCAACTCGCAGTTGCTATTCAGCGACCTCGGCGAGCGAAACCAGGTCTTTCTGCCCGTCAACGCCACACAGTTTCGCAGCGTCCCCAAGAAGGATCCTCCCTCACCCGCGCCCACCGTGGAGTTGCTTGGGCCGTTGAGCAATGGCCAATTCATCCAGATCGGTGGCGGCACATTCAAACGCATCCCCGTCTGGCTCGCCCTTCTGGAAATCTCGCTGGTCGGTTGGTGGGTGCTCGCTGTCGTTGCCGTTCTGGTCTACGCGCCCTTCTGGCTGCTCGGTGGCCTAAGTAAGAAGCGCCGTCGCCCCACGGAACGCGCCATAAGATTCTGGCCACTCATCACTGTTCTCAGCCTGATTGCCATCGTCGTTATTTTCCTGCTTGCCAGCGAGGACTTTATTTCTCGCATGGGAAATCCGACCTCATGGTCGGTGTCCCTCTTCGTGGCGACCCTGGCTTATGGCTTTGCTGCTCTCGTCAGCGTCTTCGTCCTGTGGCGCGCGCCCAAAACGGAAATCCGAAAGGGTGTTCGCTGGTTCTCGATCGCGGTAATTCTGCCTCTCTTTATCTCGGCTCTGTATCTGGCTTACTGGGGCATTGTCGGCCTGCGCACTTGGACCTGAAGCCTTCCCTTTGTTCTTCCATATAGCGCCCTTTGTATGGGGCCACTCTCTCCCCCGCAATCTGTAACCTTCATCACAGTTCCCCCTTCCTCGTTGTGCTACACTCCCGCACCGTAGAGACAATCGCGAAGGGAACCAACCTGTGTCACTCCAATTTTCTTTGATCCCCGCCGGAACCAAACTGGTAGCCAATGGCGACGGCGAGGCCATCGACGTCTCCGCCAGCCAAACCCGCACCTTCTTCTGTGCTCTCACGATTACCGAGCAGATCGAACAGGAATCCCTGGATGTCTCCATCTGGGGTTCAGTGGATGGCCAGGACTTCGGCAAGAAGCCCCTTCTCAAAATCCCCCAGCAGTTCTACTGCGGTACCACGAAAATGGTACTGGACATTTCCCTTCGCACGGAAGTAAAGTTCCTCCGCGCAAAATGGGAACTCAACCGGTGGGGCCGCGTAGCGCCCACCCCCATGTTTGTGGCTGGTTTGGATCTCGTCGAAGTGCCGTCGATGTTGCGTGCCACCGGGGTGGCCCGCGAAGTGCCCGTCGGTCAGTCGTGAGGCGTTAGCCTCCCGGGTTGCCTTCTCTTTGAGAAGGAAAGGGGTAGGAAACTGTTGGTCGGTTGCCCTGTGGTGGTCAGTTTCCTACCCCGCGAGTGGTCTTGCATCTATAGACGAGAGTTCCTTCCGAAATGTTTCTTCCATCCACGAAAATATTTTGATTAAATCGGTTTCGTAGACCATTTTGGCCCACAAATCCCCCCTCAAATCCCATTTTTCGTATCCCAACGCTGTCTTTCAGCCCCCAGAATCAGAATTTTACAATTCTCAGTGGATCGTCGGCGGGCAAATTTTTGCGCGTAACTTTTTCCTTCCAAATCCATCTTCCGACTCGCGCGTTGACAATTTTTTTACAATTCTCCTTGGGAGTGCGGCGGCTTGCCTCCCCTGGGCCTCGAAGGGCCGCCGCATTTGCGCTGCCAACCGAACGGCAAAACTCACCCGTCAGCCTGAATCCCTCCATCAACTCTTTTTAAATCTCCACCGTATCCAGATATCGCGCCACGCTGGCCTTCCACCTGAAATTTTGCACAATGGCCTGCTGCAATGACTGTGCCGCCGCCGGCTCGCCGTGTGTCAGGTACACCTGCTTCGGCGGCACCTGCAATCCCGTCAACCAACGTAGCAGCTCGCTCCTCCCCGCGTGTGCCGAGAACTGCCCCATCTCCACAATCTCCGCCAACACGGGCACCGGCTTGCCGAACAAGTTCAGCGTCTTGGCGCCTTCCTGCAAAGCCCGTCCTCGCGTCCCCTCCGCTTGAAAGCCTCCCAGGATTACGCAGTTCCGCGCATCCCCCAGCCGGTTTGCCAGATGGTGCAGCACACGCCCTCCGGTCACCATGCCGCTCGCCGAAATGATGATGCACGGCGTCTTCACATTGTTGATCTGCTTGGACTCTTCCACGCTCCGCGCCAGGTGGAATTCCTGCACGCTCAGCGGATCTCCGCCATTCTGTTCCTCCCGGGCGAACAGCGGATCGTGATCCTCCTTGTACTTCAAATAAAGATCCGTCGCGCTCAGCGCCATCGGGCTGTCCACGTATACCGGCACTTTGGGAATTCTCTGCAGGTTCTCCAGTTGCCGCAGGTAGTACATAAACGTCTGCGTCCGCCCAATCGCAAACGCGGGAATCACAATCGATCCCCCGCGCTTCACTACGCGGTTGACGATATCGTCCAGCAGTTGCAGCGGATCGCCTGCCTCATGCTCCCGGTCGCCATAGGTCGATTCGCACAGCGCCATGTCGATCTGCTTCGTGCTTGGCGTTTTCGGGTCATTCAGGATGGGCTGGCTGTAGCGGCCGACATCTCCGGAAAACACCAGCACGCTCTTCTTCCCGTTTTCCGTGATCGTCAGTTCCAGGCTTGACGAGCCCAGAATGTGTCCCGCGTCATACGACTCCACATGAAATTCCGGAGAAATGTCGAAGCCGCCGCTTCGCGCCATCGGCGCTAATAAGCGCAACACCGGATCGATGTCTTCGGACGTGTACAGCGCCCGCGGCTGCGAGTGTTTGCTCCAATTGTGCTTCTGCGCGTCTTCCGTCTCTTCTTCTTGCAGGTGACCTGAATCCTTCAGCAGCAGCCCCGCCAGTTCAATCGTCGCGGGATTCGCAAAGATCTTCTTGTTGTATCCATCCCTCACCAGCACCGGCAGCCAGCCCGTGTGGTCCAGGTGCGCGTGCGTCAGCACCAGGTAATCGATCGTCTTCGGATCCACCGGCAACGGCTTCCAGTTCCGGTCCTTCAAATCCTCCGTTCCCTGAAACAGCCCGCAATCCACCAGCAGTTTCTTTCCCGCCGCCTCCACCAAATACCTCGATCCAGTCACGCTTCCAGCCGCACCCAAAAAGGTCAGTTTCGCCATGGACTCTCTCTCGTTCTTTTCTTCACTCTTTTCACCTTATCCCAAATCTCCACACGTCGAGCATCCACTCTTGGATAGTATGCATCTTTAGTTACAGCGTTGGTCGCCAGGCCATGCACAGCTGCGGAACCATCTTGCGTTTCGGCCTTTTCGCCCTCTTCGCGGGCCATGTCTTTCTTTTGTCAGGTTTCGCTCAGTCCCCTGCCTGCCCATCCAGTCAAGGCGCGCGGAATCTGCAGAAGCCGGAGACCAGGGTGCTTGTGGACCAGGTCGAGTTCCACGGAGACAATCCGCTCACGGAACCTCAGCGAGCCGATCTCGCCAAAAAAATCCAGGCGCAGGATTTTGTCCTAACTCCGGAAGAAGCCCAGGATAGCTGGGCCATCGAAGCTACCGAAGTGTTTGTGCGCGGAACCCTGCAGGATCTAGGATATTTGAAAGTTCTCCCCCAAGGCACACCGTTTCTCATTCGCGCCACGGAGCATGAACTCCATTATGCTTTGCGGATCGAAATGGAAAGCGGGCCCCAGTATCGCCTCGGCAAAGTTCGTTTTGTGAGCACCCAAGACGCTCCCCTGGCGTTTGCCGACTCTCTTCTGCGATCACAACTGGAACTCAAGACCGGCGATCTGTTTAGCGCCTCCAAAGTCAGGCTCGCGATGGAAAACATGGCCAGGTTGTATACTTCGAAGGGCTACATCGACATGGTGCCCGAACCTCAAACTGACTTCTCTGAGGACGATTCGCGCATCGACCTCACCTTCAGAATGGATGAAGGCCAACTCTACCGGATCAGCTCGATTGACCTCTTCGGCGGAGACGCCACAAGCAGGCAACTGATCCTTCCTCAATCGAGGGGAGAGCCCATCGACCCGAACCTGTGGCGCAAGTTCTTCGAAGCGAATCAGCCTCGCTTCCCAGCCAGTGCCGAGTTTGACTGGAGCGTTCGATTCACCCGAAACCCGCCAGAGTCCGCGGTCGGAGTTGTTGTGGATTTTCAGGCTTGCCCGGAGCCTCGACTTGCACCTGAATATCTTCCAACGCTGGCCACCCGAACTCCTAACTGATTACCGATTACTTCTTCTCCCCGGCTGGCGGCTATCGGCTTCCGACTACTGACTACCGACCCTCTCCAAATACCCATTCACCTGTTTCTCCCACTCCGGCCCCGACTTGCGATCTCCATCGGCCAGATGCCGCACATGCCCGTCCGCCTCCGCGCTCAACGCCGTTCGGTCATACTCCACCTCGACCTTCGTTTCCTTCGCATTCGGCGTCAATTGCAGCGTGATCACCGTGGCCAGCGCGTCTGGAATCACGTACACATACTGAATCCGCCCACTTTTCGTGTCGAACTCCGTGTTCACCCACACCGACTGCAAATGATCGTGCGCCGCCGTGAACACCATTCCTTGCTCATCGTTCGCCGGAATAGGATGTAGAAACTGCGGATTCCATCCCGGCGCCCACACACGTTCCTTGTCGGCGCCAAAAAGCTGTACAACGGTTTCCATCGGTCCATGCGCCGTGAACTCGAATTTCTCTTCCGTATGAACACGCGCCGCTCCGGGCGCGCCACCGTGCCCGCCGTGCAACGCGGCATGCAGGTACCTAACAACCCGGGGCGCCGCCATCACCGCCGCTCCGCAAAGCGCGCCCAGCACAAACAGCAACGCGCTTTTCATAACGCCTTCTCCGTCAGCTTGTGGCTGTCCACGGCTCGCAGCGTCAACCCGTAAATCTTCTTCAACTCCCCGATCTGCGCAAGCGACTCTTTCCCAAACGGCGCTTTGCCTTCGAACGCGTGCAGCACAATGCCTTCCAGCAAATCGCCCAGCGTGATGTCCTTCAGCTCCGCAAACGCTTTCAACACCTTCAACAGCCGCTTCTCCATCCGCACTCCAGTTTGGACCCGTTCAACTTCAATCATCTTCGCCTCCGTGATCATTACAGTACCTAGGTATATATGTACCAAGGTACATTAAACTTGTCAACCCCCTTTGGGGCGGCTCGTCCTGAGCTTGCCGAAGGGCGGCTTGCCACTGTTTTCGCCATCCTCAGAGGCTGCGTAAGGGCCATCCTCCGCGGCGAGCGTTTTTCTCCAAGCCAGAAAAAAACGGGGCAAGCTTTTCAGCTCACCCCGCTCGGGCGGAAAGTCTAAACTGCCTGATTGCTCTTAGCCGTTAGCTAAGGGCCATCTGCGCCGCCGCGCGCAGGTCGAGACTAAGGCCTGTCTCTCCTATACGTCCAATATATAGTTCGGATACAATACATAGGCAATGCCTATGTCACGTGGCATGGGCTTCAACACGAAAAAGAGGTGCGGCCGTAGCCAGTAATCAGAACTAGTAACTAAGGATTCGCGCAGCGAGCCGAGCAGCACAACTTCTGACTACCGACTGCTAACTTCCGACTGTCCTATGGAACTTCACCAACTCCGCTACTTTTGTGCAATCGTTGATTCCGGCACCTTCAGCCGCGCCGCGCGCCAAACCAACGTCTCTCAACCCTCGCTCTCTCAGCAAATCCGCAAGCTCGAAGATGAGCTTGGGGCCCGCCTCTTCGACCGTCTCGGCCGCACCGTCCGCCTCACCGAAATCGGCCGGACCTTTCTCCCGCGCGCCCGCGCCGTCCTGCGCGAACTCGAAGCAGCTCGCGGCGACCTCGCCGAGCAGCGCGATTCGATGAGCGGTACCATCACGGTCGGAGTCATCCCTACCGTCGCGCCGTATCTGCTTCCGCCCCACCTCGCCGCGTTTTCGCGCAAATTCCCCGACGCCAAAATCTCCATCGTCGAGGAAATCACGTCTTTGCTCCTCGAGCGCCTCCGCGCCGCCACCATCGACCTCGCTCTTCTTGCTCTCCCCATCCGCGGCCACGAATTCGAATCCTTTCCCATTCGCACCGAGCCGTTTTTCGCAGCCGTCCCCCAAAAACACCCCCTCGCTAGACTCAAATCCCTTTCTCTGAAGGATCTTCGCAACGACCCATTCCTTCTCCTTCGCGATGGCCACTGTTTCCGCGAAAATACGCTCGCCGCGTGTGATCGCGCGCGCCTCCATCCCCAAATTGTTTTTGAAAGCGGTCAGTTCAGCAGCCTGCTGGGCATGGTTGCCGCCGGCATGGGCGTTTCCATCGTCCCCGAAATGGCCATCGACAAAAAATCGTCGTGCACCTACGTTCGCTTATCGGACGAGCAGGCCTTCCGCACCATCGGCGCCGTTCGACTCCGCGGACATTTCTTCTCCCGCCTCCAAAACGCCTTCCTCGCTTCCTTGTGCAAGGAAACCCTGCGTAGTACCCGCTCCTGACCTTCGGCTCTATCGCACTTCCCGAATCTCCGGCTTCGCGAAGGCATCCTCAAACGAAATAGAAATCCTCACGCCTTTGCGCACATTGTTCACCAGCGCCGGACGGAAGCACGCAATGCATGTCCAGCCCTTATGCCGCACGCTCGGATAGACGATCCCCGCTGACCCTCGTTCCAGCAGCTCACTGGCTAACCGCTGCGACGCCTTGTAGCTGACCGGATCCAGGCAATTCGCAAAACGCTTATCCCCGCGGACGTCGTGAAACTCGCCGCGGAAATCCCCAAGGAAATCGACATACGAAAAACTCTCCGCCTCTTCCCACTGAATTTCCTGCAGCTCCTTGCCCCGGTGATAGGAAACCTCCACTTCGGAAGTTCGTCGCGCAAATCCTGCGTACCACGCGCCCCGCTCCGGCCCGTTGAAGCGGCTACCCAAAGGATTGGCATGTGTGAACGCCGCATTGATTACATGCGAATACGGAACCCCAAACACCAGTTCCCGCACGGTAATGCCCGGCAGCAGGCCCGCTTCGCCGAGCAAGCGTTCATTCGTCGCGCCCTCGAGTGCAAACAGCGCCTTTAAATCGTCAGGATCATCGGTCAGGCGGGTCAAAACGCTCTCGTCGCGGTCGATGTATCGCGAGGGAATCAAGCGATGCGTATCGTCGCGAAGAACCTCCGCAACGCGCGGCCGCACCTACTGCCCTCCGCGCCGGGAATCCAGAAGCTGCCGCACCCGCAGCATCGCAGGTTGGCCGCCCCGGATCATGTACGTTAAGGGAGCTTCTCCGCCGAACATGGGATTTTCGTTCGGCAATTGGACCCATCGGTCCGCCAGCTTCTTGCCGTAGAGAATATTCAAGGCCTTGAAGATTCCCGTCAAAAGGGAAATGCGCGTCAGCCGGTCCTGGTCCAGGCCGCCTCTCGCCTTCCTCTTCATCTCATAGAACGCGCCGTTGGACATTCCGCCCAGCAATTGTCTCGCGTCCTCATCGCGCAATTCCCAAAGCTCGCTGATCTTCAGGAACGCCCGCACAGCCGCCGGCCCAAGCCGTTGCTGCACTGCCTTTTGCGACAGATCGGCAGGCTTTTCCCAAAAAACGCCCGCCCCAGGTTGGTGAAGAATAGCCAAACACTCTCCTAGTCGTGGTACTCCATATATGGAGTATTGTATATCCATTAGTGGATAGCGGCAAGATTAGTCTCCGGAACTATCCACGGCTACCGTTTGCCACGGATAAGGAACCAAATAACCCCGAGCGTGGGAACTACAGTAAAAGCGCGGCAACCTCATGAACAACACGCAGCGACCCATTTGCGGTTTTGGCAACGCTTTGCAGACCTCCCGAAACGAACATCAGTAGAAAAAACAATCCACCCAGAATTACGGCCATCCATTCGACACCGCCGAACTGCAAACCCCTGTGTAAATTGCGAATCGTCACTCCTGCAAGAATCGCCGTCGCCAGCGCGACGAACTTGTGCACCGTGAAAGCCGCCCCGGCAACCGGCTGCCCCGAAAGCCTTGGGTCGCTCTGTCTTAAACCTCGGCTCAGCAAAAGTCCGGAAAGCAAAGTAATGAGAAAGAGTAGCCCGACAACCACGATTCTCGGTGTCCCCGCGCGCATTTCATTGTCCTTATTTCTTTGGATAGCCCACCGATTGCGCCAAAATAATTCTCTGTTTCGGTTGTAGGTTCAGCGTCTTCGCCAGCGTCGGCTTGTCGATGCTCCCCCGCACCACGGTAACTAACCCTTCCGACGCGCAATAGAGATACACATTCTGCGCAATGAATCCCACGTCCGCCGCGGTGTACATCTCCGCGTCCGAAGCGTCCGCTCCGCCCGCCTTCGAAAGGTCCACTACGTACACCAGGTTCACCGCCGCATCCTTCACAAACGATTGCGTCCCGGTCGCTCCCCGAAAATCCCCCGCCAGCACCGGATTCAGCGCATTCTCTTTTGCCTCGTAAACGTAGACGCCTTCGGCAGTTGCCACATAGATGCTCACTTCCTGCCAATTCATTGCCGAAGGAGCCGTGCGCCGCCCGTCCGGCCGGTTGATTCCAAACGCCGCCCAAAGCAAATTCGAAAGAATCTGAGGCGAAAGCGCGTCCGGCCCAAACTCTCGCGTCGATTTCCGTTCCTTGAGCACTTGCATCAGCGGACGGCCTCCCTCCGTTTGCGGCGCGGGAAGGGAAATGGCCTTGGGAGCCTGCGCGGCGGAAACCGAAAACAGAACAATGGCTGCCACAACCAGAGCCAGTAGGATCGGCACTTTATGTTTCATGGGGGCACCTCGTCCGGGTCTTCAATTTAGCCACGTGTATCCTGGAAGTCAGTGACGCCCCGCAGGAAACCCTCAAACCCGTTATTCCGAGCGCTTTTTCCTTGTTTTGTAGGGGCCGCCGTCTGTGAGGGGGGCCGCTTTGATTCTGGGGCTCGTGACATCGCCTTCAGTTTGTGGAATGTGCCGTTTGCTGCGCAGATCGTGGCTTCAGTTGCTCGACAAGTGC
>Ga0187766_10000247_pt1 | contig 29318 bp, 13 predicted proteins | sample 0216_QUI02_MP05__4_FD_132971 | JGI IMG/M metagenome (GOLD analysis project Ga0187766, IMG submission 132971) | Tropical peat soil microbial communities from peatlands in Department of Meta, Colombia - 0216_QUI02_MP05_20_MG | ecosystem: Environmental > Terrestrial > Soil > Wetlands > Peat ... | reverse complement strand
GCAACCTTCACGACATTCGGGGTCACCACCCACGGTGTGTGGACCGAGCGAAGCGGCGGCGCGAATCGACTCGTCGCGCTGATCGGCTACCCACCGGGCGCCGACCCCGAACAACTCACCCGGGATGTCATGACCAGCCCAGAATTCGCCGCCGACATGGCCGGCTTCGACGTCGACGAGATCGTCGACGTTCAGTCAATATCTGCGGCAGTCGTCTATGGCGCAGGTGCGCGAGCATGCCGAGTCGACGATGCGCCAGTACGGGCCGGTCGAGAGGCGGTGCGGCTGGGCTGGGCCCGCGAGGCGGTGATGGTGATCGACACCGACCTGGGGGTGTCGGGCCGGTGGGGGTGGCCCGGGCCGGGTTCGCCGAGCTGGTGTCGCGGGTGTGCACCGGCGAGGTCGGGGCGATCTTCGGGCTGGAGATCTCGCGGCTGGCCCGCTCCAACGCGGAGGTGGCGCGGTTGATGGAGTTCGCCGCGATCACCGCGACGTTGCTGATCGACGCCGATGGTGTCTACGATCCCGGCGATGTCAACGACCGGATGCTGCTCGGGTTGAAGTCCACGATGGGCGAGGTGGAGCTGCACGTGATGGCCCAACGCCTGCAGGCGGCCAAACGCGCCGCGGTCGCCCGCGGCGAGCTGCGCACCCCGCTGCCGGTCGGCTACGTGTACGACGAGGCCGGCGCGGTCGTCGTGGACCCGGACGCCGAGGTGCAGGCCACGATCCGGGACCTGTTCGCCGCTTTCGCCGCGTGCGGGTCGGCCTATGGGGTGGTCGCCGCGTTCGCCGGGCGCCGGTTCCCGTAGCGCGCCTACGGCGGGGTGTGGGCCGGACAGCTGCGCTGGGGCCGGCTGTCGCACGCCCGGGTGCTCGGCGTGCTCAAGAACCCCTGCTACACCGGGGCGTACATGCATGGCCGCTACACCTCGACGCGGCGGGTCGACCCGGACGGCAGCGTGCACGCCGGGATCACCGAACGCCCCCGCGCCCAGTGGGCGGTGCTCATCCGCGACCATCACGAGGGCTACATCGGCTGGAGTGAGTACCTGGCCACGAAGCGAAACTGGCCGGCAACCGCACCAACACCGGCGCCCGCCCCCCGCGCGAAGGAATCGCGTTGTGCCAGGGCATCATCGCTTACGGGTCGTGTGGCAAACCGATGCGCACCAACTACCACAGCGATCAGCGCCCCGCCTACGAATGCTCCGGCCGCGCGGACGAGCCACCACCCCGACCTGCCGTTCGGTCGCCGCGGCCACCGTCGATGACGCGGTCGCCGGCCGGCCGCTCGCTGCGCTGAATCCGCACGAGGCGGCCGCGCTGCCGAGCTCGCTGTCGAACGCGCCCGCTACGAGGCCGACCGCGCCGAACGAGCCTTCCACGCCGTCGAACCCGAAAACCGTTTGGTGGCACGAACATTGGAAACTCGGTGGGAAACCGAACTCGCCGCCCTCGCCGAGGCCGAACAAGCACTCGCAGCCGCACGCAAGGCGCTGCCGCCGCTACCGGACCGGGCCGAACTCGAACGGCTCACCGCCGACCTGCCCGCGCTGTGGCACGCGCCCACCACCAGCAACAAGGACCGAATGCTGCGCACCCTGATCGCCGACATCACCCTGCTCCCGGAGACCGACCGGGACAAGGTGCGGATCGGGATCCGCTGGCACACCGGCGCCACCGACGAGATCGCCGTCGCCCGCGCCACCCACCCCGGAATCGCCAAACGCAGCCCTTCGCCGGCGGTGGCGATGGTGACCCGCCTCGGACCCACCACCCCACCGCCGAACTCGCCGAACTGCTCAAAACCGCCGGGCTGACCACCGGCACCGGAGCCCCGTTTGACGTCAAAGCCGTGCAGTGGATCCGCCACGCCTACCACATCCCGCCCCAACCCCTACGCCGACAACGAGATCAGTGTCCGTCTAGCCCGCGATCCCAGTTCCCAGCTGTGGCCTTGGCTCAAATCGGCAAGTTTTTTGACGTGTGTAGCACAGTTGTAGCCGGGCTTCGCCCCATCCCGACGGGCATCCTATCTGGTGTCGCTTTGGGGGCTTCGGCCCGGAAGGGATGAAGTCCCTGGTCGAATCGTGTCGATCGGGTGTATGAACCGCATAACGCGGCTGGTAGGCCATTGCTGGCCGCCCGTCCGAACCGGAACCCAATCTTTCCGTAGCGCGCTGTGGAACTAATGAGCTAGGCTCCTGAGCACTTCTTGAATCAAGAGGTCGCTTCGATGTCGGGGGTCGGGGTCAGCGGTGTTGACGGCGATGCCGCGGGATCCCCTGTTCCGTATCGAATTTCGCGGACGATTCTTGCAGTAATGCAGAAAGAGGTGAATGACCGTGGGTCAAATACCCGTCACTCCGGTGGCTGTCATCGGCATGGCGTGCCGGCTTCCCGGGGGTATCGACTCCCCGGAGCAGCTGTGGGAGGCGTTGCTGCGGGGCGATGACCTGGTCACCGAGATTCCACCCGACCGGTGGGACGCCGACGAGTACTACGACCCTGAGCCCGGTGTGCCCGGTCGGTCGGTGTGTAAGTGGGGCGCGTTCCTGGACGACATCGCCGGCTTTGACCCGGAGTTCTTCGGGATCAACGAGCGCGAGGCGACTGCGATCGATCCGCAGCATCGGTTGTTGCTGGAAACCTCCTGGGAGGCCATCGAGTACGCCGGCCTCGCCCCGCAGACGCTGGCCAGTTCGCTGACCGGGGTGTTCGTGGGTTTGACGCACGGCGACTACCTGCTGTTGGCCGCCGATTCCCCCGCGGTGGAGGGGCCGTATGGCTTTACTGGCAGCAACTTCAGCTTGGCGTCCGGGCGGGTCGCGTACGCCCTGGGGGTCCACGGTCCCGCGCTCACGGTGGACACCGCATGTTCTTCTGGCCTGACCGCGGTGCACCTGGCCTGTCGCAGCCTGCACGAGCGCGAAAGCGATCTTGCCCTGGCCGGCGGCGCCGCGGTGGCGTTGGACCCGCGGAAGATGGCCGCGGGGTCGGCGCAGGGCATGCTGTCTCCGACGGGACGCTGTCATGCGTTCGACGTCGCGGCCGACGGGTTCGTGTCCTCCGAGGGCTGCGTCGTGGTGTTACTCAAACGTTTGCCCGACGCGCTGCGCGACGGTGATCGGATTCTGGCCGTGATCCGCGGCACCGCTGCTAATCAGGACGGCCGCACCGTGAATATTGCGACACCGTCGCTGAGCGCGCAGACCGCGGTGTATCGGGAGACGTTGGCCGCTGCGGGCGTGGACGCCCGGACCATCGGCATGGTCGAAGCACACGGCCCTGGTACGCCGGTGGGTGACCTGATCGAATACGCTAGCCTGGCCAACGTCTATGGCGTCGACGGCCCGTGCGCGCTGGCGTCGGTGAAGACCAATTTCGGGCATGCCCAGTCCGCCTCCGGTGCGCTGGGGTTGATGAAGGCGATCCTGGCGCTGCAGCACGGTGTGGTTCCGCAGAATCTGCACTTTAGCCGCCTGCCTGATGAGATGGCGCGCATCGACACCAAGCTCTTTGTGCCACAAGCGATCACACCGTGGCCTATCAACGGCCAGCACCCCCGACGGGCGGCCGTGTCCTCCTATGGGCTATCGGGAACCAACGTGCACGCCATCCTCGAACAAGCACCCGACACCGCTACACCACACGACACGGCCGCCGGGTCCGCGCTGGCGCCACCGCTGCTGTTCGTGCTGTCATCCACCTCGGCTGAGGCGCTGCGCCGGACCTCTCGCCGGCTGGCCGACTGGGTAGAAGCACACGCGGGTGACGTGGCACTCCCGGATCTGGCCTACACCCTGGCGCGCCGGCGTGCGCATCGGCCGGTGCGCACTGCGGTGATGGCCACGAGCACCCCGGAGCTGCTCGAGGCGTTGCGGGAGGTCGCCGACGCTGACACCCCGTATCAGGCCGCGGTCGGCCAAGACGATCGGGGACCGGTCTGGGTGTTCTCCGGGCAGGGTTCGCAGTGGGCGGCGATGGGCGCGGAGCTGCTGGCCAGCGAACCGGTGTTCGCCGCCACCGTCGCGGCGGCCGAGCCGCTGATCGCCCGCGAGTCCGGGTTCTCGGTGACCGAGGCGATGTCAGCACCTCAGATCGTGACCGGTATCGATCGCGTCCAGCCGACGCTGTTCGCGATGCAGGTCGCGCTGGCCGAGACGATGAAGTCCTACGGGGTGCGCCCGGGCGCGGTGATCGGGCATTCCCTCGGCGAGGCCGCGGCAGCGGTCGTCGCCGGAGCGCTGTCGCTGGACGACGGGGTGCGCGTCATCTGCCGCCGCTCACGGCTGATGACCCGCATCGCCGGCGCCGGCGCCATGGCCTTGGTGGAACAACCCGCCAAGCACGTGCTCTTGGAGCTGAGAGCTCGCAGGGTGGCCGATGTCGTCCTCTCCGTGGTTTCCTCACCCCAGTCCACTGTGATCGGCGGCGCCACCCAGACGGTTCGCGACCTGGTCGCCGTCTGGGAGCAGCGCGAGGTGATGGCACGTGAGGTGGCCGTCGATGTCGCTTCGCATTCGCCTCAAGTCGATCCGATCCTCGACGAGCTGGTCGAGGCTCTGGCCGACCTGAAGCCGAGGGCGCCGGAAGTGCCGTACTACTCGGCGACGCTGTGGAACCCCAAGGAACGGCCGTCGTTCGATGGCGACTACTGGGCCGAAAACCTCCGCTACACCGTGCGATTCGCGGCGGCCGTGCAGGCGGCCCTTAAGGACGGATTCCGCGTCTTCGGCGAGCTCGCGCCGCATCCGCTGCTCACCCATGCCGTCGAGCAGAACGCCGGCAGCCTCGACATGCCCATCGCCGCGCTGGCAGCCATGCGGCGTGAGCAGCCAATGCCGTTCGGGTTGCGTGGTTTCGTCGCCGACGTGCACAGCGCCGGCGCTGTGGTCGACTTCTCCGTCCAGTACCCCGCTGGGCGCTTGGTGGACGCCCCGCTGCCCACCTGGACCCACCGCGAGCTGATGCTGAGCCGCGAGTCGGTGGACCAGGCGCGCGGGGCCGCGGTCCAAACCGTTCATCCACTGCTCGGGGCGCATGTGCACCTGCATGAGGAGCCGGAGCGCTATGTCTGGCAGGGCGAGGTCGGTACCGAGGCGCACCCATGGCTTGGCGACCATCAGATTCACAGCGTGGCAGCGCTTCCCGGTGCTGCCTACTGCGAGATAGCGCTGGCTGCCGCGTCCGCGACTCTTGGCGAACAGTCCGAGGTCCGAGACATCAGGTTCGAGCAAACGCTTTTGCTGGACGACAAGACGGTGGCATCGGCGGCGGCGACGGTTGCCGCAGCCGGCATCCTCGAGTTCACCGTGGACACGCACGAGGAGGGCGAACGCATTCGCCGCGCCAGCGCGGTCCTCCACGCCGTAGCGACGGGAGCGGAGCTGCAGCAGCCGCCCACGCACGACATGGACGCGCTGATCGCCAACCATCCGTCCCGCATGGACGGTGCCGAATTGCGGAAGGCCTTCGACGGCGTCGGCATTCAGTACGGCCCGGCCTTCTCGGGCCTGGCCGCGGCGCTCGTTGCTGCTGGGACCGACGCGCACATCACCACGGTGCTCGCCGAGGTCGCGCTGCCCGGGGCCATCCGCTCGCAGCAGTCGGCATACGCAACCCACCCGGCACTACTCGATGCGTGCTTCCAGTCGGTCATCGTCCATCCCGAGGTGCAAAAGGCGGGCGCCGGCGGTTTGCTGTTGCCGGTGGGGGTGCGCAGACTGCGCAACTACCACACCACCCGCAACGCGCACTACTGCCTGACTCGGGTCACGTCGTCGCGAGTCGGCGAATGTGAGGCCGACCTTGAGGTTTTGGATCAGTCCGGCACCGTGCTGTTGACCATCGAGGGACTACGGCTGGCCGGCGGGGTCTCGGAGCACGAACACGCCAATCGAGTGCTCAACGAGCGACTGTTGACCATCGAATGGGAGCCTCGCGAGCTGCCCGAGGTGTCGCAGGCCGAACCCGGATCCTGGCTGCTGCTCAGCGCGTGCGACGCAGATCCGCTGACGGCGCAACTCGACGAGGCGTTGAATTCCGCTGGCGCGCAATGCACGACGGTGTCTTTGCCGCTTGGGCCGGTGGATGCCGCGCAGCTGCGTTCGCTGCTGTCCGGCAGCGGTCTGACCGCCTCGAATGGTCACGGGGCGCTTAAAGGCCTGACCGGTGTCGTCGTGGTGACCGCCCCGCGCGCCGGCGGCCCGCAGGAATCGCGCGGATTGCGGCGCGGCCGGGACTACGTGTCCCACATCGTGACCATCGCTCGTGAGCTATCGGAACTCGACGGCGAGTCGCCGCGGCTCTTTGTGGTGACCAGGAACGCCGCGAGCGTGGCCACGGGCGATGTGGCAAACCTGGAGCAGGCCGGGCTACGCGGGCTGATGCGGGTGATCGACTCCGAGCATCCGCATTTGGGCGCCACCCAGATCGACGTTGATGGCGCGACCGATCCCGGGCAAATTGCGCTGCAGCTGAACAGTGGCTCGGAGGAAGACGAGACCGCCTGGCGCGACGGCGAGTGGTACACCGCCCGCCTGCGGCCCGGTCCGCTGCGTCCGGCCGAACGGCGAACCACTGTCGTCGAGCACGAGCGCGACGGCATGCGCCTGCAGATCCGCACCCCGGGGGACCTGGAATCGCTGGAGTTCGTCGCGTTCGACCGTGTGCCGCCCGGGCCAGGAGAGATAGAGGTCGCGGTCACCGCGTCGACCATCAACTTCGCTGATGTTCTGGTCGCCTTCGGGCGGTATCCCACCTTCGAGGGCTTCCAGCAGCAGTTGGGCGGCGACTTCGCCGGTGTGGTGACCGCAGTGGGGCCGGACGTCACCGAGCACAAGGTCGGCGACCACGTCGGGGGCATGTCCGGTAACGGTTGCTGGGGCACCTTCGTGATCGCCGATGCCCGGCACGCGGTTACCCTTCCGCCCGAGGTGCCGCTCGAAGACGCCGCCGCAGTGCCCACCGCTTCGGCGACCGCCTGGTACGGCCTGCACGACCTGGCCCACATTTCGCCGACCGACAAGGTGCTGATCCACTCCGGGACCGGCGGCGTCGGACAGGCTGCAATTGCGATCGCCCGGGCCGTGGGTTGCGAGATCTTCGCGACCGCGGGCAGCCCGGAGCGCCGGCAACTTCTGCGCGACATGGGTATCGAGCACGTCTACGACTCGCGCAGCACCGGGTTCGCCGACGAGATCCGCCGCGACACCAACGGGTACGGCGTCGACGTGGTGCTCAACTCGCTGCCCGGTGCCGCGCAACGCGCGGGAATCGAGTTGCTGGCCTTCGGTGGGCGGTTCATCGAGCTTGGCAAACGTGACATCTACCGCGACACTCGGCTCGGATTGTTCCCCTTCCGCCGCAACCTGTCGTGGTTCGCGGTGGACCTGGCGTTGCTGACGTACAGCCACCCGGAGACCGTTCGGCGTCTGTTGACCACGGTGTACCAGCGCACCGCGGAGGGTGTGCTGCCGCTGCCGCAGACCACGCACTACCCGATTCATGACGCGGCTGCCGCGGTCCGTCTGGTCGGCGGCGCCGGTCACACCGGCAAGGTGGTGCTCGACGTGCCGCACGCGGGAAGCAGCGTGGCCGCTGTGCCTCCGGAGCGGGTTCGGGCGTTTCGGGCCGACGGCGCTTACATCGTCACCGGTGGTATCGGCGGCCTGGGGCTGTTCCTGGCAGGCGAGATGGCCGGGGCGGGTTGCGGACGGATCGTGCTCAACTCCCGTTCGGCGCACAACGAGCAGGCGCAGCAGGCCATCGAGCGTCTGCGCGCCACCGGGGCTGACATTCAGGTGGAGTGTGGCGACATCGCCGAGCCCGCGACGGCTGAGCGCCTGGTAACCGCGGCCACCGCGTCGGGGCTGCCGGTCTGCGGTGTGCTGCACGGAGCGGCGGTGGTCGAGGACGCTACGTTGACCAATGTCACCGACGAACTCATCGACCGTTGTTGGGCGCCGAAGGTCTACGGCGCGTGGAACCTGCATCAGGCGACCACCGGGCAGCCGCTGGATTGGTTCTGCTCGTTCTCCTCGGCCGCCGCGCTGGTGGGTTCTCCGGGTCAGGGCGCATACGCCGCGGCCAACAGTTGGTTGGACGCTTTCGCGCACTGGCGTCGCGCCCAGGGTCTGCCGAGCACCGCGATCGCTTGGGGAGCGTGGTCCGAGGTTGGGCGCGCGACGGCACTGGCGGAAGGCGCCGGTGTCGCGATCAAGCCCGCCGAGGGTTATCGCGCGTTCCAGATGTTGCTGTGTCACGACCGCCCGTACTCAGGCTACGCGCCGATCATGGGAACGCCGTGGTTGACGTCCTTTGCGCAACGCAGCCGCTTCGCCGAAGCGTTCCAGTCCATGGGACAAGGCAAGCGGGACACGGGCAAGTTCCTCGCCGAACTGAAGGCGCTGCCGCCCGACGAGTGGCCCACCCGGCTGCGGCGGTTGGTTTCCGACCAGATCAGCCTGATCCTGCGTCGTGCCATCGACCCGGACCGCCCCCTCTCCGAGTACGGCGTCGACTCGCTGGGCAACCTCGAACTGCGCGCCCGCATCGAGGCCGAAACGGGAGTGCGCATCAGCCCTACGGAGATCACTACGGTTCGAGGTCTGGCAGAACACTTATGCGACGAGCTGGCAGATTTGGAAGCTGCACCATCAGCATCCTGATCACAGCACGCCGCTCAAGTTTGCGGGGTTAAGTGCCGCGCTGACCGAGGGCGTGGCGGAAGTTGGATTCGAGGAGAGAGCGTTGCGGGTAGGGCCCTTAGGAGTAGGAACGCTGTTTGATTGGCAACCGGGCGCGGGCAAAACCGTGTCCTGGGAGCCATCAGCCGCTACGCGTGAAAAGGTGTCGCAAGCACCGGTGAGCCCGGTGCCGGTCAGCTACATGCAGGCGCAGCACATCCGCGGTTTTGTCGAGCAGAAGGCGAAGGGACTCGACTACTCGCGGTTGATGATCGTCAGCAGCGACGTACCCGGTTGGTGCGACATCCGCGCGGCGAACTACGTCGTCAACGCACATGTTCGCCGGCACGACACCTACCGCAGCTGGTTCGAGTACACCGACGATGGACAGGTCATCCGGCGAACGCTCGAGGACCCCGAAGACATCGAATTCGTACCGGTCAGACATGGCGAGCTGACGTTAGCCGAAATACGGGAACTCGCCGTGAGCACGCCAGATCCGCTCCAGTGGGGATGCTTCCAGTTCGGGATCATCCAAGGTGAGGATCACTTCACCTTCTACGCCAGTGTCGACCACGTTCATGTGGACGCGATGCTCGTGGGCGTGACGCTGATGGAGTTCCACATGATGTACGGCGCATTGGTGGGAGGTGGTGGGCCTCTCGAGTTGCCGGAGGCGGGTAGCTACGACGACTTCTGCGTCCGGCAGTACCGGTTCACCTCCGCGCTTACTGCCGAGTCGCCACAGGTTCGTGCGTGGACGCAGTTCGCCGAGAGTAACGACGGCGGCCTGCCCGATTTTCCGCTCCCGCTCGGTGACGTGTCCAAGCCCTGCCAGGCCGACATCGTCACCATGACGATGCTCGACGAGGAGCAGACCGCTCGATTCGAGTCCGCCTGCACAGCGGCAGGCGCCCGATTCATCGGTGGCGTGCTGGCATGCTGCGGCCTGGCCGAACACGAGTTGACCGGCGCGAAGACGTATTTCGGGCTCACGCCGCGCGACACCCGTAAAACGCCGACCGACGCGATGACCCAGGGCTGGTTCACCGGCCTGATTCCAATCACCGTCCCTATCGCCGACTTGTCGTTCGGGGATGCCGCACGCGCCGCTCAGGCTTCTTTCGACACCGGCGCGAATCTGGCGGAAGTGCCTTATGACCGCGTGGTGGAGTTGGCGCCGACGGTGCACAAGCCGCGGCCGAACTTCCCGGTGATCAACTTCCTCGATGCGGGCACCGCCCCACTTGACGTATTGCTCACCGCGGAATTGGACGGTCTGAATATCGGGGTTTACAGCGACAGCCGGTATTCGTATCAGATGTCGATCTTTGTGATCCGGGTCGCGCAGGAGACAGCGGTGACGGTGATGTTCCCCGACACTCCCGAGGCTCAAGAATCGGTCGCGCGCTACTTGACAGCGTTGAAGTCCGTGTTCGAGCGCGTCGCCGAAAGCGGGCACTGGCGGAATGTCGCCTGATTCCCGTCGCACGCGGCGCACGCAACCGGGGGTGAACTCATCTTCGGCCGGCTAGCCGAACTTATAGCGCGGTGGCCGTGGATTGTGATCGGGTGCTGGGTGGCACTCGCGCTGGCACTGCCGATGACGGTGCCGTCGTTGACACAGATGGCTCAGCGACATCCCGTCGCGATCCTGCCTGCCGAGGCGCCGTCCGCAGCCACCGCCAGAAAGATCAGCCAGGCATTCCACGAAGCCGGTTCGGAAAACGTGCTGATCGTGCTCCTCACCGACGACAAGGGGCTGGGGCCGGCCGACGAAAACGTCTACCGCACCCTGACCGATCGGCTGCGTCAAGACACCAAAGACGTCGTGATGCTGCAGGACTTCCTCAGCACACCCCCGCTGCGTGAGCTGCTGGCCAGCAAGGACGGCAAGGCGTGGATTCTGCCGGTCGGCCTTTCCGGCGAGCTGGGCACACCCCAGTCCTACCGCGCCTACATCGACGTCGCTGCCATCGTGAAACGAACCGTCGCCGGATCGCCGTTGAAGGCAAACCTGACTGGGCCCGCGTCCACCGTCGCCGACCTGACCGACGCCGGGGCGCGCGACCGTGTGTCGATCGAATTGGCAATCGCCGTTTTGTTGCTGCTCATCCTGGTTGTCATCTATCGCAACCCGGTCACCATGTTTTTGCCCCTGATCTCAATCGGTGCCTCCTTGGTGACCGCGCAGGCGGTCGTCTCCGGCGTCTCGGTGCTGACCGGCATGGCCGTGTCTAATCAGATGATCGTGTTGCTCAGCGCGATGATCGCCGGTGCGGGAACCGATTACGCCGTCTTCCTGATCAGCCGGTATCACGACTACGTCCGTCTGGGCGATGATCCGAGTCGAGCCGTCAAGCGAGCCATGGCCTCCATCGGCAAGGTGATTGCCGCGTCCGCCGGGACGGTGGGAATCACCTTCCTCGGCATGGGTTTCGCGAAACTTGGCGTGTTCTCAACGGTCGGCCCGGCGCTGGCGATGGGGATCGGAGTTGCGCTCCTCGCAGCGGTGACCTTACTGCCCGCGATCCTGATGGTTGCCGGGCCTCGTGGCTGGGTGGCGCCGCGCAGGGAACGCACCGCCGTGTTCTGGCGGCGAACCGGAGTACGAGTGGTGCGGCGCCCCGCGAGATATCTGGCCGCCAGTTTGGTGATCCTGATCGCTCTGGCCAGCTGTACGGCGCTGGTTCGTTTCAACTACGACGACCGCAAGCAACTGCCGGGGTCGGTCGAGAGCTCGGTCGGTTACACCGCGCTGGAACACCATTTCCCGGTGAATCAGACGATTCCGGAGTATCTACTCATCCAATCTCCGCACGACTTGCGCACGCCCGCTGCGCTTGCCGACCTGGAGCAGATGGCCCAACGGGTGAGCCAGATCCCGGGCATCGCCTCGGTCCGCGGCGTCACCCGGCCCACCGGACAATCGCTGGAAGTGGCCAGGGCGACGTATCAGGCCGGTCAGGTCGGCAAACAGCTGGGCGCTGGGGCCGACTCGATCAGCGAGGGCAGCGCCGACCTCAACCGGCTGTCCTCTGGTGCCGGGCTGTTGGCAGACAAGCTCGGTGACGTGCGGACTCAAGTCAGCCAGGCGATCGAAAGCGTCAGCAGTCTGGTCGATGCCCTGGCAACCGTTCAGGCGATGTTCGGTGGCAGCAAGACACTGGGTGAAATCGACACTGCAACAAAGCTTGTCAGCAACATGCGGATGCTCGGCGACACGCTGCAGATCAACTTCTCCAGCATGATGAACAACTTCGAGTGGATTGACGCCGTGGTCGCGGCCCTGGATACCAGCATGGTTTGTGACGCCAGTACGATGTGCAGCACGGCGCGTGGCCAGTTCCACACGCTGATCACCGCTCGCGACGACGGAACCCTCGGCAGGATTGCCGATCTCTTCCAGCAGTTGCAGTCGGCACAGTCCTCTCAGACCGTGGGCTCGATGGTGAACGGTCTGGGGAAAGCGCTTCAAGGCGCCGTCGTTTCGCTGCACAACTTGGGGCTGGATAACCCGAGCGCTGCGCGGTCGAAGATGGCCATGATGCAAAGCGGCGCCAACGATCTCGCCAGTGCCGGCCGGCAGGTGGCTGATGGCGTGCAGCTCCTGGTCGACCAGGTCAAGAAGATGGGTGTGGGTCTTGGCGCGGCATCGTCTTTCCTGATGGCAATGGGTCAGGACGCGTCGCAACCGTCGATGGCGGGATTCAATATCCCGCCGGGGGCGCTCGACACGGAAGACTTCAAAAAGCTCGCCCGCACCTTCATCTCGCCGGACGGCCATTCGGTGCGGTACTTCATCCAGACCAACCTCAACCCGTTCAGCACCGCGGCCATGGATCAGGTCAACACGATCCTGAACACCGCCAAAGGCGCGCAGCCGAACACCACGCTGTCCGACGCCTCGATATCGATCTCGGGATATCCCGTCACGCTGCGGGACACCCGCGACTACTACGGCCGAGACATCCAACTCATCGTCGTCGTGACCGTCATCGTTGTGCTGCTGATCCTGACGGCGCTGCTGCGGGCGATAGTCGCGCCGCTGTACCTGGTTGGTTCGGTGATCCTCTCATTCCTGTCGGCGGTCGCTATCGGCGTCTTGGTGTTCCAAGTGATACTGCGGCAGGAATTGCATTGGAGCATACCGGGATTGGCGTTCGTCGTGTTGGTCGCCGTGGGTGCGGACTACAACATGCTGCTCGCGTCGCGGTTGCGTGACGAGTCGCCGTTCGGCGTGCGTTCCGGCGTCATACGCACTGTGCGTTCCACCGGTGGAGTCATTACGGCGGCCGGCCTCATTTTCGCCGCGTCGATGTTCGGACTGCTGTTCTCCAGCATCGGAGCCGTCGTGCAATCCGGCCTCGTGATCGGCGTCGGAATCCTGGTCGACACATTCGTCGTGCGCACCATCACGGTGCCTGCCATCGCCGCTCTGCTCGGACGGGCAAGTTGGTGGCCCGCGCGTCCGTGGGAGCAGCGCCCGAAGGAAGAACCGCCTAAGAAAAAGACCGTGTTCCAGGCCGCGGCCGAGGCGTCACCCGAAGGCTAAAGAAACCTGTCGTCGCAAGTCAGCCGGGCGGCGGCGGGAGTATCCCGCGAACCTGGGCGAAGGCATTTTCGATGGAGTCGCGCATACCGGGGTCCACGGTGGCCAACGGGTCCATGCCGTTCACCGGATCCACGGCAATCGGCTTGGTGAGCAAATTGTCGTTGTGCGAATATGCCGCATCGATCTGGGGCTGCAGGATGGCATCGATTTGATCCACTTTTGCGTCGGGCCAGCCGAGGTAGCGCAGCGGCAAGGTCATCGGAAGATGATTCAGCGGGATCATGTACGTCGTCTCTGTCGCGCCGCGTGAGTTGACCGTGGTCCTGATGTTCTGCGGCGGCACTTGGTCGGGCCTGATGAACGCGGCCGGGGTGTGACCGATGGCGCCCCCGAAGGCGCAATTGATCAAGGCCAGAAGATTGTCCATCCGGTCGGGGAAGTCGGCGAGGCCGTCATAGGCGGCGAAGACCCGGTTGCTGTTGTACTTGCTCTCCGGCCGCTGGGGCATCGTGTAGTCGACGATCGGGATGTAGTCGCCGGGCTTGAAGAAGCTCGCAAGGAAGCTCGTGCCGAACCCGTTCGTTCCTGACGGGTCACCGAACGTGGTGAAACTCAACTTGTCCGGCGGTGGTGCCGTCGGGTCATTGGCGAGCCGCGCCTGCACCCCGTCGAGCCCGAGGCTCCCCTGGGACAAACCGACCGCGGCGGCCGGCTCGGTTCCCTGGTGAACGGCCTTGTCGAGGTTATTGACGGCTACGTTGGTCGCCGCGCCGATCGTGGTCATGTCCCTGGGCCCAGGGAGTATGAAAGTCGGCATCCAGGCGAAGGGGGCCCCGGCGGGGTAGTCGATCAATTCACGCTTGGCGCCCGGGAAGAAGCCTTCGCCGGCCCGGTTCGTGTAGTAGGTCCAGTTGAACGCGGGGGGTCGCGCGCCGCCGACCGCGTAGACGACCTTGGCGGTCGAGTTCTCGCCCACCGGGGAGGGCGGCGGAGGCATCCACGGAAATCCGGGGTCGCTCGAAGCGACGCTGGGCCCGAATCCACCAACCGAGCCGACCAGCCACGCAGCGAGGGTTCCCGCGATCAGTCGTTTCATCAAGAGCTATCTCCCCCGAAAGCCCGCTTGCGCTGCTGGGCCACGTTAGGACAGTTTCACCCGTTCACCCTACCGCATGCCTGCCGTGCGCGGGTCGATTGAAGGTTCGCCATCAGCCTGCTGTGAATGTGCTTGCGGCAGCGGGGTCTTCACATCGCCTACCCGCTCAAAGAGCCGCCAAACCGAAGGTGAGCAGGACACAGCCGACCCCGGCCAGCAGGGTGGCGACTTCAATGCGGCGACGCGACCGGATCCACTCGTGCAGGCCCGCCATCGACGTCCGCGTGGTCCGCGGCGCCAGCAGATACGCGAGGAGTGGAATCTCCACTAGCGCAAAGGCCACGATGTTGAACATCAGCAGCGCGCCGACCTGCGTCATGGCTGCGGCGCCAGAGGCCAGAATGACGGCCAGCGCGGCCAGATAATCCACCGACGGCAGCGCGATCCCGAGGCCGGCCACTCCCGCGACCCACAACGAACGCCCGTTCAGCAGCCGTTGGGCCCGCGCTGTGAGCTTCCCCGGCCCGGCATCGCGGTCGGCGGCAGGCTTCATGACCAGCACGGCAGCGACCAAAAGCGCCAGCACGCCGATGAAGATTTGAACCCTGGGCAGCGTGAAGTACGTCGACCCCAGCAGCGTGCGTCGCAAGACGAACAAGACGACCAGGCCCACGGTCATTCCCATCGCGAAACCGCCACACAGGAACGCGAGCAGCTGCAGCATCGGCCTGGGCCTGTTCAGCATCAGCACCGTCATGCCGATCCGGAACGGTTCGAGGCTCACGGCGACGGCCATCACCAGGATGGTAATCAACATGGCAAATGTTCGTTGCGGACGCGCCGGTCCGCTTAGGCGTCCAACCGGGCGAACTGCTGCCGGCGGTACTGCTCGACACAGGCGGCCCGCCGAATCTTGCCGCTCGTCGTGGTGGGAATCGATCCCGGCGCCACCAGGACCAGGTCGGCGACGTTGAGGCCGTGTACCTTGGATACCGCCGAGGTGACGTCGTTCTTGACGACGCCGAGCTTTTCTCGCACTTCCTCGTCGGAATCGCCGCGCTTCTTCATTTCGATGATGGTGACCAACTTCTCGGTCTCATGGACCGGAACGGATATCGCCGCGACCCGACCCCCGGTGATTTCCTGAACGGTCGACTCGATGTCCTCGGGATAGTGGTTGCGCCCGTAGACGATCAGCAGGTCCTTCATGCGGCCCACGATGAATATCTCGCCCTCGGAAACGAACCCGAGGTCCCCGGTGCGCAGCCAGGGCCCCTCGGGTGTGCCCGGCGCGGGGCTGGCCAGCATTCCAGCGAAGGTGCGCTCGGTCTCCTCCGGCTTCCGCCAATAGCCCTCGGCAACGTTTTCGCCGTGCACCCAGATCTCGCCGACCGTTCCCGGCGGGCATTCGAGGCGGGTGTAGGGGTCAACGATCCGCACTAACGGCGACTTGGGCATGCCGTAGCTCAGCAGCGGTGAGCCGGTCTCCGCCGAACACCTTTCCGCGCTGCCGTCAGAAAGCTTCTTGGGCTCGAAGTGAACGACTTCCGGCGGGCCGTCCACGGTGCGGCTGGCCACATAGACGGTCGCTTCCGCCAGGCCGTAGGAGGGACGCATCATGCTGCCGCAGAAGTTGTACGGGGCGAATCGTTTGCAGAACCGGTCCAGCGTGGCTGGATGGATCCGTTCGGCACCGCTGATGATGCCCAGCACCTTGCCGAGATCGACCCCATCCAGATCCGCGTCGGTGGTCTTCCGGACGGCCAACTCGAAGGCGAAATTCGGCGCCGCGGAGAAAACCGGGCTACCGATAGACAGCGATTGGATCCACCGCGCCGGGCGCTGCAGGAACGCGATCGGGCTCGTCAGGTCAGCGCGGTAGCCGCCCAGGATCGGTGCGATGACGCCGAGCACCAGGCCCATGTCGTGGTAGAACGGCAGCCACGACACGACCACGGAATCGCATGACGGCACGCCGTTGACCTTGACGAAGTAGTCGAGCATCAGCTGCTGGAAATTCATATGAAGGTTGCGGTGCGAGATCATGACCCCGGCCGGAAGCCGCGTAGAGCCGGAGGTGTACTGCAGGTACGCGGTGCTCGGCGCATTGCTGATCCGAATGCTCGGCGAGGTCGGGTCGTCCAGATCCAGCGAATCGACGTCGATGATGGCGGGGGCGCTGGCCGAGTTCGGCTTTTGCACGTACTCGGTGACGGTTTCCGCAAAGGCGGACGTCGTAAGGATGACTGTGGGTGCGGTGTCTGCGAGGACCGCCGTTACCCGCTCGTCGTGCGAGCCGGCCGCCGGAACCGACAGCGGAACCGCGATCAATCCGGCCTGCATCGCACCCAGGAACGCCACGATATAGGCAAGTCCCTGTGGAGCCAGAATCACGGCCCTGTCCCTGACCGTGCCATGCCGCTTGACCTCGTGTGCAACATTCAGGGTTCGCTGATATAGCTGTGCCCAGCTCAGAGTCTCGGTGACGCCCGTCCATTCCTGCTCGTGGTCGGTGTAGCGGATCGCTAAATCGTCGGGCTGCAGACTGGCGCGTTCGCGCAGCAGGGAGACGACGGACGAGTTTTGCATGGCCACTAGACTAGACACCCGATGGCCGTAACTGCGCAAGCGCACGGTCCTTTACGCCGGTCACCTTAGGCCGCGATGGGGGTTCGTGGAGGTGGGAAAAGCTCGCTCGGGTTGGTAGGTTTGGCGGCAGGTGAGGCAGTGATGGAGTTGGCTGAGGAAGCGGTTGTACAGGTTGCGCAGTGCGGCCGCGTGGCCGTCGCCTACAGGCTCGGCGGTGGTCGTAGTGGGCTCGCGCCTGCGGTGAGGCGGTGAGCGCGGCGAAGGCCCACGTGTATCCAACCGCGGCCAGGCGTTGATTTTTCACCTTGCATTGACATCACCACGCGGTTTTCCGGAGGCTCTGGTGACCGGGGCCGAGCCCGCATAGGCGCGCAGGTTTCGAGCCTCTACAAACCTGCAGCGATCGTCACCTATTTCGGCGATAAGCCGAGCCCCGGTGAGGGCGCCGCCCCCGGGAAAGCTGGTCAGGATCGCAGCGTCGGGGTGTTGTGCGAAGGCTTCAGCGGTTGCCTCGGCGAGGTGGTCGACCGCTCGGCAGGCGGCGTCGAGTTGCATGATCAATGCCCGGGCTTGTGCGCCGAAGGCGGCTTCCACCCGTGCTGGTTGACGCAGCTGCTCGCGGCTGAAGATGCTGTGGAGCAGGTCGGTGCAGGCGTCGATGTTGCGCTGTCTGCCCGCTTTGAGCAGCAGCTGACGCAGCCGGGGCTTGGTTAGCTTGGCGGCGAGCGCCGGCGTTGGCGCAGCCGCGAGGATTGTGCGCGCTTCCACGCCAGCAAGACCTGACTTGGCCGTGGGGAAGGCTTCGATCGCGGCCGGAAAGTACTGGCGCAGAAGCGATCTGAGTTGGTTAGCGACATGCTGCCGCTGCCAGGTGGCGTCTTGACCGCCCCGTGCCAGCACCGCGATGGCTTGGGCGAGTTCACTGTCGGCCGGAAGCGGCCGATGTGCGTTGGCGTCGGTGCGCAAAATGTTGGCCAACACCGTCGCATCGGCGTGGTCAGACTTCGCTCGCGCGACGGTGTGGCGTTCCCGGTAACGCGAGACGGCGAGTGGATTGTGATGGCAGCTGGTTATGTTCCCGCGAAGCGGGAACCGACTTCATCGCGTACACGGGTCGGCCGGTGGTACGCAGGCATGCCACCAATAGCCCGCGGCTGGTTTCGATCGCGACCGGTATCGGCTCGGCGGCAGTGTCACCATGCTCAGCAAGTAGTTCCAACAGCTCCCGGAAGCCGGCGGCGTCATCATTGATGCGTCGCTTAGCAATCAGCTGGCCGCGATTGTCGGCCAGGGCGACATCGTAGTGATTCTCCGCCCAATCGATCCCACAAAATGCCCTGATCCGGCTCGCCTCGGTTCGACCGCACGCGACTTCTGGCCTTGACCGCTCACCACACCAGACACACACTCGCAAACCGCCGGGGAAACCCGAACACCAGCAGGCAGGCGGCAACGTCGCTGCACACCATCAGCGCGGCTCGGATGCAGACTCGACCGGTATGGCTAGATGCGCCAGTGGGGTTGAACGCGGTTGATGTCGAGACGGCGCGCACCAGGTGCGGCCGGGGCGATCACGGCGTGATCAAGGACGGCTTTGAGGATGGCCTGCTGCCGACCCAGATCAAGACCCGGCCACTGCTTGCGCAGCGCACCATCGGTGCCCGCCAGCTCATAGACCGCACTGGTGTCAGTCGCCTGCGCGATCTCGCGGCGATTGTGGTTGATGCGCGCGTTGATCGGGTCACGGGCCGCGATCCACTCCCGCGCGCTGATCGCGCCCTCGGCATACAAACCGGCCAGCTCATCCAGGCGGGCCTGATCCGCCTCCACGGCGGCAGCCAATGCCGCCACATCATGATCCGTACTGGATTTCTCGGCCAACACGTCGGCCAGGCGCGGGCAATCTAGCCGAGTCAACACCGCATCAGTGAGCAACTGCTCCACCGGCTCGGCGACCACGGTCAATCGGCCACACCCGCCGTGATCAGGACCCTTCAGGCACACGTAGCGGCGCACCCGGTGATCAGGGTCGTCATGGCGGACCTGGGAAAACAACCGATTGCCGCAGCGCCCGCACCGCAGCATCCCCGACAACAAATAGGTGCGCGCCGCCCGGGTCTTGGCCACCGAACGGGCGGCCACGCGCGCCAACACGCGGTCCCGCTCGGCGGGGGTGATGATCCCCGGCCACTTGGCCGGGCCGATCACCTGCCCGCGATGCTCACGCAACCCGGCGATACGCCCCGAGCACAGGATTTGCCGCACCGCCGAGGTCTGCCACGACTTGGCCACCGCCGGGGCGACACCGGACTCGTTAAGCCACACCGCCAACGACAACAACGACTGCCCGGCCAGATAGCGCTCCACCATCTCGCGCACCACCACCGCCTCACACTCACGCAGGGTGATCTTGTCGTCCTCGTAGCCGAACGGGCGCACCGACCCGTGCGGCAACCCCGCCTCGGCGTTCTGCAACATCTTTCGCCGAATGCGCGCGGATTTGCGCCCCGATTCCTTGGCCGCGAACGCGGCGAAGATGCGCGCCATAAACAACCCGTCATCGTTGCCCAAATCGATGTCGGCGGTCACCGTGGCCACCTGCGACACCCCGACCCGCTCACACAATGCGACGAACTCCTCCAACTCGACCGGCCGGCAGTGCAACCGATCCAGGTTGTAGACGATCACCGCATCCCGAGCACCAGACTCCAACTCGGCCAGCATCCGGGCGTACTGCCTGCGCGGCTTACCCGAGAACGCCGACACATCGTTATCGACATACTCAGCACCCACCGGCCAGCCCCGATCAGCGGCCAGCTTGCGACAATCCTCCAACTGCTGTTGCACCCCAAGGGATTTGCCTTCCACATCAGCCGAGATGCGAGCGTAGATCGCCGCCGAGCGCACCACCTGGCGACCAGCGGTTTTTGTCTTCGCCATGAGGGTAGTTTACCAACATCTCAGCTTGGTCATCTTTGTCTGAACCATCTCGTTAAGTACTTCCGCCACTGGCCAGCCGGTCGAGTAGCTGCTGCCGGGCCAGTTCCTGGGCGCGGCTCATCGGGCCGTCATCAGCCGGTCGCCCAGCCGCGCGGCAAGCGACGACAGGCCGCCGCTGCGGTTTAGTTCCAGTGAGGGGATGTCCACGCCCAGGGCGGCATTGATCTGGGCGCGCAACTCGACCGCCATGAGCGAATCCAACCCCAGTTCGGGCAGCGCGGTGTTCCAGTGGACAGAGTCGGCGGGGACACCTAGAACCCGGGCTGCGTGTTCGGCCAGCATGTGGGTGAGCACCTCGACTCGTTGCTCGACTGGCATCGCGGCGAGTTGGGCGCGCATGGAGTCGCTGGCGGCGTCGTTGCCCTTGGCCGCGTCGACACGGTTGGCGAATCTCGGGGTGCCTGCGGAGGCGGGATGCATTGACGCCCACACCACCCAGTCGATATGGGCGATCGACACTTGGATCGTGTTCAGGCCGATCGCCACGTCCAAGTACTCGCAGGCAGCGCCCAGCGGCAGCGGACGATGGCCGTTCAGGGCCAAGTAGGTGGAGATCTTTTCGCTGGAGGCGGCCATGCCGCCGGCGAGAAATCCCCAGTTCACCGACAGCGCCGGTAGTCCGAGGCTCACCCGGTAGTGAGCCAGGGCGTCCAGCGCCGCGTTCGCAGCCGCGTAACTGATCTGCGGAACGTTCCCGCCTTGGCTGGCCACCGAGCTGTACATCACGAAGTGATCGAGTTCGGTCTCGGCCAAGGCCTCGCTGAGGATGAACGCGCCCCGGGCCTTGGGGGAGAGCACCGAGTCCAAACCGTGCTGGCTGAGCTGGCCGAGTGGCTCATCCGCGAGGATGCCGGCAGCGTGGAACACACCGCGCAGTGGCGGGCCGTCGGACAGCCGGGCAAGCAGGGCGTCCACGCTCGCCCGGTCGGCCACGTCGACCTGCTCGACCCGCACGTCGGCGCCGCCGGCGCGCAGGGTCTCCACCGCAGCCTGCTGGTCGGCGCTGGCTGCACCGCGTCGACCGCCTAGCACGATTGTGCCCGCGCCCTTGGCGGCTAGCCACGTGGCGGTGGCCAGGCCGAAAGCGCCAAGACCACCGGTGACTAGGTAAGCGGAGTCCGACCGGATGCTGGTGGCTGGCCGGGCTGGCTTGACCGGTGGCACCGGCTCGGTGAAGTCCAGCACGACCCGGCCCAGGTGGGTGGACCGGGCCACCTGGTCGAAAGCGTCCGCCAGCTGCGAGACCGGCAGGATCCGCGTGGGCAGCAGCTCGTACTTTCCGGCACGGATCAGGGCGAGCACTTCGCGGTGTACCTTCAGCAGCAGATCCTTCCGGTGCGCCATCATCCGGTCGAGGTCGATGGAGATCAGCGACAGGTTCTTATTGAAGACCGCCATGTCGATGAGCCGACCGCCGAAGATCTCGGTCTTGCCGACCTCGACCACCCGGCCGAACTCCGCGGCCACCTCCAGATTGGCCACCACCGCCTCACCGGGGGCGGCATTCACCACAACGTCGGCTCCGTGCCTACCCGTGAGCTGGCGTACCTCATCGATCGCCGACAGCGACCGGGAGTCGATAACGTATTCGGCTCCGAGGCTTCGAAGCAGGTCGGCGCGCTCCGGGGTAGACGCGGTCGCGATCACCCGGGCACCCGCCTTGGCGGCGATCTGCACCGCGGCCATCCCGACGCCGCCGGCGCCACCGGCCACCAGCACCCACTCGTCGGGCCGAACCCGGGCGGCGTACTTGAGCGCGTAGTGTGCGGTCATCAACACCACCACCGAGCCGTAGGCCTCCAGGGTCAGGCCGTGATCGGTTTCGATCGCACCCGCGTCCACCGGGGTGGTGACGTAGCGGCACGCCATCCCTGGGACGGATACGAAGCGCGACTCGCCGATGGTGAAGCCGCTGACCCCGGGACCGATCCGGGTGACGACCCCCTTGCCCTCCATTCCGAGGCTCAGGCCGAAGTGGGTACCGGCTAACTCGGCCTCACCGAGCACACCGAGCACCTTCATCGGGTCCTTGAAGTTGAGGCCGATGCCCTCCATCCGCAGTTCGACCTCGCCGGGCCCAGGGGCACGTCGCGGGATCTCCCGCAGAGCGAGGTCGGCCAGTCGTCCGGATTGGGGCATTTCCATCTCGAAGTTCGCGCCCGGGTTGCGCAGCGGCAGGGCTTCTTCGAGAGCTTCCAGTCGGCCGGACAGGCTGGACTGGTTGACGATCACCATCCGTAGGTCATCGCGCAGCGCGACCTCGTCTGCGTCGTCACTCGCGTAGGCCCCGCCGACCAAGGACTCCAGGACGACTGTGGTCAGCTGGCTGCCGTGATCGACATCGATCAGCCGCCAGTTCAAGAGCGGCTGCTCGTTGCGCAACACCCGACGGGCACCGACCAGGGCGGACGCTGCCAGGTCCGGCACCTCCCGGTCACCTGGCACCGGCAACGCCCCTCGGGTGATCACCAGGCCGTGCATCGGCAGGTCCCGGCCCTCGAGCAGCGCCTCCTCCTGCACGTTCTGCACCGCGCGGGCCACCCCGACCAGCATCGCCGGCAGCTCACCGACCCGTACCATCCGGCAGGGAGGCGGCATCTGGTCCGTGGCTGCGCTGGCCGCGATCAGCGTGACCACCACCGGACGGGTGTCGTCTCGGTCGACCGCCAGCGCTCGACGTAGTTCGGCCTCCGCTTCGGCACAGATCTGTTCCGGATCGCCGCCGCGGACGGCGAGCAGCTGCTCGGTGCCGCGTTCGGCGGCGTAGTCGCGGGCCCACTGGGTCGATTCCTCGCCGGCCACAACCAGGAACACCCGCTCGCTGGCCAGGGCTTCGGCCCGGCCGGCAGGGTCGCGGGGGTCGCGCGGCTCGAACAACGGCTCGAGCCAGAACCGCTCGAGTTCGCTCAGCACCGGGGGCCGCGGGCTGATCGGCAGGAACTGCACCCGGTGCAGCTCGATCAGCACCTGCCCGTCTGGGTCGGTGAGCACGATATCGGCGACCAGCCTCGCCTCACCCGGCTCCGGGGCAAGGCGGCTGGCGCCCACGAGGACCTGGTCGGATAGGGCGGCGAACTGTCGCACGTGCCGTGCCGCAGCGGGCACGACGGTGCCGTCGACGGACGCGTCATCCGCCCCGGCCAGTAGAGCGACGCACTGCAGGGCGGCGTCCAGCACGGCCGGGTGAGCCTGGTGGTTCGAGGCGGCGATGCCGGTGCCGGTGGCGTCGACACGAGCCAGCACCCGACCGTCGCTCAGCGCGGCGTCCACGATCCGCCGGAAGGCCGGCCCGTACACCAGGCCACGCTCGGCCAGCCGCGGATATAGCTCGTCGGCAGTGGCAGTGGCGGCGCCGTTGAGCGCCGGCAGCTCTAGCGTTGGCCGCACCAGGCCGTCCACGATGCGTCCGCTCGCGTGCTGAGTCCAGCTGGTTGCCGAACTGCCCCGCGAGCTGACCGTGAACCGCCCGCTGGAGGATTCCACGGTCAGGCGCAGGGTTGGGGCGTCGTTGTCCTCGACCAAGAGCGGGCTCACGAACCGCACCTCGTCCAGCGCTGGGGTGCGCCGACCGGTGGTCTGGGCTGCCACGGCGAGCCCGGCGTCGACGTAGGCCGCCCCGGGTAGCAGCACCATGCCGGCGACCACGTGGTCGCGCAGCCAGGGCAGCCGAGCGGCTGTAAGCTCGGTCCGCCATTCCGGGTGCCCTGCGTCGACCGGATCGCCGGGCAGGGCGCGGGCGTCACTGGTGCCCAGGTGGTCGTCGGCGACCGCCTGTTCCACTGACCATAGCCGCAGCCGCTGAAACTGGTGCGTCGGCAGCGGGCGGTGCGACGGGAGGCCGTCGGAGGCTCCGGGAGCATGGTCGGTGTCTAGGGCACCGGCGACGTAGAGGTTGGCCAGCGCGGTCCGGACGCTGGTGTGGTCGTCGACGTCCCGGTTGAGGGTGCCGATCGAGGTTCCCGTCGCACCCTGGCGGAGCAGGATCTCCTTGATATTGCCGGACAGCACCGGGTGCGGGCCGACCTCGAGGAACACCCGCTCGCCGGAGTCGATCACCGCAGTCATCGCGTCGGCGAACCGCACCGGCTGGCGGACGTTCGCGCACCAGTACTCCGTACCCCAGTCCGGTCCGGTGACCTGGGCGGAAGTCACCGTCGAGTACAGCGGGACGATCGGCGTCTGCGGGGCCAGGTCCGCCAGCGCCTGGGTCAGCTTCGAAAGGATCGGGTCCATCAGGTGTGAGTGGTAAGGCACCTCCACCCGCAGTTGCCGGGCGAAGACACCCGCGCTGGTCAGTTCCTCGCTCAGCTCGACAATCGCGGAGTGGGTGCCGGCCAGCGTCACCCCGGACGGGCTGTTCACCGCTGCGATGCAAAGATCTCCGCGTTCGGTGATCCACTCCAGCGCCTCGGCCTCGCTCAGAGCCACAGCGAGCATCCCGCCCGAGCCGGCCGTGGTGGCCTGCAGCTGGGAGCGGTGGTAGCTGACCTTGACCGCGTCTTCTAGGCTGAGCATGCCGCTGACGTAGCCAGCACTCACCTCGCCGACGCTGTGCCCCAGGACGGCCCTCGGGTGCACGCCGTAGCGCGCCAGTTCCGCGGTCAGCCCCACCTGCACGAGAAAGTTTGCAGGTTGAGCTACCGCGGTGCAGCTCACCCGGGAGTCGGCCTCGTCTCGGCGGAGTTCGGCGATCACTGACCAGCCGGACAGGTCGGCGAAGAGCTCGTCGACCTCGGCCGCGGCCCGGGCGAACGGCCCACCGGCGGCGAGCAGGTCTCGGCCCATCCGCCACCACTGCGGACCCATCCCGCTGAACACGAAGACCGGGGCGGTGCCGTCGGCGACCGTCCGGGCGCCGGCCACGGAGCCGTCGACCACCGCGGCGAGCCGGGCGAGCAGGTCGTCGCGGTCGCCGAAGGGCACGGCGAACCGGTGGTCGTGGTGCGACCGCCGCGACCACAAAGCGTCCGCCAACGCAGCCGGGTCCACCGCCGCTGGGTCGGCGACGAGCAGGAGCAGGTCCCGGGCCAGCTGGCGGGCGCCGACCTCGTTGCGTCCGGACACCGGCAGCACGTGGGCCGGCGCCCGCCGGACGACCGGCGGAGTAGGCTTCGGTGCCTCCACCAGGACCGCGTGTGCGTTTGTGCCGCCGTAGCCGAAGCTGTTCACCGCCACCGCCGCTGTCGTGTAGTCGGCCGGGAACGGTTCGGCCTCGGTGATCACCCGTAGCCGGTGCTCGGCGAACGGGATCGCCGGGTTCAGTCGGTTCAGTCTCGCCTGCGGGGCCAGCTGACGGTGGTGCAGGGTGAGCGCCGCCTTGATCACGCCGGCCACGCCGGCCGCCGCTTCGAGGTGGCCGATGGAGTTCTTGATCGACCCGACGACCAGGTCGGCGGTGCGGCCCTGGACCCGGCCCAGGGTCTCGCCGAGAGCGGCCATCTCCAGCGGGTCACCGACCGCGGTGCCGGTGCCGTGTGCCTCGATGTACCCGATCTGTTCGGGGCGCAGACCGGACTCGGTGATCACCCGGCGGATCAGGTCTGCCTGCGCCTCGGGGTTGGGGACGGTGATGCCCGACGTGCGCCCGTCCTGGTTGACGCCGGTGGCCCGGATGACAGCGTAGATCTGGTCATGGTCGCGGGTCGCGTCCGCGAGCGGCTTGAGCACGAGGACGCCCGCTCCTTCACCGCGGGCATAGCCGTCGGCGGCGGCGTCAAAGGTCTTGCAGTGGCCGTCCTCGGCGAGGAACCGGCCCTTGCACATCGTGACGAAGGTCTCCGGAATGAGCATCGCGTTGACTCCGCCGACCAGGGCGAGCTCGATCTCGCCGCGGGCGATCGCTTGGGCGGCCTCGTGCAGCGCGACCAACGACGAGGAGCAGGCGGTGTCGATGGTCATGCTTGGCCCGCGCAGATCGTATACGAAAGAGATCCGATTGGACAGCATGGTAAACGTGTCGGACGTAGCGGTGTGAGAGTTGATCGCCGGCCGGCTGGTGGGGCACTTGCGGAGAACCAGGTTATCCGGCGTGAAGCCGCCGACGTAGACGCCGACCGGCCGACCGGCGACCCGGCCGGACACCCCGGCGTCGTCCATCGCTTCCTGGCTGACCTCCAGCAGCAACCGCTGCTGCGGGTCCATGGTTGAGGCTTCGCGTGCCGAGATCCCGAAGAACTCCGGGTCGAAGTCCCACAGCGAGTCCTGCAAAAACCCGCCGCTGCGGACGTACATCCGGCCAGGCATGTCCGGGTCCGGGTCGTAGAAGCGGTCCAGGCTCCACCGGTCCGCGGGCACCTCACTGATCCCGTCGCCACGGGCGAGCAGGAAATCCCACAGCTGGTCGGGCCCACGCACCCCGCCTGGAAGTCGGCATCCGATCCCCACGATCGCCACATCGACCATTCATGGCCTCCCTAAAGTCTCGTTTGCTGACACGTCATCCGTCGAAGGCTGATCTGGATTTTTCGCGAAACTCGCCGTTGAGTTAGCGAAAGTGCCTGTCCTCCAAGGTATAACCAGACTTCTCACGATCCATCATTCTGAGCGGGAGGACACTTTCTGGGTGAAGGGTAGCGTAGCGGCTTCTTCGGTGAAAGTGTTCGCGGATGGCCATGGCGTCGTATCGCACGCCGGAGTGGGTGGCTAAGTAGGCCAGCGCGCACTCGTGGTAGCGGCGGGCATACCGGTCGAGCACGCGGGCGGCCTTGGGGGCGAGTGCGGGTCGCGCGGGAAGATCCAGGAGCGGTGTTGCCAGGGTTTGATCGCATCCGCTGAGCTTGAGAGCCAGCGCCAGATGGTGGTGCCCGAGATGGAGGCCACGACGCCTTGCTCTCCTGGATGCAGATGCTGGCCCTCGAAAGTGTGGGCCCTGAATCCGGGCAAGATCGTCTGCGGTTGTGCTTGTTGTGGCGGCTGGTTTTGGCCGATGTCGGCCTGCTGCGAAGCGAGCCGGGCCTGTTCGGGGTCCTTGGGCCCGGGCCAAGTTTTCTTTCCGACGGTGCGGTGGTGATGGCCAAGGTAACCTGACGCCTATGGTTGAGCCTTCCATTCCGGCCGTGCTGCGTGAGCACGCCAGTCTACAGCCCGATGACACGGCGTTCACTTTTATTGATTACGAGCAGGACTGGGCCGGGGTTGCCGAAAGCCTGACGTGGTCGCAGGTGTATCGGCGAGCGCTAAACGTTGCACGAGAGCTCAGAGGTTGCGGGTCGGCTGGTGACCGGGCTGTGATATTGGCACCACAGGGACTTGAGTACATCGCTGCGTTTCTGGGGGCATTGCAGGCCGGGCTGATCGCGGTTCCGCTTTCGGTCCCGCCGGCTGGCGGCCACGATGAGCGTGTTAGTTCGGTGCTGCGCGATGCGTCGCCCTCGGTCATTCTCACGACCTCTTCTGTCGTTGGTAATGTCATTGAGTATGCTCAGCTGCAGCGCGGTGAATCCGCTCCATCGGTCGTCGAGGTTGATTTGCTGGACCTGGACTCTCGGAGAGGAGCGGACGCCGGGGGCGACAATCGCCCGAGTACTGCGTATTTGCAATACACGTCCGGGTCGACCCGCCAGCCTGCCGGGGTCATGGTCTCGCGCAGCAACCTGCTGGCCAATTTCGAACAGCAGATGTCTGACTACTTTGAGGACTACGGAAAGGTCCCCCCGCCAGACTCGACTGTTGTGTCGTGGCTGCCGTTCCATCACGACATGGGTTTGACGCTAGGAATTTGTACACCGATTCTGGGGGGATTACGCACTGTGCTCATGAGTCCGGTGTCTTTCCTGCAGCGACCAGCGCAGTGGATGCAGTTGCTGGCTAGCAATTTTCACGCATTCTCGGCGGCGCCGAATTTCGCTTTCGAATTGGCGGTACGAAAAATATCAGACGAGGACATGGCCGGGCTTGATCTCGGGGATGTGCTGGGCATCATCAACGGTAGCGAATCGGTACACGCCGCGACGCTGCGGCGCTTCACTGAGCGGTTCGCCCGGTTCAATCTGCGCGACACGGTGATACGACCCTCATATGGACTCGCGGAAGCAACGGTGTACGTGGCAACCCGACAACCGGGTCAACCACCAGAAATCGTCCACTTCGAATCCGAGAAACTGTCCGCCGGCCAGGCAAAGCGGTGCGAAAGCACGAGCGGTACACCGCTGGTCAGCTACGGGGTGCCGAGGTCACCGATGGTGCGGATCGTCGATCCCGACACCGGGACCGAGTGTGCGGTTGGAAAGACCGGCGAGATCTGGGTGTACGGCGATAACGTCGCTGTGGGCTATTGGCAGAAACCTCAAGAGACTGAGCGCACGTTCGGTGCACGGCTTGTCGCACCGTCGGCTGGCACACCCGAAGGGCCTTGGCTCAGAACCGGAGATTTGGGCTTCATCTCCGACGGCGAGCTGTTCATCATCGGCCGGATCAAGGATATCTTGATCGTGTATGGGCGCAACCACTCTCCCGACGACATCGAGGCAACGATCCAGGAGATCACCGGGGCACGGGCCGGGGCAATATCGGTCGCCGATGGTCACATGGAAAAGCTTGTCGCCATTGTAGAACTCGACAAGGTGGGTGGATCCGACGAGGAGCGCGCGCAGAAACTTCGTTCAGTAAAGCGTGAAATCATTTCGGCGATATCGGCTTCGCACAGTTTACGCGTCGCCGATCTCGTTCTCGTGCGGCTCGGCACAATTCCAGTCACCACAAGCGGCAAGGTTCGACGGTCAGCCTGTGTCGAGTCTTACCGGCGCGATGAATTCAGACGGTTAGACGTTCCTGCGGATCTTCTCAATGAAACGTGGTAGTGGTCAGGGCACACGGTTGTCTGCGTGACTCGGGAACCGGCCTAGGATGCCCTGCTTTCCGATCGCGGTGGCGGCGCGGTGAGCATCGGGCTGCGTTCACCTGGGCCCGTCGATCACCTGAGGTAGACGTTGAAAGTGGCTTAGCTTAGGCTTAGCTTAACCTCCCCGAGCCGCGGGTTTTCGCCGCGCAGATACCCCTTGATACCAGCTCCATCTGCCTCCGAGGGACGCCTCGCGGGCGTGAAAATGGGATCGGGTCGCCCGCCGACGCCGATCTTTATTTGGGCCGTATGAGCCCGTATACCAGCTTGGTGCCGGGGCCCGACCTGGAAGGGTCAGAGCGCCGGGATAAACCGGCATGAAGAAGGAGATGAGAGCGCTCTACATCGAAGGAGTAGCGAACCACGATGGCCCCGAACCATGCGTTGATGCTCGCGAGGGCAGCGGCGAAGCGGTGGGAGGGGTACGTACAGGCCGGGCTATTGAGCCGCGAAATCAAGGAGTTTGGGGTGCCGACACGGTTGACCTACGTGGAAGGCAACATCGTCGGTGGCGGTATACGCGAGTCACCGGCGGACCCCGCGCGG